>JADMIO011331857.1_pt1 | contig 27158 bp, 23 predicted proteins | sample 8958161 | NCBI WGS metagenome assembly JADMIO01 (sample SAMN16585339, study PRJNA669376) | soil metagenome | isolation source: Crop rotation soil | place: USA: Cullars Rotation, Alabama | collected 2011
TCTTCCGATCTTACCAATAGTATTAGCGACGTTGATATTAAAATACAGTGCGAAACAGAGCAGCCAAAATATATATATTTATTTATTTACAAATATGAGCAAGGAACGAAAAACTACAAAAACTACTCCATACGAGTCTTTTGAAATTATGAGAATTTAGAATAGGGATTAGAAAAGGAGCTAAAGGTATACAAATAATATTTCCTACTGGATAGAAATGAAACAATTCTCTCTTTTGTTGCTGTCCTTTTTTTTACTTTGTTTTCCTGGACTTAGAGAGGGACCCTTGTCTAAGTGTAGTAAGCCGGGCTCGGTGCGAAAATCCCTACCAATGCGGTGATTGCTTGCATGCAAACTTTTAATTGTATTTATATTTTTCCTTCTTAAAACTCTCTCACAACCTCACTGCCGAGTCTTTTCACGCACAAAAAAAAAATTTATTCTTACGAGTAAATCTTCACGACCAACCAACCAAACATCACCTAAAGAACCCGCCTCGTTTTCAATTCCTCTTCCTCAAAGGGAAATCAGTAAGTTTGACTTCCTCTTACGTCCAGATAGGGACCTTTTTCTTTTCTTGCCCGCCGACCCACTGAAGTATCCCGTTGCTAACTGCTCCGTTGCCGCCTCAGCCACTCTCTCTGCGCACTTCGCGTCCTACCCGCCTCGCCTTCTTCCTTCCGTTCGTAGTCACAATGTTCACCGCTCGCCGAGCCTTCACGACCGTCCAGAGGAGGGCATTCTCTGCCTCTGCTGCTCAGGTGAGCCAATTCTGAATTACGGTTCCGATTCCGGCTTGGAAACAGCCTTCTCCCTCTCGGCAGTGGCGTTCCCTTCGCTGACCTATTCCAAAATGCGATCGACAGAACAGCAAAGTCACCGTCCTCGGAGCCGCTGGCGGTATTGGACAGCCTCTCTCGTTGCTCCTCAAGCTGAGCCCGAGGGTGACAACACTCGCCCTCTACGATATCGTTGGCGCGCCAGGTCCGTTTACAAATTTTCTTTTTGCTTCCATTGGTCCGGATCTGCCCGGTCCCTCGTGTCACCGACTGCTGACAGCACTATAAAAAAACAGGTGTCGCTGCCGATATTAGCCATGTCAACACGAAGAGCGTCGTAAGTACACCACAGCCTCTGGCATGATATGAAAGGAATTGGGGGTATTTTCGAATGTTACGGGGACAATATCTTTAAAATATCCACACCTTCTAAATCTCAAGTCATGCTTTTAGGTAGAGGGATACGCCAGGGGCGACGAGGGGCTGAAGGCAGCACTAAGTGGGGCCGAAGTTGTCCTTATCCCCGCCGGTGTTCCTCGCAAGCCCGGCATGACCAGAGACGGTGCGTATGCGAAATCTATCATATTCCTTGGGGATACTTGGGGCTTTTCGGGACCTGACTGACAAGGCAAAAATTTTTCTCGCAGATCTCTTCAACACTAATGCCTCGATCGTTCGCGACCTCGCCAAGGCCGCCGCTGAGCATTCCCCGAACGCCAAAATCCTCGTTATTTCCAACCCTGTAAGCTCCCTACCAACTGTCTATGATCATACCACTGTATCTGCTAACTTGTTGATCTTCCAAGGTCAACTCCACGGTCCCGATCGTCTCGGAGGTTTTCAAGGCCCGTGGCGTCTACGACCCCAAGAAGCTCTTCGGTGTCACGACCCTCGACGTCGTCCGCGCCTCCCGCTTCATCTCCCAAATGAAGAACACCGACCCCGCCAGCGAGGACGTCACCGTCGTCGGCGGCCACTCGGGCGTCACCATCGTCCCGCTACTCTCCCAGTCCAACCACCCCGACATCACCGGCGAGCAGCGCGAGAAGCTTGTCCACCGCATCCAGTTCGGTGGCGACGAGGTCGTCCAGGCCAAGGACGGCAAAGGTTCCGCTACCCTTTCCATGGCCCTCGCTGGTTTCCGCATGGCAGACAGCCTGCTCAAGGCTAATTCCGAGTCCGGTGTTGTCGAGCCGACGTTCGTCGAGAGTCCGCTCTTCAAGGATGAAGGGGTCGACTTCTTCGCCTCGAGGGTCGAGCTCGGACCCGACGGCGTCAAGAACATCCATCCGCTTGGCAAGGTCAACGACTACGAGACTGCTTTGATCGAGGCCTGCCTGGAAGACCTGAAGAAGAACATCACCAAGGGCCGCGAGTTCGTCAAGGCGAACCCATAAGCAATGGTTCTGTAAACCTATTCGAAAAGAAAAACGCAGGAAAGGACAAAAAGAAAATTAAGAAACAAAAGCAAAATTTTTTTTCGCTACCCCCATTCCGGAGTTTTTAAGTATGCGATTGTGAATTATATATATCAGTGACAGAGGTGATTTCTAATTTTACGCTTTTCCCTCGGTATAAATATGTGAAATAGCTCGTTTAACTGCAAAAAGAAACGAATAAATAAGTAGCCTTTGACAAATCTCCGCTTGATAAACATGTTTTCATTCCTTGTCCTTTCTTGCTCATTTTTCTCTCAGCTGATCGGTAAGAGCGGTTCCTTATCATCGCAATTACTTTGTTAGAGTAATATTAAAAATTGAGGCCTGCAGTAGCAACCGTTCGTTGTAGTATTCATCCCCTCATAACGGTGTGACATTTCCCCGTTTTGCCCTCCAAGTAAAATCATACCCTGCTTATATCCTTAGCAAAAGTTATTTAATAGCAGCAATTGATACTTACAAAAAAAATTTTTTTTTAATAACAACAGGCTGCTTTCTGGAGTGTTTCTAGTTTTTTTGCTTTCTCACGGCCTCAAGAACTCCCTGCAATCATCAAATTCCTGCCAGGTGCTTCTTTTCCTTCCCCTTTGGTATAGCATACGGACCAACTAATTAAATAAGATATATTTCGCGTAGGTGACACGTTCCCAGGGTTTATGAGAAAACAATCGCGGTGAAACGACCATTCTACACAGACTTGGGCCAGTTGATGGTGTGCCAGAGCAGCGGCGGAAGCAGATCGCCGTAATGATTGCATATCCAAGTTCACCCAACCTTAAGAAGGCATACAATGTCTTCATTGCGCCTGAGCAGACAACGGAGTCAGCGGTCAATCTCGATCTTTTTTATAGACGTGTACGGTAGTGAGCTGTCACCGTTGACAGTAAGGAGGAACTATATATTAGGAAACCAGTGGTGGTGGACGGGCACTTCCTCCCAAAGAATATATCAACCCCCTCCTCTTTCACCCACTACCACTTTCAAGAACAGCTCGTTCTCCCCTTCTAAATGTTTCAACCCCCCCCTTCACCTCACAATGACGGAATTTCATCACGGACTTCCTAATACCAGAACCTCTTATGAAGTAACACTCCTTACGTTCTTCTATATCTCGACCTTCGTTCCTGAATGAAACCTCGCACTCAGGTTTATCAGCCGAACTTCGAGTGCAAATCTCGTTCTTTACATGATCAGTCCTCTCATTCTTTAAGCTTTCGTTTCCTCGCCCTTCTCTGTTCACTCTGCATCACATCGAAGGGCTCCCCTTCTCGTCCCTCGCACATGACTCCGCATTCATTAACCGGAATACTGCACTCCCCCATCGATTGGCCGTACCTCCTTGCTTTCGCCCTCCTCGCCTTCCTCGTGTACCAACCCAAATTCGACTTTCACGTCGACCTAGGCGTCATCTCCCTTCACCTATCAAGCGGCTCCAGGACAGACGACAATGGCCATGACCAAACTCCAGCTCCGAGGAGGGCTGCGCCTGCCAAAATTCCCGGACAGCAACAAGAGGCTGGAGCTTCTGTGTGCCGCCCTGTTCCCCTTGGCAATGGGAATGGGGGCCGTTCAGCCCATTCCTGCGGCAAAGACGGCGGCAGCGACGTGTCCGTCGAGGTCGTCGAGCAGGAACCCCCAGCGCTAACGGATTCCGACGACACCGACTCCTCATCGTCGGCGTGCGTCGCGGGCTCGTCAACTTCCGAATCGTCGCTGTGCAAGAGGCTCACGATGATAGCGGAAAAGACGAGAATACCGATGTCCAGCGGCACCGCGTCCGCCGTCGACAGCTGCAGCCCGGTGTCGTCGCTATCGTCGTCGGGCGGTAAGGCGAGTTCCGGCGGCGTCAGCGGCTACAGCGACAACGGCGCCGGCACGGTACCTTCCGGCGGCGGGCTCAACGGGGGCGTAATGGTGGCGCACGTGCCCGCGATGCCGATACTCGGAGACGCGATACCGCCGCTGAACGGCGCGTCGATGTCCATATCCAGCGTCGCGGCGATCAGAGCTGCGGCATCGGAGTTCCAGCCGGGTACCGGTTGGCTGCGACCCCACGGCTCGTCGCCCACCGGGGAAGGGAAGTGCAGGAAGAGGCCGCCGGAGGAGTTCATGTACAGGGCCGTCAGCCAGCTCCAGTGCGCCTTCGACGCGATGGAAGAGGACGTCGGGCAGGTTGACAAAACGGCGCAGGAGCTGGAGGTCGAGGTCACCAGGCTCGCGGCAGAGGTCGGGAAGCTCAGGGCCGAGGTGAAGGGGTTGAAGGGTCTCAAGGGGGCTATGGCGGCGCCCAGGGTGTTTTGATCGACAAATATTTGTTTTACCTTGTATGCGCTAGCATACGGGAGGGTTCCTTTCATGGGTGTTTTGGAGCTTGCTTTTGTATTTTAAGTTGATATTGAAATTGCTCATGAATGAACCCTCGCGAAGCGCTGGAATCAAAACATTACCTTTTCCTGCTCCTTCCAGTGATCTTATACGGCCTCACTGTCCTGTTGCTCGGCCCTGGAAACGGTGAATAAAAGTCAATTAACACTACCGTTTTCGTCTCAAGGACCACATAAACTCCACTTTTGAAATTAGGACCATTTTAGACGAATTTGAGTGTACATTCCTGGAAGCATTGTTCTGGCTCCTTGTGGTCTATTCGTGACATGCTAAGTAGTTGCCTCTTCGCTCTTTGTTTATATACGAAGGTCTGTTAATTTCATTAATCGTATTATACCATTCAACTTTCTCCTTTTTTTCTTTTTTTCTTTTTTTTCTTAATCTGCTGTCTATTGAGAATTTTCCTCGCTTTACAGCTCCCCCTCCTCCATCATAACAAAAATACTATCATCTAGAACAAACGTACAACCATTAACAACGTACAATCTATTCATCACCATAGTCAAATCAAATCAAACCGAACTACAAAACCAATCATGATTTCTCTCGTACTTGTAACCACTGAGTATTATCAATAATACATCTGACTCAAAATATTTATATAAAAACGGTACATCCCCTGACGATATTCTAGCGCGTATAGAGCAAGGCTTTTAGTCACACGTCGTGTGCGCTATCTTATAAAATGGTGATATTATCAACTTAAGACTACACATTCATAAAACTAAAGTTAGCGGGTCTATCTGAGCACCCAAACCGCAATACAAATATGGCCAAGGTCCTCCTGCAGATAAATATACCATATCTCAGATGGGAAAGGCCAGTGAAATGCTATCGCCAGAGAGCAAAATCATAAACCAGCCTCAAAAGCTGCCCAAGATCTACCACTAATTGGCCTGGAAGCAGCTGGTTAACAGAAGGAAAGAAATACTTCAACAAAAGATGCTATTATAACGTCAGAGGGTTTTGAGAATTAACTGATAATCGCATTATCACGTTTCGTGCACTGACGCAATTCATGATATGGCAACCCCAGCCTCCAAGTTTTTCAATATATTTTGTGATATTGAGACTCGCCGAAAGTTTCATTTGATAGACTGTTTTTACGTTTTTCAGAAGACCAACAGGATCAGATATACCCTAACTCTAGCAATATTGCCGCTAAAGTAGTAAGTAGTGCGATAACCGAGGCCGTGATGCCGATTACGAAGAGGAAGTTAGTTTGCTGTCACATTATAGAAGGGAGACGTCGGAAAGATGGCACAATACTAGCAGTGACCATGATTATCTAGACGGAAGATATTGGGCACCTTCCATGGTTTCTTTTTAGCCACCAGAGAGTACTGCGAGATAAAGGATCCTTTGTGCCTCTTCTCTTTTGTAGCGCTGCGATGCACAGTGCGGATCAGTACAAACGGAAAGTATAGCGGCCGGACATATTGTTCACGTTCAAAACATTTACAAGCATGATCCAAATTTAATAACGGAGCAGATAAGCGATGCCAGCAGACCGGGGTATTACAGCGCCTGGAGGAAGCCACCATAAATTATTAGTCCAATGCACCCCTAGAGCAGAAAAATTATGGCTCTCAGAATCTATAGCTTCAACAGCAAGGGCTTTGCAATAACTGTGTGCTAGCACCTAGTACTAATCCCACCTAATATCTCTTACTATAACGCCCAACGCCAGTGGACGAAAGCAGAGATAGTGACAAACCAGGCCGATAGAGGAAATTTCAGATGTGTATGCCAGATTCGAGCGAGAGAACTATAAAAAAACATGCCACATTGGGATACATAAAGTGTTATGAAGTGTTAGGTTCAAATGCGAAAAAAACGTGGAACTATATATCCTACCATGTACCGACGCCACGTTCACGATGTGACGGCGGCAGGGCATATTCTTGCCCTGCCGTGCGGGTGGCCATCAATATCAACGCCGGCTCATAGTTCCTAATGGTGTCCTATCTCAGACATGTGAATATAATCGAGAGCGCATTCGAAGAAATTTTAGTCCACGACGTTTGAGAAAATCTACAGATACGAAAGACCTTAATCGTCGCTTGAAGGATACACTTCAAATTGAGGCAGGCGCTAGGAGTGTTCCGAAATATCTGGATACGAACAAGTGGCCAATAGTGCATAGATAATTATTGTCACGGGACGTTTTCGACCGTTCACTACACACAGGCCAACCACATTATAAGCAAAATATTTTACAGGTTCTTTGATGATGCCTGACCCGAATTAATATGGTGGCACCAGCAAAGCAAGTGGATAAAGTGGCGACCAGAAGGACCTATTCCATAGACAAGGCACAATATTAATTTACAGGAGAGAGTGACAATACAAGCTAGATGCCATCCTTTCAGAACTTAGTCCTTAGACAAATACAGCGCTATCCGATATGCGACATTGCACAAACATTCCAGTAACGAGAGTAGCATTTACAAGGTGAAGAAGCCGTCCTTTTGATCCTATAGAGTCCATTAATATAATATCGAGTGTGGGCAAAGTTGCCAGCACTATTTATATTATATCGCTCGAAGACTGAATACCCAATTTTCAACATAACAGAGACGTTTTACACCTTGAAATAAAACAGGCACATATTGGCGTCTCCACTCGCCAATGAGCTAGTAGCTATATCCGGCCTAATCTTCGACACTTCAATCGTATTGCTTTGGATAGTTTACTTATTTATTGATTTTTTATTCTTTTAAAGCTGTCAAGTACCAAGCATAGATGATTCCCATAAGAAAAAAGAGAAAGAAAAAGAAAAGGAAGCAAAGTGCCGATAGAGAACCTTTCGTCGCTAGACTTGAACGACCGATTCCCAAGCGCTCCAATATTGTCGCAGACGTTTGTTCTTGGAACTCGCTCCCCGAATATTCACGCCCGCCCTATTATAACTTACATACTATCCTAAATATTCGGTTACCTAAAGATAGCTAAGGCGGCTAAGCGGCATGATCTGCAAACACCATCGCTGCAGATGGACTATACCGTCGATATGAAAAATGCGAAAGTGCTCGTCGAAAAAGAAAGAGCTGATAACGTTCTTGATGCTGAGGCGCCACCTTGATCAGTGAATGCTATTATTTCCTCATCGTTTTACTACACATCACAAGGGGCGAAGGCATCCAGTCTTACAACTGGGCTCGGCACGTGGCGAGCTGCAGACCTTATAAACAGTATTAGCACGAGGCGGGGCCTCGAAAGGAGGAGGCATCGCTTTGCTCAGCGTTACCAGATCATCAAATAGTCAAATTCAAATTTGCGATTGAGACCTGCATAACGAAGTACACAGATACCCTAAAATCTTACAAGACAGTGCATAACGGTGTATTTTTATGTTGGAACAACATTTACTAAACACCGCAAGATTACAACACAAATATATTTCACTGTCACTTTACCATGTGTACTCATAGTAATCAAAAATCGTCAAAACAACATATAATAATATTATAGTGAGATTTCCAGAATTGATATTATTGCTATTATTTTGAACTAGAGGGGGATGATAGTCCTATTCATGTACAATATAGAGCATGGTGTTCTCACAGTGTTCTCACAGTGGAGGTCTCGACATGCAGCTACTATAGCAGAGGGGCAAGAGAGGTTGAGGACGCGAGCTGTGGTGTCGCGGATCCTAAAGTGTATCAATTGTGACTTGTACGAGACCGCGGCAAGCCTGACCCTGCTAGAGGGTTGGGATGCTTCAATTGACCGTTCCAACGACTGGTACACACCCACATAGTGCGCATTGGTCAAACAGGCACGTGAAGGACGCGATGGTAAAAGAGGGTAGCTTTGGTAATAAAGGGAGTAGTGTTACGTCTTGGGCTAAACTGATAAAGGTCTCTATCTCTCACACAGAAAACAGCAGAATAGTGCGCCTTTGCCCCTCTCATTGAAACCTCTATGGCAAACCTTAGCCTTTATCTAGCGAGGCGACTCGACACGAATTAATCCTTTGGAATGAAAAAGTAAAACCTGGACCGTGGGTGGAAGGGAACGGCATTTCTTCTACCCCACGCCCTCGCGTCTCTGTAAAACCTCTCAGCACTATCACGGATTGCATAATGCAGATGCAGGTCACATTATTTTTTGCGACTGGGCAAGAAAAAGAAAGAGAAAAAAGAGGAACAAAATCATCCGACGGATTCTTCCAGCACTGAAAACGCTCGGTGATAAAGTGGGACGGTGGCTGGGAAACTCTCAAATACCTTTTTTCTTTTTTTTTTTTTTTTTTTTTTTTTCTTTTTCTTTTTCGAAGGGTTTTATTCGCAGTCTTGAACTAAAAAAGCGCATCAACGCTAACGACAATGACGCGACGACGGCTTTGCACTGTTTCGCGTTTTTTTTAAGTTTTTAGTTTTTCAACCGATAGTTTTCCTTGAGCTAAGAGGCGACGGTTGTAATTTTGTGTTACGCCCGGCAAGAAAAAGAATCATTGTGTGTGGAGGGGAGGGATTCGTTGGTATAACCTGTGCTTTCTCTTTTAAAAAGATAAGCTTATATATATAAAACGACCAGGCAGAATGCTGGCGACAACATTGTTTTGACATCGTGACAGTTTCGCAAGGGTTCCTCTTTTTAATATCTGTATTTCACATTCTGTGGGAGTTCCGTCGAAATGCCCGACTGCCTTGCCCTTGTGGTTTGAAAAAATTTTCCATCGATGTGAGCAAGGGGAAGAGAATGATTTTTTTTTTTCCAACCTTGAAGATCTCGAGATCCTGGAGCTAGAGCGAAGGATAAGGATAAGGATAAGCCGTTTGTTGCCTTCCAACCACGCATCTAGCTGCATTGCAGGTCAGCTAACTAGTTAAGCATGCCTTGTTGTTTCTTTGCCTGATTGATGCAAGATACGATATCCTGCAAAGTTTTTTTTTTTTTTTCGTGAAATTTTGTGATTCGCGTTCGTCTATTGCCAGGCAATTACAGGCAAGAATGCAGGGAAAGAAGATGACTGGCGGAAGGAGCGCCAACCACTAAAAAGAAGAAAAAGAAAGAACAAAATTAAAAAAAAAAAAAAAAAAAAAAAAAATCTTTTTGAAGTAAACCGCACAAAGATGGACCTTTCTTTGCCTTGTCCTATTTTTATTAAACCCGGCCTGGTAATCGGGTTGACAAAAGATCGAGAGGGGACAGAAGGAAGAGAATCATGTGCAAGGAACGAGCCATTCGCTCAAACAGGCTGGTTCCAACGATACGTGCTAATGACTGCCTTCGTTTCGGGCGACGGATGCGACGGCAACGACGGATGTCTCCAGGTTCGAAAAGTAAAAATAAAAATAAAAATGAGGGGTAAAATATACTTGAAGTACGAAGCTCGTATCAGAGAGAGGAAAGAAAAAAAAAAGGAAAGAAAAGAAAAGAAAGGAAAAGTAAAATAAGAAAAAGAGGCTTTCGGGGATTCTACGCGATGATAGATACAACTTGCTGGGATACACGCGTTTTCAGGCGGACCTTTTTTCTTTTTCCAACGTGTTCTGACGGGTGCGTGTGTGTACCTGCTAAATGTTGAAAGTCTCGTGAAAAGTCTTCGAACCGCTGAGCATCCTTGAGGAGAGAGAGCAAGGCACAAGGGGAAGCAGAAATATAACAGGGCAGATATTTTTCCTATATATTGCTCGATTCCGGTCTAGTGGGGCGCGGAGTAGATGCACACCTCTTCTTTTACACCTGCAATATTCGCCGAAGTCGTCTAACCAAATAAAAGCGTCTCAAAACACCTCCGAGGAGTAAGTAATTGTAGATAAATGTGTCCGTGACGCCAAAACACGAACCTAGTGCGCGGTGATACGGTGGTAGCGGGGTTCATTGTTCATTAAATATAAAAGAAAAAAACTTTTTGGTTGCTTTTCCTTGGGGAAATTAATATCTCCAATCTCTCTCTTTTCGGTCCAGCGTCAAACCCGGCGACAACCTTTTTGGCGAAATGAAGGCCTCCCCGAAATATTTTACAATCTAAAGGAGTTTGAGATTCCAACGAGAATTAAAGAAAGGGACAATCTAGAGAAATAGCCTTTTGTAGAAACAAGATCATGCAGAAGTCAATTTGTTCACCACATGTTTTCAGAAAACGTATAGTTGAAGAAAAGAAAAAAAAAAAAAAAAAAATCTAGAGAATTGACAGGTATCCACGTGACGTAGTCGATCTGTTTCAATTATGTAATCAATATCTCGAAATACTTAGTATCTATTAATCCAAATTTAAGGTTGGGATGGGGGGACTTGCTTGTTTTAATGAGTGCCAAGATATATAATTTTGTGTGAGGGTGCCAAGGCTATTGCCTTCTTTAATTACTGTCCCAATCAGTAGTTCAAATTGCTTTTCTACCGTCGCGCGACCACGAAACCACGACCACGACGCGTCCCGAGTTTTATCATCAGCCTCCATCGCAAAACACACCTTCCCGCACCAACCAGAGGCCATCTACAAACTTGTTTATTTCCAAGCAACCACGCGCGGCGCGTTTGTCACGGATCCCAACGACCTTGTTTTTCTTTTCCTTCTTTTTTCAAATACCTTTTCTTTTCTTTTCTTTTTTTTTTTGCTCTCTTCTCCTTTCCTTCCTTTCGGTGCCCCGGCTGAAATGAGGACATCCCACTCCAGGGCGGCAATGCAAAAGAGAGAACGCAAATCTTACCCCCCATGAACCCCACTTTCAGCAGCTACGCCCTCACCCTCACCTGCAAAAATGGAACCATTCCGGCATCGCCCTCTTCCTGGAAGGCTAATTCGAGGAAGAGAGAGCGAGAAGGAGTGGGCGATGAATGACGGTGATGATTGATTGAGGGGTGGGGTGCCACGGGAAGACTCTGACCATCCTGTTACATGCCTCACACACGCACACCGCATTCCCACCACCCACTCATATATATTACTTATCTGCTACCGGTATTGCGCTCTTCTTTGAGGTCTTGGCCAGCTCTCCCGGACGTGCTTTTGGTGTTTTCGATAATACCACCATACACGTCTCCCCTGCTCCAGGTAAATCACGTCCATCCATATAGGTGCTTTAAGCCGCTTCCAATGTAAACATTTCTGTAAATCCTGTTCGCAATTAGACGTACTCTGCCTGTCTTTCGTGTTATCCGTATATTGCCTTTGTTTCTCTCTCTCTCTCTTTCTTCTTTGATTTTGTTCAACTTAACAAAGATATATATACCCAATTTGCACCATTCCACTCCCGCATTAATTCGTGATCGGACGGGGTCCTGCTGATCGTCCACATCATCCGCTATTGTAACTCCAAAGAGGCGGTTGTTTCTGAATCCTCAACCCGTACTTGTACTGTACTGCTCTACTCTTTTTTCTCTTTTCTTCCTTTCTTTCCGGCGTTTCAGTCCGACCCACTGAGGGTTGAAGAAAAAAGGGTGTTAATCAAGAGTAATTTTTTTTTTCTCTTCTTTTCTTTTTCCTCTTATCGTTGCCTCACCCGTGCACTTTCTTTAATTGGAGACCACAACAACGCCAAAACCAAAAGCGATAGCACGCCAAAAGAGAGAATTAACAAAACCTCATCCTCTCCCTCCCCAAAGTTCACGAACGTTCCCTTCTTTTTTCTTTCCTTTCTCCATCTTCTTGATTCTTCCTTTCGTGAAGTTTCTTTCGTCCTGTAAAAATAAAAATAAAAATAAAAAGAAAGAGAAAAAGAAGGCCTTTTCTTGTTTTCTTTATCCTGGGATCGAGTTGTGGTTGTTTCTTTTTATATAAAAACCCTTTTCCTTCTTTGGCGTGGTTGTCTCTCACAACGGCTAACCTCGCGATATTAATTTTAACGCTTCCCTTTTTGAATCTCGAACTATTAGATTCAAAGTGGCCCCTGTAAGATAAGAAAAGTGGTAAGTAAGAAAAAAAGAAGTCTGTTCGTGGTTTTTTTTTTTTTTTCTTTCCCCTTGCTATTGCGTTGCCTGTTGTCTTTCTCCCCTTGTCTTTTTCTTACCAGCCATCTTCAATGCCCTAACCGTGTTTTAGAGTCTGAGTCGGTTTATCATCTACTCTTTTCAATTCTCTATTCTTTCCATTTTTCAAACCTTTCTCTTTCTCCTTTCCCATCCCTCTTCCTTCTTTTCTTCCTCTCTATCCATCACTACAACCAATCTGATCCAGTACACACTCTTTATATTATTATATATATAGAAAAGGGATTATATACATAAGTATATCGTCTATAACCACTGATACTAACTGGTTCGAAGACACTTACTTGATTGTAAGAGGATCCAGACGCAGGATCATTTAGCTCTCTGCTCCAAAGATTCCAAGCCTTCGATCCATCTTCAACCTTTTGGACAATTGTGCCGTCTTTCCAATTATCTCCGTATAGACATTCTTTTGGATAGTTGAAAAATCAGAATCTAGAATATTCAACATCATCATTATTAATACAATTATTATTCCTTCCTTGTATTTTATATACTGGTATGCGTCAATTCCCTCGCCCTTTTTTTTTTTCTTTTTTTTTTTTTTCTAGAAGTCCCATTTCTTCCTTCTGTTCTGTTTTGAGGTTTAAATATGCTGGTGGTTCATCAGTTGCTTACCGTGCAGTATGATTTGTTGCATCAATTGGATAGATAACCAAAGGCCTTTCCATTTTTTGGGTGACACGGACCCTTGATAAAACTCCCCGACGAGCAAATGGCGTCACACGATGACTCGATTCCTCCTTCGTCGCCCCCTCCGATTCCTCGGAGTTTGAAGCGTCAGGCATCGTTGCTTCCCGCATTCGACTTCGTTTCCTCTTCTCCGCCCCGGTTTACCAAGCGTCAGGCGGTCAGTTCCCCGACCGACGATGATAAGCCATCTGCGAAGGGAACCAAGGCGGTCGGGCTGACGGCCGAGGACCTCTACCCTACACCCGTTCCGACGTCGTCCCTTGGGATCCCGCCGTCGTCGCCCCCGCCGCCGCCTTACTCATCTACAACCACTGCCCATCCACCCTTGAGGAGGACCAATTCTATGCTCTCGGAACTCCGTGCCCCGCTGACGTCCGTTCCCTCGATACTTCTTCCTATCGATGGGGAACCGGTCCTACTGGGACGTTCGTCTGTGTCCTGTGACTATCAGCTTTCCAATTCTCGTTTGATCTCGCGTGTCCACGTCAGGGCCGTCTTCCTCCCCGAGGAGGCGGAACCCACGGTGATGATAGAATGCGTGGGGTGGAATGGCGTGAAGGTCCACTGCCAGGGTCACGTCTGGTCCCTCGAAAAGGGAGACTGCTTCACTAGCGAGACCGTCGGCGCCGAAATTATGCTCGATGTCCAGGATGCCCGTGTCGTCCTTCACTGGCCCGAAAACTGCCGCCGTAAACGCCACAACGTGAAGGCCGCTCGCAAACGTGCTTCCGCCATTGCTGGTGCCGCGGTTGAAGCTGGTGCGAAGGACACCAGTCGCAATGCCCGCAAGTCCCCCGGTGCGGTTGCTCGCAACCCTTTGGAATCCCCTGGAGATTGGAATAACGAGAATGTCAATCCCGAGGAGAAGTCCCCAACCGAAAGGTTTCTTAAGAAGAAATCATCCTCTGACTCTGTCAACTCTGACCAGGGCCTTCGTGCTCGGTCCCCTGTACAGCTGTCTCTTCCAGACTCCCCCACGCCCTATAGAGTCCGCAGCTCGTCGTTGACCATCGTCGACGCCTCGGTCTCCATGAATTCGGGTGTTTCAATCTACGAGGACGAGGCCGACGAGATACTCCTTTCCCCTGCGTCCAGCGAAGACGAGGAGGAGCAGTCTATTCTCGAAGCAAATGATATGAAACACTCCGATGATGGATTTGCTGCTCAGGCCGCTGAAGAGACGAAATCGAACTCGAGGAGGACGCAGAGGAAATCCCGCGATGCCAGAAAGGGAGATCCGCAACTCCCAGAAGTTAGTCTTGGTGAACCCGAGGAAGAAGGCCCGGCGCAATCACAAAACATCGACCCGGAGCCCAGGGTTCGTTCGTCGAAGTCCTCCGCTGGTTCCAGGGAGAAGGTTCAGCTCTCGCCACGCAAGGTCCAATCCATCACGAGCCACCTGATCGACCAATTGGCCTTCTCCCGACTTTCTTCGACGCCACTTTCGACGCTCTGCAGCTCCCTACCCCCCTCTCTTTCCGGTCAGGTCACCGTCGAAGGCGTCCTCGACATTCTACACGAGACCAGGTGCATTGGAGAGGTGCGCCGCGAAGGCAAAGACGCTGTGGGGAAGAAACTGGAGAACGAATACTACTACAACATGGACAAGGACGATAACGAGGGTAGGAAGATGGCCGTCACGGAAACTATCGGCAAGTCAGGCATCCGGGCTTGCAGGAAGGTCCATAAAGTAAGTTATAGGAAGCGATGCATAGTCTGATTGGTCTTGGAGAAAAGAGGGAACATATACTGACCTGTGTTTGTCTTTTTCACAGCAATATTACTGGAAGAAGCCTAAGAGCCTCGCCCGCTAAAAACCTTAGTTTTGAAAAACGATAATCCTCTGATCAATTATGGTCCGATATTTCATCCCCGGAGTTGGTATTTATTTTTTATTGGCGTTTGATTGCACAAAAAAACCCTTGATAACTTTCCTTTTAGTTATTTTGAGGGTTTCTATACGTCTTTTCTTCTTTTACGAGCAACTTTCTTCCTGATGCTCGTTCGTTTTTTTTTTTCTTCTGATATGAGCATCTTCTTTCTTTGCCTATCAAAACATTTCAACCTTCTCCTCGTTTTTACTACAAAAATATTTACTGCCGACATATCCAACGGCGCCCCTTCAGGAACGATTTTATGGATCCCACGACTCTCTCTTCACTTACCTTATTTCTTTTTCACCTTTTAATAAAAAGCTCTTCCAAGCCTCTCATCCTTTTTGTTAAGCCTTTTCACTCCTGCATCTCCATTGTCGGTTTCTGTTTCCCTTCCCTCCCAGTTCCCTTTCGGACTATATCTGGCGCCCTTTTAAGATTTTAGGCGCAAGCAGTAACTCTCATATATCTATATATATATCTTTTCCCGTTGGATTCTGTTAATATTTCGTCCGGTGGCGATTGTCTGTTTTTGTTGAGCTTGAAAGAGAATAATCACCGCCACCTAAGCCCCTTCCCCCACCCTCACACTCGCATTATAACATTATTAAGCTCTTTGTTTCTATTTCCCATTAGCACTGTAACATATTTTTTCTCTTTTTTCTCCCTCTTTATTATTTGTCCTTGTTTCTTTCTCGTTTGAATCGTTTATTCTTTGATTTTTTATTATTAAGTCTTCTTTTTTCTTCTTTCTATTTCTGACTTTATTTTTTCTCCATTTGATCTTGTTAATACAGCATGCTGCTTTCTTGATTTTTTTTTTTTTTTTTTAAGTCCTTAATCCCTGGATATAAAAAGTTTTAGTATAAAATATATCTTCCGTCCAAGTCTTGTAATCAAAGGAGAGGATTCAATTCGATATAGAAGTTACTTTTTTGCGAGATCAGGTTTTCGACAAGACGATAGGGCGATGATGTGCGATGTTTCTTATACTTCTTGCTGGTAAAGAGGGGCCTTTTATATTTAATGAGATGGACTGACTCACACGCGTTCGGATCTAACGCGATGTCATGTGACCTTTAAATTACACTTTAACTTCTGTTGTAGATGACTAAGCGATTACTTATTTGTCGATGTGGTAGACTGTTCTGGGCGCTCCATCCCCTTGAACTTGGTCCAATGGGATCGTCATCTGACCGTGTTTGAGAAGTTCTGATGGGTTTCGCTTATCAAACCACTAAAAGGACGGACCGATCTCATTTTTCCCTCTCGTGGCCTTTTGCTGTTCTATTCTTGGCAAGTGAAAGGGAAGGGGGGAAGAGAGAGAGGGACGGCAGGAGTACCCCGGATACGGTCTAGGAATAACAAAGAAGTGTGGAACCAGGGTTCCCTTGTACCCAGGAAAAAAGGACCCCCCCCCCAGGGAATAATATTAGAACAAGAAGAAGAGAAGTCCCCACCTTTTTTTCCTACTTTTCTCTCTCCTCTCACCAAATCTCGCAAAGGAATAGCGAGCATCTTGTAAAAAAGGAAAAAGGTAGGAATTTATAATAATGGTGTAATGGATACATTGGGTTTGCTTGACAACGCCATGGCAAGCCTTTGTACATGATACCCCACCACCTCATTCACATTAATAGATGTATTTTATTTTAAATGGTCCATACTTTTTTTTCTTACTGGGTGCGAATATTGTCGGGTGATACTATACATATGCAAGCAGTGAATTTTTTTTGGTATACTTGCGCTTGCTCGCCCCAGTTGAAATCGGGGACGCACGGAGAGAGGTATCGGATCGTTTGCGATTTAGGGGGGGATCTCTTTCTGTCGCTTTTAGTAGTTTGATCGCTATGACACTTTTTCTTCTCTTAAGCTTACCGGTCCACCTTGAATCTTTGTTCGTCCCAAGGTTATCTCTATCTCCCCTATCATCGTCACATTCTCGTACCTCGCATCTTGTTTTGCGGTTTCGTCGCTAGTGATAAACTGTTTTCATTTGTTCTCATTTTGCTCTTTCATTCTCTTGTTTGTTTCGATTCCTGCTCTTTCCTTTTTCTTCCATTTTTATTTTTTTATTTTCCCTTTTCCTTGTTTGTTTGCGAGCATCATCAAGCGAAAAGAAGTGAGAACGGCAAGCTACGGTTTTTTTATTGCTATCCTCAATGCAGCATGTAATGCACAGTTATTAGCCTGAAGCAAGCCCATCAGCCTGACCGCAGAAAAGAAAGAAGGGGGTGTTTTTCATATGGCAAACATTCATGGAAAAATAGAGAAAAAAAACCCCCCCTTTTGTATTCTATTATAATAATATCATCATCGTCATCTCCACTTTTTTTTTTACTTTGAATTCTCTGATAGCTGCTTAATATCCCTCTTGTCGTATACATTCTTCTTCCCGGTAGCAGGGTCTTGTTGGCAACATTCCCATTCCCTTGCTCCCTCGAGCTCGCTCTTCTGAGCAAACCTACCACCACCCCGGAGCTTGCATGCATATTTCGCATCTGCTTGTCCGGTTCTTCCTATTTATTTATTTTATTTTAGTAATCGCCGGTTTTCGTCCCAATTCCTTGTTTCCTTCTTCCCCCTTGTTAAGACGGGTCACGCTGGAGGTTTAGCCTGTCGTCATAAAAAAAAGAGAATAAATATATATATATATATATATACGCTTCGCTGTTTTCTCATTTCCATCCGTCTCTTCCTGAACCCCTTCGCCCGTGGGACTCCGTGTCGCTTTTCCTCTCTCCTCTCTCGATACCTTGTCAAGAACCCCTGGACTTCTTCTTCTTCTGTCTCCCTTCTGCTTGCCTCAATTTTTATTATCCTTCATTTATATAAAACCTCCTCTCCCCTTCATCGCCGAATCGCTTGCCATCCGATATTATCGTCACCGACATATATATATTTTTTTGGGTTATAGTAAAAAGAAGAACAAAAAAGGGATTCCCTATATGAGAAATACCGCGATAGAAAAAAAAAAACTTTGAGTTCCGGGGGTGGGGGATCTAGGCGGTGGGATAGCTTTTTACCGCTCAACTCTACTTCCTCCCGGACATCACCGACAAAACCTCCGGCACTCTAAAAAGTTACTGACAAGAGACACACGACTAATTTTGTTTGACTACATAGTACTACTTGGTAGTACCAATTTGTCGCTCTTGCTAACTTTTCCCTCTATATCATCATCGCTATAATTATAACCTTGTTATAAATGCTATATCTATTTATGCGATTTTGCGATTCCTTAGCTTTATATTAAAAAAAAAAAAGGGTCTTTATTCGTCATTTTTCCCTCCCTCGCTATCTTTTTCTATAAAATCTGGAACCATTTTTCCACCTTGACTTTACCCGGTTTGCTGCTATTTTTACACCCTCACATATATACTCCTTCAATCTCGCTGAGGTTTGCGATCGGACCGAATTCTTCTCCTCCCCCTAAACGATATCTGATACATTATCGATCAAGCTATAGCTCTTCTTCTTTCTTATCAAATATCAATTCTTCTCATAAGCTCCTGCTATTACTACTGCTTTTTTTTTTTTTTCATATTTTTCTCTCTGTTGTAATTTGCTGAGGCTTTTCTATCTCTGGCATACTATTTCTTATACAGAACCATTAAAATCCTAATATCACTCTTTTCTGACTTTGACCCTCCACGCCCACACAAGTACCTTCGACATATCTGATTCTCTCAAAAAATAAATTGAACAGTAGTTTTTAAGACCTTTCAATTACGGCAAACGACAACCATTTTCTCTTTAATTTATATTTATTATTTATCTATTTTCCCATTTCATCTCATCTTTCCATCGTCGTCGACAGCTCCTCCCAGTTCCCGCTTTTCCATGCTGAGAGATCCTATTTTTTACCATATCGGCAGATCAATCAGCCCTTATCAAGTTTGACGATATATTCAAATAACTCAACTATCTAAAAGGTACTTACTTATTTCCATTTTTTAATCAACACTAGTCCAGCACCTATCCTCCCTTCTTCCCAGTTCTGAAATCTTACATCTTCCGTTAAGGTCTCCCCAAGAAAGCAACACAATGGAGCCACAACCACAAACGCGAACGAAACGGCCCAAAGCGCCTTCTGAAGAACCTCAGGTCAAGGACGAGCACTACGATGTCCCGGCCAAGCGCCTAAAGACAAACAACGAAACCCCCGCCTCCCCGACCTCTTCTTCCGCCGGAACGCCGACGCCATCCGCCTCCTCACTACCCTTGCCGCCCCACCTAACCCGCGAAGCCCTCCTCAGCAGCGCCTCGAAGGTCAAGTCCCGCCGTGTCAGTACCAGGCTGCAAAAGATGAACTCCCGCGCCAACGACCCGTTCACTGTGCTCCCCGACAACGTCGTCGAGGCCATCATTAGGAGCCTGAACCCGCAGGACAACGCCCGGATCAGGGGCGTGTGCAGGCTGTGGAAGGCGCAGGTGGAGTACTGCATTTCCCCGGGGTACGTCAGCAAGCTCTTCTCTTCGAGGAAGAGCTTGGAAGGGGCGAATAGGGAGGACCCCATGTGGGCGGAGAAGTTTTATAGGAAGCAATGTATGTCCAAATGTTCTACCTCGTCCTTTAAGAATGCAATCGTTACAATTGGGTTATTACCATTTTTATCCTTTTGGTTCTGACATCTCTTTCTTTTTTTTATAGCATGCTGCGAGGAATTGCAAAGAAGCGGGAAGGCGACGAAGGTCTGGAAGTTCACCCGCTCGAATGCCTGGGCCCTCTGCGGTGAGCGCATGGTCTGGATCGACGGCACGGACATATGCGTGCAGCACCTCCAACCCTGGAACGAGACCGAGCGCGTCCGCACCCTGCAGGCGGTCGCCAAAGACCCCAATGCCGTCCAGAAAAACAAGCACCTCCACCTCCTCCTGACGGAACTCAACCGCGGCCCTTCTTCTAGGAGGCTCAGGCCCGCCTTCAGGGGAGCCCACAACTGCGAGCCCATCACCGTCAGGATAGGGCTCAACGATATACTAAAGACCCGCAAGTCCAAGATCTTCATCAATAACGTCCTGGGATCAAAGGACGGGTCCCTGATTATTGACTATATGCAGAGGCACGTTAACATAAACGAGGACCAAGGGATCAGCGGAAATCTGATGGCTTACGATTATTTATCGTATACTCAGTTTCAGAATAAGTGAGTTTGTTCCTTTAACTAAGTGGAAAATGGCATGGCTTTTGCTGATGTTTTGCCAGGTTGGCCTGCGTCGACGTCGTCGACGGGCACGCAAAGTGGATCACCAACATCGACGGCCAGGTCCAACGCCGCTTAGCATTCATGTCGCCGGGAGTTTACTGGTCTCGCACCCGTTACAGCACGGGTTACTTCCTCGTCGCGGGCGACAAGTTCGTCTCGTTTACCATGTACACGGAACAGTCGAAGGACAACGACAGCACCAATAGCAACAGCAGCGGCGGGAACAACAATGCCGGCGCGAGCACCGACGCCAACAACGGCACCGCGAGCAGCAGCAACGCCGGCACCGGCACCGGTAACAATATTAACGCCCTAAACCACATCGCCAACCACATCCTAAACCTGAACCAGCAGTTCCAGCTGACTAACGCACTCTTGGGGGGTGGCCACACCTACTTGAACCACAAGAGGATATCCCTCACGGTCCGCGAGATCGCGACGGGGAAAGTAGTGGCGGAGGAGACGTGCGACGAGCAGTACCCGCCCGGTAACGGCTACTTCGAACGCCCGACGAACTTCTTCGCGGACCCGACGGGGAAGAAAGTGGGAGCGGTGCTTAGCAGGGAGCTGTTCATCTACTCCGTCGAAACGGCCAAGTGCGTCAAAAGGGTGTCGCTGAACCACCTGACAGATGAGCACACGTACCAGTTCGACGTCATGTTCTCCAGCGACGGGAAGAAGCTGCACATAACCGAGGAGAGGCTGGGGAGCGACTTCTCGTCGTACACGCTGGACTGTGAGGACGACTACAGGATCATCAAAGAGGACCGGTACCGCACCCCTTCTAGGATAAACAGGAGCCTGAAGACGGTCTTCAGCCCCAGGTCGCAGACGGCAGTCTTCTTTCGTAGGAACGAGAGCAGGGGGGAGTGGCACCCCGAGATGGCCAAGTTCAAACCAATCGGGGAGATCCTGGGGCCCAACTTGCCCGAGAACACGTGGGGGGACGAGTGGAGGAGGAAGCTGGCGGAGAAGCAGACGTTCGGGGTGGACGGCCCGCAGGACGGGTGGAACGTCAGCGGACAGGGGCTGGTGCCGGACTTCGTCCCTTCCATCTTCGGCCAGCCTTTGAACCACCCAAACATTCACGTCGTCCACCACTTCTCGACGCAGGTGTTCCACATACCCCCGACCATCCATCCGAACAGCGGCGCGGCGGTCTTACCCCTGCAGGCGGCGAAGGAGCAAGCGCTCAGGGACGTACCGAGGACTGAATATGCGTGTGTCACCCGCCGCGCCGTCACGTTGCCACCGAGCAAGGAACCCTCGTCTGGCCCGCACAGGAAGAGGAAGACGTCCGTGCGCGTGGGTGCCGGAGGCGGAATTAGGGGCCGCGCCACGGTAATGCAGAGGCAACCCAGTGACGCCAAGCTGCCGAACGGGAGGAGGGAGTTTTGGATCACATGGAGGTGGGGACCGCAGAGCATAAAGTTTTCGGACCAGTACCTCGTCTTCGACCAGGAAGATACTATCTTCGTGTGCGACTTTGGACCCGTCGGGTGGTAGATACGGTGGGATGGGGGTTATGATTTACGAGTTTAAACGGCGTTTCGAAGTGGATGTTATCATGCATCGATGTTGGTGGCTTGCAATCGCGGACTAAGGGGTATCTATACACGAACGAAAATGGAGAGTAGTCAGGTAGCTTCCATTTTCACTCTTTATAAGGGAGTAGAACTACAATAGAGTTCTTCATCCCCTCCAGATGTTGGTATAATCCTGAAATCTTATTATTATTGACTTGTTACCTTTTCTTCCTGTTCTCACTCCCCCCCCCTTTTTTTTTTTTTTCGTAATTGATTTTACGTACTCCTTTCTTATTCTTACTGTATATGCCTATTCCACGACATCTTCACTCCTTCACGCATTCTTTTACCTTATATTTATTGACTCCCCGTTGCTTGACGACGGTTTTCATGACCTGTTCCATATGACATTCATAAATACTTATTATTATCATTCTTATTTATACACCAAAGATCTCGCGAGAGAAAGGGATGGGAAACAACATGGTGTTTGGATTGTCTTTTTTTAGTCTATTTCGTATGTCTTTCACGTCGACGTTTGTTCGAATTTGATTCCTCTTTTCACGTCTTTCATACGCAGAGCAGCTTTTCACATAAGGTATCATTATACATCCTACGCGCATAAATGTCGTCCTGTGGACCTCTTCTTTTTCCTTTTTTGCGAATTGGAGCGATTTATTCTCTTTTTATTTACATTGGGTTTCACCTTTTTTTTTTTTACTGTCGTTAGGTTTTTTTTCATGACTGTCTTTACATGCGAGAGATACCAGGTCTTTTTTCTTTCTCTTTTGTTGGTGGTTAGTACGCAAACAAATGAATTCCATCCTTTTTTTGATATCAGAACTTGAATAGCGTATATGTGTATGCTCTGTATACCGTCGAACGGGGAAGGGGTTTATTCTACTCTCTTCGGTGATACTTGATTACCCTTGGCTCCTCTGAACATTGTAGAGGTTTGATATGTAGAATCACACTTACAATCAACTCTCGGAGTGCAGGAGCTCTTCAGTGATTGTCTGCAAAAAATAAGAATTGAGTTGATAAAAACTATACCCGGGAGAGATTTTTTTCGGGATTGTGTTAAGTAGGGGTTTGTTTAGCTGGAGTAGGTAATCATTGATTATCCCAATACATTCCGTCCATCATTCCATCCTACAAGATCAAAGGCGTCAATGGAACCCGCGGACACGGTGCTCGCGGGAATGACATACTCGCTTACTAAATGTTCCATACCCGTTACCGGGTCATCTGTCATCGGGGTTTTTTTGCCTCCCCTTATGAAATACAACGGGCGACCTCTCGGTCCGAAAATAATCATATCTCTCCAATAAACCCCCGGCCTAGTTATTTCCGAATGAGAGCTCATAGCCGTACGGCAAGCCCCTAAGTATCAAGCAAGTTCTCCCTCGGTGATGAAATAAAAAGCCCATCGTCACTGGTCATCCGACACACACACCCTCTCCTCCCCCTTCTAAAAAAATAAAACCTAGAAGTTTGAGCTTGAGTGTAACCCTAACTTTAACTTTTAATAAATAATATAATGAAATACGTATTATATGTATTTATATATTCTGGACGGGATTGAAATCCGGCTACCCGATAGGGGCAAAAGTTCGGTATATTTAACTTTTTTAATGAAAAGTGCCGATTACGGAGGCCGGGTTCGGGAGTCATTTGGTATTGGAGCTTTGGAGAGCTCCGGGAGGGAAACGTACAAGGGTGTGTGTGCCCGATATTTCTCGAGCAGAAAAGACGTCAAGGTGATACAGCTGAGATCATGAGGACCCGGGAAGGAGAGAGGGGGACTCGAATGCTGTGGCATGTGGTATGATAGATGGGGTTGTTTATTTGGGAATATCTGGCTATCCCGAGTGATTAAATGGCAAGCAACAAGTGAGCATTATAGCAAAGTAGCACTTTATCGCTAGCTTTTTCCTTCGGTGTGTGATTGGAAATGTAGCTGGCGGTAGAGTTACCAAGCTGGCTGGTGATTGTTTCCTTTGAATATCACCTCATTTTATTTAGACTAGGGGATATTTATTACAATTTTATATCCTAGAAGAGGTGGTGTAAGCCCCTACCAACCAGGTGGTTGTGCAGTCTGGCTAAAAATCTTAAAACTTTGATTAGATCTATGAGCAATATCGCATATTATGACTCGAAGGGATCGGTTTTAGGGTTCGGATGTGGCCATCGACTACAGGCACGTCGAGTCAGTAGGGAACATGTAAAGCGGCCGCGGGTAAGAACTCGAATCAGTCGTCGAGGAAAGCCGCACGACGGTTCCCAGGGATACTGCTCAGCCCTTCCTGCGAGGCACAAAGCGCAAGTAGCTTACTTGCAGCGTAGGGCTGGAATAGTAAGGGCCTAGAAGGTGGTGGGCAATCACATAAAAGTGCTCAAATTGATTACAAATCGGCCTCTTGCCATGATCGTGGTAGTGGGACAAAGTGCTAGCTTAAACCAACGATTTTTGGAGTAAACGAGCTCGATGAGAATTTCCGAGGCAATTTGTGCAATAGAGGAGATTTGCCGCCCTAAACTTTCGTGGATGCATGTATAAAACTCATCTTTCTTGCAAATACGTCAAGATACCTAGTCCCGAAATGCGCCATACCATGAGCAATTGTGGCTAAAATATTTTACATACAAGCCATCTATCTTCCTTCCGTATGGTTCCATATCTGGAGGATCCAGAGCGGCCGTTTGCATATAGCAATCTTCTCTGAGAAGGGACCAGATGCCACCGGCTCTGCCGCTCTCTGAATATACATGCGCATGCAACATATTAGAAATATCCAAACGTCGAGGAGCTGCAAATACTCTTCCTCGGGAAAATATTCCAAGATTTTTAACGTAACCTTCACCATTGTGGGCTTTAGCGTCCTTCTAGAGGCCCTAGCTAATATAACAGGAAACGAGGAGCTGCATACGCTATCTGTAGCTGTAGTTTTCTATGGGATGCATATGATTGCTCATTCGATGTTAACTAAGTAGCATTTGCGTTTGAACGAGTGGGAGGATCGTGAAAGTGCTTCGTCCTCCTCATTCACCAGAAGTCTTTTGCAACTACGTTCTGGTTTCCCTTCAACTCCCGGAAAACATCTATCTGAAGTCCTGCACGATTTTGGCGAGACGATGTGTAAAGCACGGCTATAGCAACCTCGGTGATATAGGCTTGCATCTCGTAAGGGCAGATTGGTAGCTTACAATTCCTAACCCATTGCTTCCTTTCCTTTCCGTGATCTCGGTGCAACGTTAAGTGTAATGGGCTTCCCTTTCAACTGCCGAGGGAAATGTGCCAGATTATGGCATAGACGAAAACAATCAGGAACACGAACAGGTAAGGAGGCCGGAGGATCGTTATATCGTGTGGGTTTATCGTGTAAAAAACCATCTTCATTAATTTTGAGTCCCCCACCCGAAGCCAGAATCCTCCAGGATTATCAAATAAACAATAGTTTCTATATCCTTCCACCGGCACACTGGATGTATTATACACTCTGTGCATCATCGTACGACCCTGTCGGTTATCGCCCCGTCCGCTTTGTACTCAGCAATCCCCACTCGTGCGCTCGCGTCCATGCAAATGCACGGAGGAACCTCAGACAGAGATGGATACGTAAACCCTGGCATTTATCTTTGATGGTTTCCATTAATCCCCAAGAGTTTTGTTTCTGAAAAACTACTTATCTCCAGAAGAAAGTTTGACTTTATCGATAGACATGAAATTCTTCGGCTTGGTTTTTTTTTCTTTCTATTACTGCGAAGCTACGAGGAGATATATCACAAAATGTGTGTGTGTATTCGAAAAGGCCTGCAGGTCGTATCCGAGCTCGACCGGGCAGCGGAACCTAAACTGAACGCTTTTTTTTTACACCTCGTTTATGTTATGCACAGGTATGATTATGTGATCAACATAAAGCAGGGCGAAGAACGATAGAGGACAACGCAGTTCTTTGCTGGCCTTTCCGTTCATCTTTTCTGCGTTAAGTTTGTCAACACGCAGGTCGACAATTTGCCCTCCCCGCTTGAGTGTTTTTTACGAGGAGGGGGGTTTATGAGGTCCACTTCGCATGAGGTAGCTCGCAGGCAGTGCCCCCTTCGCGTTAAACGATGCAATTCGTTATAACTACTGAGTTTTTATGGGCATTCCCATAATCCTGCTTCTCTTGATATACACGGATCTTCTCATGTGGACTTGGTTAACCGACTCGTACGACCGTTTAAAGATTGGGCATGTAGCTTACTTCTGGCTATTACCTATTCAAATCCTGGAAAAAAAAGTCCATTGTCGCTAGCAATTACTATTGGATGTTAAACTTGAATCCTCAATTGAGATATACCTAGTCTATATCGAAATATCTTGCATTAATATTTTTTTTTTACAGTTTGTATTTTGTATTTTGTAATTTTTTATTCTTTCTTATTTTTATTTTTCTAACTCGCACATGATGTCCCTTTGGATTCCTACGGCACAGGCTCACGAAGAAATAAGAAGCACAGCCTCGAATGATGACGACGAAAATAACAATTATCTACCTGTTATTATTTATGGAGCCGTCTTATCCAGAAAACCCAGTTCCGAGCGGAGATGGGAACAAATGACGAATTTAAAAAATTGTCCGAGACGGCGAGCCGAAGAAAACGTTTTTTTTTTTTGTTCCCTGCATTTAGTGATGTGTGGAGAGAGGATCACGGTTGTTCGCGGCGGGGTGAGGGGTGTTTTGTATTACAACGTCAGTTCTTGAACACACGACAAAAATAATAAAAAACATTGAAATAAATGAGAAGCGGTGGCATTAAAGATCACGAAATAAGAGTAACTTGAGAATTCGTAGATATCAAGTTACTGGTACATTCACTTTGTCAAGTAGCGTTGATAACTGGCAAATAAAAATTTTCTTTTTAGCGTGAGGAAATATTGGTTTATTTCTCCTCGGAACCGCTCGGATATCATGGCTTTCTCCGGGTGCGTTCCACCACGTTGATAAGATGTAAGCTATCCAATAAACTAAGCTTAACAAATATGATAACCCCGTCGCTTTTGCCCGAATGTCCTTATATCCTAGGTTTGTTTCCTGGATGAATAATCTGGAATTTACAAGCCGAGGGAGGGTTTATATCCTATCCTCGTGCGATGCCGATTTGGTAAGCGCCGAAGAAGGAAAAAAGAACAGCATCTATTGCTGGAACATCTAAACTATGACACAACGTGTTCTTCGTTTCCCCGCTGACCATGATCCTATGATGAAAGGATGAATAATACTTTTTCCCTCTCTGTAGTTGTTGCTTTTTTTTTTTATCTTTT
>JADMIO011718018.1_pt1 | contig 27153 bp, 27 predicted proteins | sample 8958161 | NCBI WGS metagenome assembly JADMIO01 (sample SAMN16585339, study PRJNA669376) | soil metagenome | isolation source: Crop rotation soil | place: USA: Cullars Rotation, Alabama | collected 2011
GGGCACGCCACTAAAATCAAGGCTTGCAATACGCGAGCCTTTTTCATTTCGAGGCGTGTGCCATAAAACGTGCCTTAAATTCGAACGTATTATCTCGAAGTCGCAAGACGGTCTGCGACTTTGACTTTCAGTGCGTTCACCTGCTTATCCTTGGCGAATTCGGCCTTAATCTTGATTGTGATGACCGCATTGCCCAACTGAAGTCGGAGGCGAGCGCGGCGTTTGGTAGGTCGATGCTTACATAAGAGGAGCTTTTTGGCCGCCACGCGACATCCAACGATTCGCAGTCGCAAAGAGCGACCGGTGACGCCTGAGGCCCACATCACTCCAATACGCTCGCTCAATCTAGCGTCCCGATTCATTAATTACTTGCACAATTCCATTGCCTGCTTGCTGCGGCTTGGTCGCGCTCCTCGCCGGGTGCCCAACCCTGTCTCGTCGCGCTCCGCGCCTCGTAGCGCATGCAATGGAATTGGCAGGATAAGCCAATCTTGGCACAAGTTCGCTGCGAATTAATGAATCGGGACACTAGCTGACCTTTAGGCATTCGCGTCAACTTACGCGGAGCATGGTCAGTGACGCAAAGGGAAGCCCTGTCATCATGGCGGCCGGTGCTGAAGGAACTTGTCGACGCACTCGTCGCCAAATAAGAAGGACGCTATTTTCGATGGCGATTAGCAAATCGATGCCAAACGAGGCGATTTATGGAAAATTTGCAAGGTATGAATGTGGCGATTCTGGTAACGGATGGATTCGAGCAGAGCGAAATGACCGAACCACGCAAGGCACTGCAGGCCGCCGGGGCTAAGCCCAGTCTGGTTTCCCCGGCAAAGGGCGAAGTCCAGGGCTGGAAGCACCACGACAAAGGCGACAAGTTCAAGGTAGACGAGCCTCTATATAGTGCGGACCCATCGCGCTTTAGCGCGCTGGTGTTGCCAGGGGGTGTCGCGAATCCCGATGCCCTGCGCATTGATGAAAAGGCTATCGCATTCATCAAACACTTTGTCGATGAAGGCAAACCCATCGCAGCGATTTGCCATGGCCCCTGGACGCTCATAGAGGCGGACGGTGTGCGCGGCCATACCATGACGTCGTGGCCGTCGCTCAAAACCGACCTTGAGAACGCCGGGGGCACATGGGTCGATCGCGAAGTCGTTGTTGACAAGCTCCTCGTCACCAGCCGCAAGCCTGACGACCTGCCGGCTTTCAACCGCGAAATGGTATCCCTATTTGCGAAGACGAAGACGACGACGGCGAAGGCCGCGGCCTGAACGGAGCAGATCCGTGGCGCGCACTAGACGCTGGTCGGCTGCGGTTAGTCGGCAAAGCAATGCACTTGATTTGAAACAGGGCGTATTTGCCCAGCGCAGTTCGGGGGCCATCGCGCGATCTCTCAAACGATCTGCGGAGCGCAGCACGCGTCGTAAGAGCTCGCCGTTCCGCTCTGCAATGTCGATGTTGAATTTCTATATCAATCGAATGGGACGCCAGCTTCGACCGGAAAAACGGCGAGTACTTGAAAGGGCCAAATCCGATTTGCGCGCTCTTTATGGGAAACCACATTAGGAGAAACCATCATGCCTGAAAAGAAGACACTCGCTCGCGCAAAGCGCGATGCCGAGCAGGGAAAGGCCGCTTCGACTCAAGCAGGAGAATTCGTACGCGAGGAGATACACCACGTGCGCGAGGGAAAGCACGGTGCGCGCTCAGCCAAGCAGGCGATTGCCATTGGGCTTTCGAAAGCGCGGCGCGCCGGGGTTAAGCTGCCGCCACGTCCGGGACAGGGCGGCAGGAAGAAGGAAAGTGTTCGGCATGGCCCGGTTTCCACGAAACGGGCCTCGGCAACGCTCAAGGCGTTGCGCAAGGAACCACGCAAAGCCGCATCACACAGGGCGCTTGCACGGCACGCCCATGAGAGTGCGAGCCGACATTCGCCAGCCGAGCGACATACGGCAGCCATGAAGGCGGTAAGGACCAAAGGCAGTGCTGGCCGTAGCCGCGCGGCGCGAAAAGCGGCTAAGACTCGTAGTCATGCACATGTATAGCCAAAGAAGCAAATATCGATGAAGAGCCATCGTCCCACACTGGAGGAAAAGCCCGGGCAAAGCACTACTGGGCTGACACGAACCGCAGGAATGATCGCATCGTGCGTTTGATATTCATTAGTGCTCATTCATTTGGAGCAAGCAAATGGCAAAATGCTCACTGTGCGGTAACGATTACGATAAGTCGTTCACCGTTGAGAAAGACGGCATATCCCGAGTGTTCGACAGTTTTGAGTGCGCAATTCAGGCACTCGCTCCGGTGTGTGCACATTGCAACTGCCGTATCATCGGCCATGGTGTCGAAGCGGACAGCAAGTATTACTGCTGTGCGCATTGCGCAGGAACTGCCGGTCACACCCAGATACGCGATCGTGTCGATCATTCGGCCGGAGCCGACCGGTCCCAAGCCAGACATTGAGGAAAAAGCGTGAGAACCACCGCAAACCAGCGCATCAAACTGAGCAAGCCGCGTCGAGCCAACAGCCTAAAGCATGTGGTCAAGACCGGCCTTCCACCTGGCGTCGATGCCAGGGATCTGTGGGATCCGGGCACGAAGGCGCGAAAACGAGCGCGGTCGCATCGCGGATAGCGCGGTTTTGGAAGTGGCGAATCGCAGGTCTGGTGCGAGAAGCGGCACCTGATAGTGATGCCGACGGTATTGCCGGCCAATTGCGGCACTAGCACTTTTGCACCTTGCGTCTACCTTCGAATTCGTGCCGCTGAGCTTTGAATTGGGCGAAGCGTTCCAGTTCGACTGGAGCTGCGAATATGCGTTCGTGGCGGCCTGAGATCAATTACGTCCCGGGGGGGAAGCGCTTCCACGCTTGCAGCCACCGCGTCTCAATCGGCGTGAGGTTTGGGAATTCGACCGAGTTCAGAGCAATGTGGGCCTTTTGTTTGCCGTGCCGACATACTGCAACAACGGCTTGGTTGTCCAGATCGAAGCCAATGAGGTCGACTTCATTGCCCAAGACCTTCACTTGCTTGAACCGACTGAACATCGCCTCGATGCACGTGAGCCAGGCAACGGCCTGCTCGTGCGCGCCACAGGCATCGGTCAGGGCAAGCTCGATACATGCCTGCACCGACTGGCACTGCCGCATTTCGTCGAGTAAATCGTCCATACAATTGCGCCATTATCGTGAACATGCGTTGCTGGAGCGCGGCGTATCAGCTCGGTACTACGGTTTTCGCAGTGAACTGTTGAGAGATACCAGTGAGGGATCGCCTCAACAGATCGCGGCGCGCCAGCTGCATTTTGCGGTGCCACCTGACGCGGCAAACATTCCGCCAGTTTTCGTGTGGCGTCAAGTGCTTCGTTAAACAGTCGTCAGCGAAGCGGAACAGCCGCGTGTCATCTGGCGTTTATGCCCGCGTCCTTGATGACTCCACGCCACTTCGTGATTTCAGCGGTGACAAACTGCGAGAGTTGATCCGGCGATCCGGGAGTGGACTCTGAACCGGCAGCTTCGAGACTGTGCACGACCTCCGGCAGTTTGAGCACCCGCATCAGTTCTCGATTCAACCGCGTGACTACGCGACGGGGGGTGCCTTTCGGAGCCCAAAATGATTTGAATTCGGTTACTTCGAACCCGGGGACGGTTGACGCTACAGTCGGCAAGCCGGGAAACAGTGCCGAAGCTTGGGCGCTGGTAACCGCCAACGCCCTCAACGCTCCGCTTTTGATGTGAGGTGCGACTGACGGCGCGGTGCCGAACTCGAGCTGCGTTTCTCCCGCCATGACGCTTCTGTCGGCCGGGCCTGAACCTTTGTATGACACGCGTACGATGTTCACGCCGGTCATTTTTTTGAATAGTTCCGCGCCCAGGTGCAGGACGCCGCCGGAGCCGCTCGAGGCGTAATTGAATTTGCCCGGCTGCGCCCGCGTGATCGCTATGAGGTCTTTTACCGACTTAGCCGGGAACTGGGGATTGACGACCAGGACGGCGGGCGAAGAACTCACCATCGAAATGGCGGCGAAATCCTTTAATGGATCGAACCTTGCCGGCTGAACGAGCGGGGCAAACAACGCAGTACTACCCGCGAGGAGTGTGGTGTATCCGTCCGGGGTGGCTTGGGCAACGATCTCTGCGGAAAGGAGGCTGGGGCGATTTTCTATGACCATAGGAGCGCCTAGAAAAACGGCCAGTTTGTTTGCAATCAGGCGTGCGACGAAATCGTTCCCGCCCCCGGGGGGAGAGGTCACAATGCGTACAGGTTTGCTTGGAAAAGGCTGCGCAGCGCCCACACTGGAAGTGGCAAACACCGCCGCACCCAAAACGGCAAGAAATGCGTCTCGAATTTGCAGCATCTTAGCTTTCGGAGATTGCGTGGAAACGGCGCTGCAACAGTGCATATTACGGGCCCACGGTCATGGTCCCCCAATGTTAGGAATTGACGATTAAGCACAACTTAAAACGCAGTCGTGCTTTCGGCTTTTGTCCAAGAACAGCACCATTGCCGAAGGTGTCCGGAATATCCCCTAAGCGATCGCCCCATGTAATACAACCTGCGCCAGACTACCCTGCATTTTCATAGAGCGCGACTCAGATAGTCGAGAGCTGCCTCCGTAGAACCCAAGATATCGTGCCCCCCCACGACGAAAGGAAAAACACAACCGACATTGAATTCCACAATGGCGCCCTAAGCGTGGTTGTGAGCCGGCTTTAGAGCCGTGCATCGATTTTGTTGCAGTAAAGGCAGGTTCGAACCACGAATGGAAATGCAGTGAACCAGTGTCCCCTGGTAATGCTTAAATGGAGCTTAATGTGGTTGCGATGCGGCATGAAACTATAATTCGACTTGTCGCTCAAACCATGTCCGATGTGATTTTTAATAGCGAGCGACATGCGGCGACTACGAATTCAAGCGATGCGCTTCGCCACGGCCGTGCCGGAACCTTGCCTTTGTCCTGAGAGCACGCCGCATGCAAACGAAAGTCCGGATTATGCGAAAAATCCTGTACGCGCTAATGCAAAGCACATGTCTCCGGGGTCGTTATTCTGCAAGGTCGAGGGCAGGGTAGTCTTCGCATTGACCTCACTGTGGCTGATGGCGTTGCCAGCTTCAGCTCAGAAATATCCGGACAAACCCTTCCGCGTCGTGACGGCGCCGGCAGGCGGTGGCGCCGATTTCTTTGCACGAGTTGTTGCCCGCGACCTTAACGTCGCTGTCGGCCAGCAGGCCGTCGTCGACAATCGGCCCACCTCGCTGATCGCGGAGACGGTTGCTCATGCAGCGCCTGACGGATACACGCTGCTGGTTGCAGGACCCAATTTCTGGACCGGGCCATTGTTACGTGACATGAATTACGATCCGGTGCGGGACTTTTCGCCCATCACGTGGGGTGTGACTTCCCCGAATGTGCTGGTGGTTCATCCTTCGTTGCCCGTGCGCTCTGTCAAACAATTGATCTCGCTCGCCAAATCGTGGCCGGGCGAACTCAACTATGCATTTGGCACCATCGGCTCCTCGAGCCACTTGGCGGCTGAGTTATTCAAGTCCATGGCACATATTCGAATGGTGGGCATTCCATATAAAGGCGCGGGACCTGCGACCAATGCAGTCATCAGCGTCGCCCGGAGAGGAAATCATAGCCAGCTCACCGGAACAGGCCGCGCATGATCTGCACGACGAAATTGAGCGTGCCCGCAAAATCATCGAGCAAGCCGGCATACGCATCCGCTGAATGAAGCCAAATCGCGTTGGAACGATCGGGATTGCGCCGAAAACATAACCCGTCGCTTAACGATCCTGAGGAGGTTCTTATGAACAAAAAAGCACTGCTTTTGCTCCATGTCGTAAATGTCATATTCGGTGTACTCGCTTGCCGCTCAGCGTCCGGCGCAGAAGCCGTAGACCCTGCTCTCTCGACTTCATGGGCATTCATGCAAAAGTCCATGCCCGGCGTGCCTTATAGCGTGCTCAAGGGAGCCTGTGCGGAGGGCACCGTGATGATTTATCACGGCACATGGATAGATGCCCAAAATGCTCAGGTCGATGGCTTTAAAAAGCGTTTTCCCTGCGTAAGTGTGCAGAAATTCAGCACCACGGTCGGCCGTTTGCGCGAGCGCTTCCTCTCCGAGGTCCGGGCCAAGCGGCCGGTCGCGGATATTTATCAGGACTCCGACCCAGGCACTCTTAATGACTTTGTGAAGGACGGCATATTGATGAACTATCAGATCAGTAATGATGCGGCCTTCACGCCGGGAACGAAGCATTCAGGATATTGGTATCCGCTTCGGGCGGCGCTGGTCGGCATCGCCTGGAACACCGACCTGGTAAAGGAAAACGAGGCCAAACTTTTGACGGAGTGGAAGGGCGTCACGAATCCCGTATGGAAGGGCCGCGCCGTCGTGGTCGATCCATCGGGCGGCGGCGTCGCGTATCTGCCATGGTACGCCTGGGATAAGCTCTATGGCGACCGCTTTATCGATCAGATAGGCGCGCTCAATCCGCGCGTGGTCACCGGCATTAATAACGCAGCTGCCGCGCTGGCGTCGGGCGACGTCGCTATCATACTGAATGCAAGCGAAACCGGTTTGCTGCCGCTATGGCTCAAAGGGGCGCCCATACGCTGGTCGCTGCCTGAGCCAGGCGTTGGCCCTGTTACGGGCGAAGGTATACCAAATAATGCTCCTCACCCCAACGCGGCCAAACTTTATCAGGAATATGCCTTTACCGAGGAAGGTTACAGCGCATGGCAGAAGTTGGGGGGCGCTCCGGTGCGCACTGGTCTCAAGGATCAGCGCAAAGTTGCATCCGAGTCTTGGTACAAGCGTCCGGCCAAGATGTTTGATTACGATCCAGCCGCAGCGACTGACGCCCAGGCCGCAATTGTTGCCAAGTTTCGCAAAGCCATAGGCAAGCATTAGCCATATCTGCACGCTCCATGCGCAGTATGATCGGATTGCCTTTGAATTCACGCAACGCGCTTCGCCCGCTTGAGCGTGGCAGACTTCATGGCCTGGCCTGACCAAACAAGAAGTGTCCTCTCGCGCCATCGCGGGCGAGTGCCGCCGCGCGGCTACGCCTGCTGGGGAGCGATCGAAATGGAGCCGGTGGCCGCCGTGCTGCTATTTGCGCTCACGGCGATCCTGGTCCTGGGACCATTGGGTTTCCTCATTTACGGGTCGCTGCGCAGTGCCTCACCTTGGAAACCCGACGCCGTATTCACGATCGGAAACTGGCTCAAGGTATACAGCGGCGCCGAATATCGCACCGCGCTGTTGAACACCATTGAGTTGTCCGGCGCAGTCGCATTCCTGTCGCTGCTGCTGGGCGGAATTCTTGCGTGGATTGTTGCGCGCACCGATGCGCCATGGGCGGCACGTCTGGCGCTGTTCGTAATCATTCCGTTGATGATATCCAATCTTATTACCACGCTCGCATGGATCGCGCTGGCGGCACCCAACGCCGGCTTTATCAATGCGGGCTTCCGAGCATGGTTTGGAATCAGAACGATTTTTGATGTTTACTCGTTTTCCGGGATTGCGCTGGTGTTGATCATGCACTACGCGGCTTTTGCATTCGTGTCCGTTTATGCCGCGTTGAGATCAATAGACGGGACGCTTGAAGAAGCCTCGTACATGCTGGGCGTTGGACCGGTCAGAACTGCGTTGAAGATGACGCTGCCATTGATATGGCCGGCCATCGCGTCCAGCTTCCTCATGATTTTCGTCATGACGGCGGAAAATTTCAACGTGCCGACCATCCTCGGCGCGCCGATTGGTTTCCAGACGCTGCCAACGCGAATTTATGTGGACATATCCAATGAGCCCTCGCAGCCGACGCTGGCCGCGGCGGCGGGAACCATGCTGCTGTGGATCGCGCTGGCCGGCACGCTGTGGCAGCGGCGAATTCTGGCCCGCGCCAGCCGCTACGTGACGGTGGGAGGGAGAGCCGGTCGCCAGCGGCTGGCGAACCTCGGAATGTGGAGATATACCGCCACCGGACTATTACTGCTTTATGTATTCTTTGCTGTTTTGCTGCCTTATGTGGCGCTGGTATTTAGCTCCTTTCTGAATTTTCTGACCCCGCATGTCAGCTGGGCGCTGCTGAGCCTGGACAATTACCGCGATTTGCTCGCGTCGTCGAGCTTCAAGGCGGCCAGGAATTCGCTGATTTATTCCGGTCTGGGCGGCCTCGCGATCACGCTGCTCTATGTTTTTCTTAGCTACCTGATCAAGAGATCGCACGGGTATTTCGCCACGCTGATCGACTACATCGTCATCATTCCAACAGCAATTCCAGCCCTGGTTCTTGCGGTCGGCATTTTGTGGGCTTTCGTCGGGCTTCCGCTTCCCATTTACGGCACGGCAGCAATTTTGATCATTGCCTATTTTGTCCGCTTCATCGGCTATGGCGTAAGGCAATCGCGCGCGGCCCTGGTCCAGATTTCCGACGAGTTGCCTGAAGCGGCTCGCATCTGCGGTGCTTCGCCCCTGCGTGCGTTCAAAGACATTACGCTGCCTTTGATAAGGCCCTCGGTGCTTTCGCTTTGGACGCTCATTTTCATTTTCATTTTTACTGAAATCAGCGCCACTATTCTTCTTTACACGCCGAACACGACCACGCTGCCCGTCGCGCTGTGGAATTTCATGGCAGCGGGACAGCAAACCCGTGCCTTTGCGATCGCCGTCGTGCAGGCGACCATCATATTTGCCATCATTTATGCTGCCAACCGACTGTTTGGCACTTTGCGCAAGACCTTGGACTGACAGTCAGCGGGCTCACTAGCATGGCCGTCATCGAAGTCGATCATCTTGTGAAGTCGTTTGGTTCTACTCAAGCGGTCGAAGACATCTCGTTCAGTGTCGAGGCAGGCGAGGTGCTGGTCATCGTCGGTGCCAGCGGGTGCGGGAAAACCACCACCCTGCGGTGTATTGCGGGGTTAGAAACTCCGACACAAGGGACGATCAAAATCGAGGGCCGCGAGGTCGCCTCCCCCAAGAAGTTCGTGCCGCCGGAACGGCGTGGAGTCGGCATGGTGTTTCAGTCTTACGCCTTATGGCCGCATAAAACGGTGTTCGACAATATCGCGTACGGCCTCGTTGCCAGGCGTATGCCCAAGTCTGCCATCCAGGCATCAGTTTTGCGCATCATGGAGCTGGTGGGCATCAAGGGCATGGAGAACAGGTACCCCGGCACCTTGAGCGGCGGGCAGCAACAGCGTGTGGCCCTGGCGCGCGGCGTCGTAGCTGAGCCGCGGGTGCTGCTGCTGGATGAGCCATTGAGCAATCTTGATGCCAAGCTGCGCGAGCAGACACGTGATGACCTCAAGCGCCTGATCAAGAACCTGAAGATGACGGCCGTTCACATCACCCACGATCAGACCGAAGCGATGGCGATCGCCGACCGGCTGATTTGCATGCGTGGCGGCAAGATCGAGCAGATGGGAACGGCACGCCAGCTCTACAGGGCGCCCGCCAATCGCTTTGTCGCGGACTTCATCGGAAGCGCCACCTTTTTTGACGGAATTATTGTGCAAGCGGGTGAGAGCGGACAGGTGCTGGTGAAAGTGGGAAATGATGCGTATTTGTGGTCATCTAACGTAGCTGTGCAGCCTGCCAGCGCTGAGGTCACGTTGTCGTTGCGCCCGGAGAATGTCGAGCTGTCGACGGTTCGACCTGACGGGCCGAATGTTCTGTCCGGAACAGTCGCCGAACAGATTTTTCTCGGCGACCACACGCAGTACCTGATCGAGGCCGGCGGACTTAGGCTGAAGTCGCGCAGCCTGACGGAGTACGCCGTGGGAACGCCGGTATTTGCGAGCATAGACGCCGCAAATGTCGCCTGCCTGCCCCGGGAGGATTGACTAGACCGACTCAAAGAACAAGTTAAGGAGAAATCGGGGTCGTTAGGGCGCCGTATGCCTTAAAGCACCTTCCGACGCTGGCAGGCGCTGAGGGGGCGGGCGGATTTGTGGTCCAACGGAGAGTTAGTGGCCCACGCATTCATAGGAGAAATGCCGTGCGTGCAAGTGAAGAAAAGTTTTCGATTTTTCGAAAACTAGCTGAGAAATTCTTGGTCGTGCCTGATGCATGGGACATTGTGAGTGCAATCATTATGGAGAATTGCGGCTATCCGGCAATATCGACTACAAGCGCCGGGCTTGGATTGGCCCTTGGATGTCCGGCAGAGGATGTTATTTCCAGGTCTGAAATGGTAAGAGTCGTCGGCGATATATGCCGTGCAGTGAAGGTTCCGGTCAGCGTCGATCTCGAATCCGGTTATGCCGATTCTGCAGACGGAGTCGAGGAAACGACACACGAGGTTATCGAGGCAGGCGTTGTTGCAGTCTCCCTCGAAGACAGCGATGGTGTACCCGGCAAGGCACTGCGCCCTGCCGAGGAGCACGCTGAGCGAATTCGGGCTGCGAAGCGGGCGGCGGAAAAGCACAAGGTGGCGCTGTTCGTCAACGGACGCAGCGACGGGTTCTGGATCAACGACGGTGTTCCGGATTCGGAAAAGGCCCGCGAAGCGGTGCGCCGCGGTAATCTTTACCTGGCGGCCGGCGCGGACGGTGTGTTCATTTCTGGAAATAAAGCATTCAGTTCCGAACTGATCAGCACGTTGGTAAGCGGTCTGAAAGGGCCGCTGAACGTGCTCGTGTACCCAAAGGGGCCCGGTCTTTCCGAGCTTGAAAGGCTCGGCGTTCGGCGCGCAACGCTGGGGTCGGGGCCGATGCGCGCGCAGACCGGTTTCTTACATCATTTATTGACAAGGGTGCGGGAGGACCGCGATCTTTCTCTGTTGGACCAATACGGGATTCCGACGAAAGAATTAAACAAGCTGGTCAAGCCTTACTGGCAATCCGGCCGCCAGTGACACTGTTTTGTAACGACGATCGACGAATTGAAAAAAGCACAAGCGGCGGCCGCACCGATCACCACCAGGCGTGCGCACCTCGCTGCATTGCATACACTCGACAGCCTTCGATGAAAGAACTGGTCTTGCCGGTGCATGAGTCCGGATCCACGATGCCGTTTTGTTGTGCCCAGCGGTAACCCGCCTTGTTTTCCTGGCAACTACCGCTGCATGGGTAGCTGCCGAAGGTCGGCGTGGGCCTCGATACCTGTTTGGCTTGGTCCGGCTTTTTGTCGTAAGGAACCGAGCGCTCGTTTTGAAGCTGCACTGCCTCGCGAGGCAATTGCACGGGCGGCTGGCCCCCCGTCCACTGAGCCCGAAGCACGCCAATCAGACTGATGGCAATAATTAACCAAATCACCCTGTTTTTCAATCTGCCCTTCCCAAAGATGAGCTCATTCCTGACACTTCCGGACATCTGCCTATTGAATCCATGGTGAGCAAATTCAAAGAGGTGAAGGCTTCATCGCGTACGGCGGAGCACTTCGTGGAAAACGATCGTCAACGGAACTGAATTCGGAGGGCGTACGGTGACGATGAAGCGCGCCGTCATTCGATCCCGGCGCACAGGAATGGCGCCGATATAAGAAAGTCCGCCATTGTCGACGTTAGTATGCATGGCGATGGTGTGAAATGACCGTCCCTTGGAGCGCATTCGAACCTGGACAGATGCCGCCACCGATTTAGGTGAAACGTTGATGTTTTTATCCAGTACGGTCACGCTTAGAACCATACGGTCAGCGCCCGGCGCGATCGCATGTTTGTCCATCCTTTGCGCCGGCAGGGAAGTGCCTGGCGCCAGGGCGACCCGCACCTTGTAACGTCCGAAATTCCCTTCGTGCACCTGCGCCAGCGCGAGCGCCGGCATGAGCACAAAGATAAGGAACAGAAACGCGCACCGCCGCGAATTCATGGTGAATCGGGCCGTATTACATGACAAGTCCTGATCATTTGCGGTGGCCGCTGGTGAAGGCAAGCCAATCAAGCATCAGCCGAGATCGACCGGCACATACAGACGCACGTCATTTCTCTGCACCAATAGAGCGACATTTTTTCCGGCGTTAGAAAGCATGGTCCGCAGCTGCTGGGGATCGTTGACCGGTGCGTTGTTCACAGACAAAATAAGATCACCGGCCTGTATGCCGGCCGTGGCCGCGGGACCGCTGGCCTCCTCGACCATCACGCCGCCAGTCGTTTTGGCTTGGCGTTTTTCTTCAGGGGTTAGTGCACGTACAACGACACCGAGCTTGCCGCCCTCTTTGGCCGTTGGCGCATTACTCGCGACCGTCGATGGCGCCAATTCCCCCACCACGACATTGAGGGTTTGCTTGCTTTTGCCGCGCATCACTTCCACGCTGGCCTTGGTGCCCGGACTGGTCTGGGCCACCAGGACCGGAAGCTCGTTCGAGCTTGAAATAGCTTTGTCGTTGTAACGCAGGATGACGTCACCGGGCCGGATACCCGCTTTCGCAGCAGGGCCGTCCGGTTCAACCGAGCTGACGAGAGCGCCGCCGGGATTTGGCAGGCCAAAAGAATTGGCAAGCGCCTGGTTCACGTCCTGTATCGTCACGCCCAGCTTGCCGCGGATCACACGACCATGCAGTTGCAGCTCGTCCTTGACATGCAGTGCAACGTTAATCGGAATGGCAAATGACAAACCCTGATAGCCGCCGCTGCGCGAATAAATCTGGGCATTGATACCGACGACTTCGCCTTTCATGTTGAACAACGGGCCTCCGGAATTTCCGGGATTGACAGCGACGTCAGTCTGAATGAATGGCACATACGAAGAACCCGGCAGCGTTCTTGCCGTGGCACTGACAATCCCCGAGGTCACCGAGTTTTCGAATCCATAGGGGGAGCCAATTGCAACCACCCACTCACCCGGTTTGACGTCATCAGCCTTATCTATGGTAACCACCGGAAGCTTATCGGCGTTGATCTTGATGACTGCGACATCGCTCGGCGCATCAATACCGACGACCTTGGCCTCGAATTCACGTTTGTCGGTCAACTTGACGGTCACCCGTGTGGCATTGCTTACGACGTGGGCGTTGGTGATGATGGTTCCGTCAGGGCTCACAATAAATCCGGATCCCAGACCCTGTACCGGGACTTCAGGCTGCGGCGTTGGGATGCCGAATCCGCGGAAGAAGTCAAACAGGGGATCTCCCTGGTCGGAGTAAGGTCCCGCGTTTGCGGCTTTGCCGATGACGCTGATGTTGACCACGGCCGGTCCGTATTTTTGTACAAGGCCGGTGAAGTCGGGCAGCATCTGCATATTGGGCGTGGCTGCTGCAGCAGGGCCTTGCGGTGCAGCCGGCGGGCCCGAAGCGGAACTTTGCTGCCCGTGCGATGCGCTCGGCGCCTCCACCTTTGCGCACCCGACAACGCCCAGGGCGAGAATGACGAGCGCGGTGCTTATCTTCACAGCTGCCTTGTGTTGCATGGTGACCTCCGTTAGCTGGTCCGTGCCATTGGACAACAACAAAGATGACGGAATTCTGATGGGCACTAATTAAGAGGCCCTTGAGCAAACTCAGCGCCGGGATGAAAGGCGTTTTTTTGGGCGTGAGGGGGGCAGGCTCGGGCAAAAACTGAATAGCGCTGGAGGCAGTTGCCAAGGAGGAACGGTCCATCCGTCACATAATTAAAAACCAACCTTGGCTGAAATGACCTAATTCTGGCATCCGCACTCTCGTATTTAATGCATGAAAACTTAAGCTTTACTTAAGTGCGGTAGCTCACAGTCGCATATGGACGCTCGTACAACATATCTCGGAGACTACTTTTGGCGATGAATGGCCTGCTACAACTTCACGACCCTTGCGGGCGATGCGCGTATCGCCCGGCATTTTGTCCGGCAACGCGGCCGAATACCGCGCCGTTCATAAGTCCCGTGCTGCCGGGATAATTGAAGTAGAAGATTCCACCGACCATTTCCCCGGCGGCATACAAACCGGGTATAGGCTGCTCTTCGGTGTCGACCACCTGCGCAGCCGGCGTAATTTTCACGCCGCCAAACGTAAAGGTGATTCCACAGGTCACGGCATACGCAACGAAGGGCGGCGTATTAATGGTACCTGCCCAGTTCGATTTGGGAACTGCCAATTTGGACGTGCTTCGCCCGTCCTTCTCGTTGGGATTGAATGGGACGTCCTTGCGCACCGCGGCGTTGTATTCGCGGATCGTGGTGAGGGCTTGCGCTTTGTTTACGCCTTCCATCTTGCCGATGAGGTCTTCAATGGAGTCGGCACTGACCTTGGTAACCTGCCTGATGCGATAGGAACTGTGCAGCAGTTGCGCGACTTTGGAATCGAAGATCTGCCACGCCGTCTGGCCCGGCTGCTCCAGAATCAGGCGGCCATACTTCGCGTATGTATAGTTCTTGATGTCCGCCCCTTCGTCCAGAAAGCGCAAACCATTATTGTTGATTACGATGCCGAGCGTATAACTGTGCTTGCTGTAACCGTCGCCGATGTTTATGTCGCCAAATTCGGGCGCGTTGAGGTCCCATTCGCAGGCATGTGCACCGGACCAGTTGCCGTACGGTTGGGCGCCGACGTCAAGCGCCATCTGGATGCCATCGCCGGTGTTGTATCTCGTGCCGCGAACTTTTGCCAGGTCCCAGCCGGGCCCGAGGTAGCGCGTGCGCCACTCGCGATTTGCCTCGAATCCGCCGCAGGCCAGCACGACGGCACGGGCGCGCAGCTCCTGCGCTTGTCCTTCAATGGTCGCACGCACACCTTCGATGCCGTTGCGGCCGCAAATCAATGATCTTGCGCGGGCTTTGTAACGGACATCTATACCCTGCCTTTCGGCTGCCTTGAATTGCGCGTCGATGATTCCACGGCCGCCTCCCACGGCGATGACGGGCGCGCCCGTGAAGAACTTGTAGCGACCCTCGTGCTTGTATGCCGCGCTTCCATACTTGAGCACGAAGCGCACGCCTTTCTGGCGTATCCATTGAACCGTATCGGTGCTGCGGTGAACGAGCACCTCGGCCAGATCCGGATCGATGCGGTATTGGGTGATGCGGCCGAGGTCGTCGAAATACTGGCTGGCGCTGTACTCACCAAAGTCCGTCGTCGCAATCTGTTCCTCGGTCAGGTCGGGGACGAATTTTTTGATGTCCTCGAGTCCGTGGTAGATCATGCGGTAGCCGCCGCCGGTAAAGGCGCTGTTGCCGCCGCGTTGCTCATACGGAGCGCGCTCGAGCACCAATACTTTCGCACCTTGTTCCTGTGCAGACAGGGCAGCGCAAAGCGCGGCATTGCCCGCACCCACAACAATGACGTCATAGTTCATAAGCGCAGTCCGGCTCCCTTGGATATGCAGCACGAATATGTCCGGGAATTCTGCGACCGCCGTGGCGCACTGTCAACGAATTGCATGCTACGTGGTGTAAGATTCCTGTCAGCGTGAGCGGCGCGATAAATGCCTGGAGGGCAAATGGGGAAGGAAGGCGCAGGCGATTCGAGCATGCCTTCGAGCCGCATGATCGAATTTCTGCTGGCATGTACGACCGGCGGTCTGCCTGTAGACGTGCTGCGCGCAGCGCGCATGCGCGTGCTCGACAGTCTGGGGTGCGGGCTGTTCGGTGCAACAACCGAATGGGGACGTATCGCTGCCCAGGTCATAGCGGAGGAATGCTCGCAAGGCGCGGCCACGGTCTACGCGAGCAGCGGAGCAATTGCGCCTGCGCGTGCGGCGCTCGTCAACGGTACTGCCACCAATGGCTTCGAGCTCGACGACACGGCGCCCGGACACGTGCATCCCGGCGCGGTCGTGGTGCCGGCCGCGCTGGCCACTGCCGAGCAGCATGGACTGTCAGGCAGCCGGTTTCTCCTGGGAGTGGTGGCGGGCTACGAAGCAATGTCGAGAACCGGGCTGGCCCTGGGCGAGGCGGGATGGGGCTTTCACATAACAGGGATTGCCGGGGCCGTCGGCGCCGCGGTTGCGAGCGGCGTCGCAATGGGCCTCACGCAACAACAGCTCATGCGCGCCATCGGCATTGCATGCTCGAGTGCCGCCGGCATAAAGAGCTTTACGCAGGGCACGGGAGGCATGATCAAGCGCATGCACGCGGGGCGGGCCGCCGAAAGCGGTGTTCTCGCCTGTGCGTTAGCGCAGCGCGGGTTTACTGCGCCGCTGGCGGCGCTTGATGGCAAATTCGGCCTGCTCGAAACCTATGGCGGAAAAAATGCCGATCCTCACGCGCTGGACAGCGCACTGGGCGGGGATTACGTGATCAGCCGCAGCCGCCCCAAGGTTTATCCGTTCTGCGGGGGCCTGCACACCATGGCTCAGGCGCTGCACGAGTTGCAGGTCGGCCATGCCATCGAGCCCGGTGCCATAAGACGTGTGCGAATAGGCACCAACCGCCGCGCGCTCGCGCTCCATGCCGAGGTCGCTCCCAGCGAAACGATGGCGGCACAGTACAGCATGCCATTTACCGCCGCAGTGTCACTCACGGCAGATCCGAGAGACCCCCGGTTTTTCGCCGGCGGCCGATTTGACGACCCGGTGCTATGCAGGCTGGCGGCAAAGGTTGAGCTCTATGAACACCCGGAAATGCAGGCGATTTACCCGCGATATGGTGCGTGCGTTGAAGTGCAACTCGATGATGGCAGGCATCTGACCGCGGCTATCCTCGACCGCAAGGGCTCGCCGGCGAATCCGTGCAGCGATCAGGAACTCAAGGAAAAGTTTGCCTGTCTCGCGCAGACCTCGTATACCAAGGCGGCGGCCGACGAAATACTGTCTCTGGTCGAGCGGCTCGAGACTATGCCTGCGCTTACGCCGCTTTCGAACGCATTGCGCTCAGGGATGATAACCGGCGCCGGACAGTAAGCGGGCCGATACGGGCGCGTCGCGCTATCACAAATCGGACGGAGGAAGCATGCTGCAGCAAGTGTCTACGTGGACAATACCGTTAGCAACCCTGGTTCTTGCCTGCAATTCCATTTGCGCGCAGAACTATCCCACCAAGCCGATTCGCATCATCACCGCTGCACCCGGCGGAAATGCGGACGTGGCATCGCGCCTGCTGGCGCAAGGCCTTACCGCGAGCATGGGGCAGCCGGTTGTAGTTGAAAACCGGCCCAATGGTGTCATGACCTATGAAATGGGTGCGCGCGCCTCGCCCGACGGATATACGTTCATGATTGCCGCGGATAATCTTTGGATAGGGCAGCTGCTGCAGAAGGTGCCGTACGATCCGATAAAGGATTTCTCGCCGATCACCATGGCGACAAGATCGCCAAACGTCGTGGTAGTGCCTCCCGGTGTGGCGGTGACCTCGGTAAAAGAGTTGATTGCGCTTGCGAAGGCAAGACCGGGTGAACTGAATTATGCATCGACCGGAACGGGCGGATCCTCGCATCGTTCGGTTGAATTGATCAAGGCGATGGCGGGCATCAATATCGTGCATGTCCCGTACAAGGGCACGGGGCCGGCTTTGAACGACCTGATTGCCGGGCGCATCCAATTGATGGTGCCGGCAGCGGCCGCCGCCATGCCCCACGTTAAAGCCGGACGTATTCGAGCACTCGCCGTCACCAGTGCGGCCCCTTCACCGCTGGCGCCAGGATTGCCCCCCGTGGCGGAATCCGGACTGCGCGGATATGAATCGGTTCTGCCGCTGGGCGCTTTCGCACCAGCCAATACACCACGAGCAATCGTTGTGCGATTGAACCGGGAACTGGCCGCAATTCTGTCACGACCAGACATCCGCGAAAAATTTTTCAATGCCGGCGCGGAAACCGTCGGCAGCTCGCCTGAGGCGCTTGCTGCGATGATGAAGGCCGACATCGCAAAATGGGGCAAGCTGATCAAGGATGCCGGAATTCGCGAGTAGGGGCCGTCCAGTCATGGACGGGTGAAGATTACGAACTTTGCAGCGGACGATTACCATGGACTTGCAATTAAAAGGCAAAACTGCACTGGTCACCGGCGCCAGCGCCGGAATAGGTCGCGCCATCGCGGTCGGACTCGCCGCCGAAGGCGTCAAGGTATGCGCCGTGGCACGGCGCCGTGCCCTGCTCGAACAGCTTGCCACGGAAATCGGCGCGGCCGGCGGTGCCAAGGTCGAAGCGGTGGACGCCGATATTGTCGAGGCGGGGGCGCCGCAACGTATCGTGCAGGAGGCTGTGCGTCGGTTGGGCCGGATCGACATACTCGTCAATTGCGCGGGCGGCAGCCGTGGGCTTACGCTCGAAGCGCCGGAGGAACTGTGGATGGAAGCCATGCATATCAGCTTTGTCAGCCGGCGGCAGCTTACGCACGCAGCGCTGCCGGGCATGATGGAGCGCAGATGGGGACGTATCATCAACATAACCGGCCCGTCCGAACCGGTGCATTTGAGCGGAGGCTCGCCTGCCAAAGCCGGCCTGCATGCGTGGGCCAAAGCGCTGTCGCGCGAAATCGGCAAATACGGCATCACCATCAACTCGATACCGCCCGGCAAGATCATGAGCGAGCAGATACGACGCCGCTACACGGAGCAACAGCGCAAGGAAATCTCCGAGCGTGATATTCCGATTGGGCGCTACGGCGAGCCCGAGGAACTGGCATGCCTCACCGTTTTCCTGGCCTCACCACTGGCAAGCTACATTACCGGCGCTGTGTTGCCGGTGGATGGCGGGATGCGGCGTTATGCATTCTGATTGCGTCGAGCTGCGCCCTGGGGGCAAACTTCTCAACGATTCTTTTTCAACATTCCTGAGCGCAGGACCGTGGCCCGGATGGAAGTCAACATGAGGATGGAAGGTCTCAGTCAGCGCCGCACCTTCGCTCGTCGCGGGCCGGCGTGCGGACGCGATCAGTCGGGATGCCAGCCGAGCAAGACCAGCATCGTGAGAAATCCCATCACATATGCGATGGCCACGTGCCAGCCGTGCCGCAGCCACAGTCCAACCGATCTGGCCTCCGGATACATGCTGGCTAGTGCTACGCCGGCAGAGGAGCCGAACCAGGTGATCGACCCGCCGAAGCCCACGGCGAACGCCAACATTCCCCAGTCGTAGCCGCCTTGCTTGAGCGCCAGCGCGGTAAGCGGGATATTGTCGAATACCGACGAGATAAACCCGAGTGCGAGCGAGGATTGCCAGGATGCATCTGGAAGATTTTCGACCGGCATCAGGGAAGCGCAGATCACCAGTGCCAGAAGAAACACACTACCTTTGGTTGCTTCAGGTATGAGGTTCCATGCTGGCATGCGCCACGGCGCGCAAGCAATGATGGCGATCCAAACGGCCACACCGATTGCAGGAAAATTGCCAATAAGTTCTCTGAAGCGCAGGTTGACCGCAACGTTGGCGGCGATTGCCGCGCCGAGAATCAATGCGACGATGGCAATACGGGTAAGATCAATCGGCCGAAGGCTTCCTCCATCCTTCACCATCGGCGCATAGCGCTGCTGCTGAAATGCGGCTGGGATGCCGCAGACCAGCAGCGCTACCGCCGCAGCCAAGTAGGCAGCGAGCACGCTGAGCGGGCTGACACCACCTAGCCACATCATGGTGGTAGTCGTATCACCCACGACGCTTCCGGCGCCGCCAGCGTTGGCGGCAGCGACGATGGCTGCCAGATACCCGATATGAACCTTGCGTTTGAACAGCGACGCGGCAATTGTGCCGCCGATCAGCCCCGCGGCGATGTTGTCCAGGAAGCCCGACAGTACAAAAACCACCACGAGCAGCGCGAAGCACCCTTTCCAGTCGCCTGGGAGCAAGCGCGGCAGCAAGCCTGTCACATGGCTCTTCTCGAAATGATCCGCAAGAAGGGCGAACCCGACCAGCAGGCACAGCAGGTTCGCAAGAACGACCCACTCGTGCTGCATGTGCAAGGCTAAACCGGCCAAGCCCGGGCCCGCTGGGAAGCCGGTGAAAGCGAGCTTGTAGACAATGATCGCAAACAGACCCGAGAGAGCGATCTGCAGCGTACGGCGATGGAATATCGCCACGCCCAGCAGCGTAAGGGCGAACAGCACGTACTCATTCGAGATGCCGAGAATCGCAGGAGACTGTGCTGCAGCGGCAGATGTTGAGAATGCCACAAGCAGAGCCGGACATGCCAACAGAGCCCGGCACGGACGAACATTCACCTTTCCAAGACGGACGCGACCTGGGAGAAGCAGATTAAGTCGCAGTGAATGAGCGCGGCGAGAGACGAGACGTGCACTTGCGAATGCGCTGGCATGGTGCATCTTCACGGTCGCGAGCCTCCACGCGTGGCGGCCCGACCACAGCACAATCCTGTCCACCAAAGCATGATGGACACCCTCGGGTATTTTAAACAGATTACCGGGACTTGCGATACCGGTTCGGCGGCGCCCGTGAATGACGAGCCGCTATAACCCGGACCGGTGCATCGTAGATAGCTTCGGCAGCGCCCGCCCCCCAAAACCACATGGAAAATCGCTCAGAAGGCGTCTACGATAAGTAACAGAATGCGCGACGCGATCAGCCTGGATGTGTCATTCTTGATGTTTTGTGTGCGGGCAAGCGCTGTATCTGGTTGACTTGAAATGAAAGTATTTTTTAAATTTCGCCCGCGAAGCGGGGGCGTGGGTTCGGCGCATAACTCGTGATAGTGAATCGACTTACTATAAAAGGAACCATTATGCGGCGATCCATCGATATCGTAGTGCCCGCGCTTTGTCTTGTATGGGCTCTCTGCAGCGGCATCGGTTACGCGCAGAACTATCCGAGCAAACCGGTTCGCATTGTGACGACGGAAGCCGGAAGCGGCGGAGATTTCGCGGCTCGGCTCGTGCTGCCGGGCTTACGGAGCAGTTTGGGCCAGCCGTTCATCGTGGACAATCGCGGACCGGTAGCCATGCTGGTGGCTGCGAAATCCAATCCGGATGGCCACACGTTGTTGCTGTACGGGAGCACGCTCTGGCTGCTGCCTTTCATGCGCGACAATGTCGCCTGGGATCCCATAAAGGATTTTTCACCCATCACCATGATGGCCGGCGCTCCCAATATCCTGGTTGTGCATCCGTCCTTGCCGGTGAAAACGGTCAAGGAGCTGATTGCGCTGGCCAAGTCCAGGCCGGGCGAATTGAATTACAGCTCGGGCCTGGCAGGCGCGGTGTCACACCTTTCCGGCGAGTTGTTCAAGGCCATGGCAGGTGTCAATATCGTGCGAGTCGCGTACAAGGGTACTGGACCCGCGCTTAATGCACTTCTTGGTCAGCAGACGCAGTTGATGTTTTCTGCGGCCAGCGCCGCCACACCGCATGTGAAGTCGGGCAGTTTACGGGCCTTGGCCGTGACTTCGGCTCAACCTTCGGCGCTGTTGCCGGATTTGCCGACCGTCGCAGCATCGGGGCTTCCGGGATACGAGTCCTCATTGCCGTTTGCCATGTTTGCGCCGGCTAAAACGCCTTTGCCCGTAATCCAAACGCTGAACAGGGAAATCGTCCGCATACTTAAGGCACCCGAGATAAAGGAGCGGTTTCTTAACGCCGGCACCGAGGTCGTCGGCAGTTCGCCTGAACAGCTCGCGTCAACAATAAAGTCAGAGATGGTGCGTTGGGGGAAAGTGATCAAGGATGCGGGCATACATGACGAATAGCGCGCATGTTCTGCCGTTTTTTTCATGCTGTGAGCGCGTCATGTTGATGCGTTGACCATCTTTTACTCATTCGACTGACAGAACACCAATCATGCCTATCCTGCAACGTACTGGAGAACCCGATCTTCACTACGAACTCGATGATTACACTGATCCATGGTCAAATGCACCTTACATCTTGCTGCAACATGGTTTCGGCCGGTCTGGAAAGTTCTGGTATCGGTGCGTTCCGTATCTTGCTCGTTTCTTCAGGATTATTCGGCCCGATCTGAGAGGGTTCGGCCGTTCGGCCAGCGCACCGGACGATCAGCCGTTCACGATTGACGCGTGCATGCGCGATTTGGAGGCCATCCTCGATGCCGTTGGCGCAGAGTCAGTGCATTACTGCGGGGAATCGCTGGGTGGAATACTTGGCATGCCATTTGCCGCTGAGCGGCCCGACCGCGTCCGAACCCTGACGCTCATATCTTCTCGTGTCAGGCTCAATCAGTCTTCGCAGGAGCGATACCGGTTCGGGCATAGCTCCTGGGAAGAGGCGCTCGTCAAACTGGGGGCGAAAGGGTACTCGGAAGCCAAGAACAGCAGCGATCGCTTCGCCCCCGGAACAGACCCGGGATTGACGCAATGGTTTGCCGAGCAGCAGGGAAGTTCTCGCGTAGAATCACTGGTAGCGGTGCAGCGGCTCGCGGCAGTTGTCGATACCACGCCTTACCTTGCAAAAATCAAGGCGCCAGTCCTGGCGATATATCCCTCAAAGGGACCTATTACAACGCCGGAGCAGGAAAAACTGTTGCGCGACCATATTGCAGATTTCCGGTTGATTCATCTGCCGTCCGAGTATCACAACCTGCATCTGACTCAGGCGGCATCCTGTGCCATGAGTTTGCTGCACTTTGCTGCTCAGCACGACGGTATACCTTGCCACGAGCCGTGAGCGGCGATTCTGTCTGGCAGCCTGCTGGCACGGGTAAAAAGGCCGGGCTTTTAGCCGCGACGTTCTGTGAGACTGTGCATCACTTGTTGTTCATCAGGCCCAAGGCTGCGAAAAGCTTGCGTGCCCGGGCATCGGCGGCCGCAAGCTTTGCCGTGAGTTGCTCCGGCGTGCTGCTGGTAGCTTCGGAACCTCCGGTCATCATATGCTCCTTGACCTCGGGCTGAGCCATGATCCGCACGATTTCCTGATTCAATCGGTTGATAACCGGAGCGGGTGTTTTGAGCGGAGCGAGCATGAATCCAATGGTTTCGAGTTCGAAGCCCGGTACTCCGGAAGCAATCATGGTAGGAACGCCCGGGACGAGCTGGGTCGGTTCGGCGCTGGTCACGGCCAACACCCGGAGCTTGCCCGATTTAATAAGCGGAATCGCCCCGCCGGGCGTTGAAAATACGAGCTGAACTTCGTTTCCAAGAAGGCCTACCAGCGCAGGGCCGGTGCTCTTGTATGGCACGCGGACAATATCAATTCCTGTGCTCATCTTGAGCATCTCACCGCCCAAATGCAACGAGCCGCCCGTCCCGCCCGTGCCGTAATTGAGCGAACCGGGCCTGGCCTTTGCCAGCGCGATCAGCTCCTTGACGGACTGCGCGGGCACGCTCGGATTTATCACCAGGACGTTGGGCGAACGCTCGAGCTGGGAAACACCGGTAAAGCTTTTAACTGCGTCGTACTGTGCTTTTTCCGTCAGCGGCACGTATTGAAAGGTGCTGCCGGCAAGGATAAGCGTGTAGCCATCCGGAGTGGCCATCGCACCTAATGGCCCGACCAACGCGCTTGCGCGATTGTCTACTATGACCTGTTGACCCAAACCGGCGGCAAGTCTGGCGGCAATGATTCGCGCGAGGAAATCGTTGCTGCCGCCAGGCTCCGAAGTGAGTATCCGTACAGCGCGCGTGGGATAGCTCTGCGCGTGCAAAGACGTGCTGGCGACGGCAACGGCAGCCAAACTAATCAAGCTGAGAAAAGTGCGCATACGTCCTCCTGGTTTTAGAATTCTCGGGCTGCCTTTACGTCGCGTGAGCAGTAATTCGCTGCACGCACCGTTCGAATCTGTAGAACCGAAAGATGATAGCTGTTCCGTCATTGCGCTTCAAATAAATGCTCGTAGACACCATGAGTGCAAGTGATGGCTGGCTCCTGTCGAATTCGTAACTTAGAATGCCACATCAAAGGTGCCAGATACCCTGGCTAAACTAAATTCACAGGATGCACAATCATGGTCCAGCACACGAGTATCTCGCTTACTGCCACAATTTCGCGTCGCGGTTCCCGATACGTCGCGTCTCGAGCATGTTCATTCACACGCAGCCTCAACACGATTATCGCCTGTATATCTGCTGTTCTGTCGTGCGGAGTGTTGCCAAAAAGTTCGTTCGCAGCAGAGTTCCCGAGTCGCCCGATACGCTTTATATCGCCATTCGCGCCGGGCGGCGGAAATGATCTGATTTCCCGTTTGCTCGCGCAGGCTATAACGCCATTCCTGGGCCAGCAAGTGATCGTCGATAACCGTCCCGGGGCAAATACGGTTGTCGGCATGGAGATCGTGGCCCGCGCTGTCCCCGATGGCTATACGTTGATTTTGACCAGTACCACTCAGCCGATCAATGCGGCGCTTCAACCAAAGTTGCCTTATGACTCGATACGCGATTTCACCCCCATTTCCATGATCGCCTCGTCGCCCTTGCTGGTCGTGGTGCACCCATCGCTACCAGTGAAATCAGTGGCAGATCTCATTTCTTTCGCCAAGTCGAAGCCTGGCCAGGTTTTTTTTCCTTCCTCTGGCACAGGCAACATTTCCCACCTGGCGGGTGAGCTTTTCAATGCGATGGCACACGTGCGGATGGTGCATGTGCCTTACAAAGGCGCCGGACCGCGCAATACCGACCTGTTGGCCGGACGTGTTCAGGTTGTATTCAGTTCAGTGCCGGGTGTGCTTTCCTACGTCGAGTCGGGGAAATTGCGGGCGATTGCAGTAACGACGAAAGAACGCATCAAAATTTTGCCGAATCTGCCGACCGTCGCCGAATCCGGCTTGCCGGGCTATGAGGCGAGCACGTGGTACGGCGTTTTGGCCACGGGGGCAACGCCTAGGCCGATCATAAACCGGATATATGGAGCTATTGCGAAGGCGATCGTGCTGCCGGATGTTACGTCAAAGCTTGCCGAGCAGGGCTTGGATCCAATCGGCAACAGCCCCGAACAGTTCAATGCGTATCTGAAAGGTGAGTTTTCCAAGTGGGCGAAAGTAATTAAGGCAGCCAATATCAAGCCCGATGCGGAATGAGGCGCCAGCACACTAGTGTCCCGATTCATTAATTACTTGCACAATTCCATTGCCTGCTTGCTGCGGCTTTGTCGCGCTCCTCGCCGGGTGCCCAACCCTGTCTCGTCGCGCTTCGCGCCTCGCAGCGCATGCAATGGAATTGGCAGAATAAGCCAATCTTGGCACAAGTTCGCGCTGCGAATTAATGAATCGGGACACTAGTGTCCTGAGTCTGAAATTCGCAGCACAACTAATGGCAAGAAATGGGCACTGCCCCCTGAAGTACCGGGGGCAACCGGCCTTTCCTCCATGACGCTTCTCGTGCGATGGGGCACGCACAGCCTCACCGACGGTTTGCCTGCTCATCCATGACGATGTCGTGGCCTGTGCACATGCTGCAAGTCCTCGGGCGACGCACGGGCACGCAATAACAAATTCGATTGCCGCATCGGCGGCACAACCATCGATACGACCATTGAGGTTTTTGAAAGCCGCTTGCGTTCTTGCGGGCAATATCGAAAAAGTCTGCAAATGGGCCAAGGTCGAAAGACATTGGCCATCGTGCGCCCGCCGTACCCGGCATGTAAGAGGTGTTTGGACTACATCGCCTGGCTTTGGTCGGTAGCTTGAATTGGCGCGTTTGAGCCCGGATCAGTCCTGACGTCGATAACTATGTGGGTATGCGATAAATACAATATTGGACCAGCACACCCGTGCGCGCCGGTAAAGCATGTTGCGTGACAGTATTAGGTAAGCTGACCGGCTGCGCTACCGTAATGGCTCCAAGTCTTCGCTGTGTACATTAAAACAGCTTCGGCGGTATCAAGTCCCGGCGCAGACGCTTGTAGTGACGCTTAATTGCCGCGGCGTGCTTACGTTTACGTCTGGAAGTGGGCTTTTCGTACGATTGCCGTGCCCGAAGTTCAGCGATTAAACCAGTTCTCAGTATGGTACGCTTGAAACGTCGAATGGCCATCTCGAACGATTCGCTGTTTTTGATGTAGGTCGTAGGCATTCGCACCTCCTGGGAAAAAACTCTCAAGGGCAGCCAGGCACCCAGGCGAGCCGCGAGGAAGCGCTTTACAGGCCGCTCCCTCCTGATGGTTTACTCTCTAGAGCCTGTTATGAACTTTATCGCACACGACGAACGTGCAGGCAGGGCTCAGTGCTAGGAGCCGGTCGCGCCGCAGTGCCGACCACTGCAAGCGGCCGGCGACAACGCAATGAGCCCTGAATGCGCGTTCCCTTCGGGTTGAGCCAAAAGGGCCGGTCTGCGTTGTTGCTCCTCGTTGCATAGGGTGGCTATGCCGCCTCGTCGCGCCTAGCATCCCGACCCTTTTGGCTCAACGTCGTGCGTGAGAAAGTCCATAACAGGCTCTAGGCAGCCTTGAGATTGCTTGCAGCTTGTTTGCCACGCTCCGTAACCACGTCGAAGCTGATTCGCTGCCCTTCGATCAGACCGCCAAGACCTGAGCGCTCTACTGCGCTGACGTGAACAAACACATCCTTAGAACCGTCCTGCGGTTGGATAAACCCGAAACCTTTGCTGGAATTAAAAAACTTAACAGTGCCAACTTGCATTGTATTGAGCCTTTTGATTACGCCAAATCGGGCGTATAGCGAACAAGGGAGCATTAAGGAAACTTACTTGTCATGCAGCGAGCGCGGCACGACGGTAGGGCGCCATATCTCTATTGCGCGCGCATCGTGCGCGCATTCAGACCACACGTCAAGGTTTTTTATTGAATGTCCAGTCAAGCGCAGGCGACGTCGCTTCCAGAGGCCTGTGGGCGTTCCCGTCATTCATTTGCGCGATGCCCGCCCGCGCCGGGCGCAGTCAGGCGTAATTTGTTCCATTTACTTGGTTGAAGATGTTTACCCATGCGCGCAACCGGAGCGCCGTCGCAAATTAAGGGGGGATCGATCTTGTTGGGCCAGCGTGAAAAGGTCGGTCGCCGGCTCGGCCGAAAGTCGCTCAGCACAAGCCGGAAGTTGCGCGAAGCGGCGGCGGGGCTGTTGACTCTATAGAGCTGTGCAAAAAGCAATGAGTTGGATGTTTCGAATGGACGTACTCGTCACTCTAAAAATGGAGCCACCGAACGCGTGAGATATTGCTTGTTATTGGCGCGGATGGCGCGCATACTCCGGCCCGTCACGTGGTTATCTGGTAAGTCCCTTCGCACGCCCATTCGGGTGCCCTGTGATCCTTTCCCCCTCAATCATCTGATGAGCGCGCACCCTGCGGTGCGGCGCGTTTATACCTCGCCCAAGGAAATGTTATGCCCACTGTCGGCACTGTAAAGTTTTTTAATAGAAGCAAAGGATTCGGTTTCATTGCGCCGCAGCTTTCCAGCACAGTGGGATCCGAAGCTTGGAATTCACGTGACTTGAAGTCGCGG
>JADMIO010941419.1_pt1 | contig 27151 bp, 22 predicted proteins | sample 8958161 | NCBI WGS metagenome assembly JADMIO01 (sample SAMN16585339, study PRJNA669376) | soil metagenome | isolation source: Crop rotation soil | place: USA: Cullars Rotation, Alabama | collected 2011
GAGGCGTATCTCACCGGCAGGCACGTTGCGCAGCGTGAACTGGCCGCTCTCGTTGGCGAGCAGTTGCGTGCCTTGCGACAAGACCGATACGGTGGTCGAAACGAGCGGCTCGCGATCTTCCCGTGCGAAGACCTGCCCGGCGACGGTCGCCGTTTGCGCACGAGTCGCGCTCAGGGCCATGAGGAGACTAACGACTGCCAGAAGTGGCGTGCGCATCGGCGTCTCGCGTTATGACGCTCTGATCCTGTCTCGTGAGGCGCTGCCGCGCAAGGTTGGGCCGTTAGGTGCTCCGCTGCCAGTGCCCCTTCAACCCAATAGGCTCACCGCTGCGAGCGGACCGCTCACGACTCGCCGCGCGCAGACAAGTGTTGAAGCCTCCTGGGCGGGGTTCATGACTTGGCATCGCGCGGCGAGAAGCCGGCGGCCCGCTTTGAGCTTTGAGCTTATTGGATTCCAGCGGTGCGCTCTCAGCTTTCAGCTTTAGCTGGCAGCGTTCGCACCCCAGCGCAGTAAACGCACTTGACGCCTTCACCCCAAACGACGTTCGAGAAAACTCCCAACGCCGTCAGTACGTAACCCCTGCCGCCGTTACCGCGTTTACCGTGTTTACCTACAGCCCCCGGTCGGGACGATCGGCGTTAGGGGTTTCGTAGAGACGGCGTACGGGGTTCTCTCGAAAAGCGTTTGGGGTCAACCGGTCTGTGCCTAATCGCTCCTCAACGCCTCCAAAGGATCCACACTGCTCGCCCGACGTGCTGGCATGTAGCTCGCCAGCATCCCCATGCCGATCATCAGCAGCGATGTTGCCGCGAACGCGATCGGATCCACCGGCTTCACGTCGAACAGCAGGTTCGCCAGGAACCGCGTCGTTAGGAAGGCCGCTCCGACCCCGATGATCGCGCCGACGATCACGACCTTGGTGCCCTGCGACACCACCTGACGGCGCACAGCCTTCGCCGTCGCCCCTAACGCCATCCGCACCCCGATCTCGCGTGTGCGCTGGGCCACGACATAGGAAAGCGTCCCGTAGAGACCGACGGCGCCGAGGACCACCGCCAGCACGGACAGAACACCGAGCGTCAGCGTGGTGAAGGACAGCTGGAGCATCGACCGGCGCGCGAGGAATTCCATGGTGTACTCGCGGTACACCGGCGCTTCGGGCGCGATCTCGTGCACCAGCCGCCGCACCTCGACCCGTAGCGTCTCGGCACGTGGCGATTTGACGACGTACGCCGGTGAGCCCATCCCCCACGCGTCGACGGTGGGACCGGTCAGCGGGAAGTAGATCAATGCCTGACCCGGCTCGCGCCAATCGTTCTGCTTTACGTCGTTCACGACGCCGACGACCGTGAAGGTGAGTGTGTCCTGTCCACCGAAGCGCGGGCGGATGCTTTTGCCGAGCGCACTTTGACCGGCCCAGAGCTTCTCCGCCGCCGACCGGCTGATGATGACGCTGTTATTCGGCGTGATCGCTTCGTCGGTGGTGAACGCGCGCCCCTGGAGCAGCTTGATGCCGACCGCCTTGAAGTAGTCGCCCCCCGTGAAATTGAAATTCATCAGGACGCCCTCGCGGTCGCCCGACATGCCTTCGGTCAACACACGCACCGAGGGCGTGCCCTCGTCGAGCGGAATGTTATTCACCACCCCAACTGTGGTCACTCCGGGCAACGCTCGCAGGCGCTCCATCATCGTGAGGTGCAAGCGTCCGAGTGATGGGCCGTCCCTCAACTGCGGCTGCTCCGGCGCGAATTGGAACGTATAGATGTTCCGCACATCATATCCCGCATCCACGTTCCGCAGACGGCGGAAACTCTGCAGCAACAGCGCCGAGCCGATGAGTAACACGAGCGCGAGCGCCGTCTGCGCGACGACGAGGAGATCGCGCCCCCACTGACGCCCGGCGATCGAGCCACGTCCCCCTTCGCGCAGTCCGCTCAGATCCGGCGATGACGCGCGTAGCGCGGGCGCGGCGCCACACAGGAGCGCCACGAGCACGACGAGGCCGAATGCCGCGCCCATTGTGGTGACGTCGACGCGCACCTCTCCGAGCCTTGGAATCCCCGTCGGTGCGGCGCGGATGAACATCGGTAAGGTGATCGCGCTCAGCGCGATGGCGAGCACGCCCGCGATGAGCGCAACCACGAACGCTTCCGTCATCTGGAAGCGCGCCAGCTGTGCACGCGACGCGCCGATCGCTTTCCTCACGGTGAGATCGCGCCGTCGCGTTTCGGCGCGCACGAGAAAGAGATTCGCGACATTGGCGCATGCGATGAGGAGCACGACCGCCACCGCGCCAAGCAGGATGAGAAGTGACGTCTTGACCGTCGACCCGAGCATCGCATCGAGACTCGGCACGATCACCGGCCGGTACTGATCGATCACCTTCGCGTAGGCCGGTCTGCCACCGAACCTCGCCGGGAGCTGTCCGGCAAGTTGCTTCATCTCGATGGCGAGACGATCGGTTGTGACGCCATCCTTCATCCGGCCGACGATGGGAGGTCCGCCGTTGCCGGGGCGCACGTCCGCGGCACGGATCTCACCCGAGATCCATAGCATCGTCTCGTCGCTCGGGAAGCGAAACTCCGACGGCATGACGCCAATGATCTGCTTCATGCTGTCGGACACGAAGTACCATTTCCCGATGATCGACGGATCGCGATTGAACCAATTGCTCCAGAGACGATCGCTGATCACGACCGCGTCGTCGCGGTCCTCGGCGCGCGGCAACCGGCCGATCTGTGGCCGAACGCCTAACGTGGCGTACATGTCGTTCGTCGGCCACGACATCGGGATGCGTTCGACGCGGTCGCCGACTCGGAAGGTCGATGTGCCACTGGTAAAGCTGAACAGCCCGTCGAGCAGCTGCGACTTCTCCTTCACGTGCACGTAGAACTCGTTCCCGAGGTAGAAACGGTCGGGCAGATCGGATCCCGGCGCCGTCCCTTGCAGAGCGACGAGCCGATCCGCGTGCGGGAAGGGCAGTGGTCGCAGCATCACCGTGTTGACGACGTCGAACATTCCAGCGACCGCGCCGATCGCCAGCGCGAGGGTGACGACGGAGGTGACGAGAAACGCCGGAGATCTCAGGAGCGCGCGAAATGCGTGTCGCATGTCGCGAACGATGTCGTCCACAACCGCCAGGCGTCGCGCGTGATAGAAACGGTCTTCGGCAACTCCGACGTTGCCGAAGCGTCGCCGCGCCGCCTGGGCCGCATCGGCGTCGCTCATCCCCTGTGCCTTGAGACGCTCCGTCTCGAGCTCGATATGTGTGCGGATCTCGTCCTCGAAGTCGCGTTGCGAGCGGCGTCCGAACATCAGGCATTCTCCGGCGTTGGCTCGGGCTCGAGAACCCGGGCGATGGATGCGACGAGTCGATTCCACCGACCCGTCTCGATCGAGAGCTGTTTGCGGCCGGTAGGGGTCAGCCGATAGAAGCGCGCACGTCGATTGTTGTCGGACTTGCCCCAGGCGCCATCGATCCATCCACGCTGCTCGAGGCGCTGCAGCGCGGGATAGAGTGAGCCGTGGTCCACGAGGAGGGTGTCGCCCGATCGCGCTTCGATCGCGACGGCGATGCCGTGGCCGTGGTGAGGCCCGAGCGCAAGAATGCGCAGGACGAGAAGATCGAGAGTGCCCTGCAGCAGGGCCTCTCGTTGTGCGCCGAGATCGTTTCTAGTGGACATTCTACCAGAGTATTGTTTGCCTCTGGTAGAATGTCAACTAGAAGGTGATTTCAGGCAGCGGGAGGGAGCGGAGACTCCGGGTGGGTGCCAACAATAGCTTTCCAACTCTAAGGCAGCAATTTCCATAGAGTTCGGACGCCGTGACCGATTTCGGATTGGCAGCAAGACCGTCCAAATCGTATACTCTCCTCCACCCCACGAGCCCTATTGGCGCTTGCCCCTTCCGTCGCGTCTCCGCACCAGAACGACCCAGCCACGTTTACGCGTCGTCCTGCTCCTGATGGCCGCCGCGGTCGCCGCGTGCGGAGACACGTCCCGTCGTGAAACCGCGCAGGTCGTCGACAGCTCCGTGCCTCGCTACAAAGCGCAGGTCGACGAAGGACTCGGCGCGTCCGTGGCCATTCTCCTCGACAACTCCGGATCGATGTCCGATCGCGCCAAAGGCGGTCGCGACGCACGTCCGAAGTACGTCGTCGCGCGTGAGGCGATCCAGCAAATGCTGGCCGCGACCGATTCGTTCGTCGCCACGCACACTGATTTCCCGATCAACGTCGGGCTGTATCGTTTCGCGAGCGGAGTCGTCCCGCTGGTGCCCGTCGAGCGCTACGACCGCCAGGCGCTCGTCGCCGCGCTCGATAAAATGCCCGAACCGCAAGGCGGAACAGCGATTGGCGACGCGATGGACGCCGCGCGAGCCGACCTCTATCGCGCCGGCACCATTCGGAAGTACATCCTCGTAGTGACTGACGGTGAGAACACGAATGGTCGGTCGCCGCGACGCGTTGCCGAGGAGATCGCGAGGCGCAGTGAAGGATCCGTCCGTATGTACTTCGTGGCATTCGACGTCGATGCCAGACGATTCGATTTCGTGAAGAACGTGCGCGGCGAGGTGGTCGGCGCGAGCGACGGGATGGCACTGCGCGCGAGTCTCGACACCATTTACCGCGGGAAGATCCTCGCCGAGTCGGTCGACGTCGGCGAGACGCTCCCGGATTCGGCAAAATCGCCGAAGCAGACAGGCTCGCCAGCCGCTCTCCCCACACGCTCGCCTTCCCAGTCTCCTGTGAAGAGGAAACCATGATCTTCGGAAAATTCTTTCGAGCGTTTCGCGCTCAGCTAAACAAGATCGCCAACGTCTTCTTCGAGGCCGACCCGATCGCGGTGATGCAGCTCGAGGTCGATCAGGCGACTGAGCGTCTCAAGGAAGGGCGCAAAGGACTGGAGATCTATCGTGGCCTCGTCGAGACCGTCGCGCGTCAGGTTGCGAATGGCAAGGCGAACGCCGCGCAACTCGAGTCGCAGATCAAGGCCCATCTCAAAGCGGGCAATCGCGACGTCGCCGGACAGATGGCGGTGCAACTACAGAAAGTGCAAACGGAGCTCGCGGCGAACGAGCAGCAGCTCCAGATGCACGAGCAGGCGTATCAGAACAACCTGCTCAAGATCCAGCAGGCGAACAAAGACATCGTGAAGGTGAGGGAGAAGATTCAGAAATATCACGCGGAGCTGAAGATGAGCGCCGCGGAGGCGGAGATCGCGCAGCTCTCGGAGTCGTTCGACATGAACGTCACCACGAACTTCGGCGAGATCGAGTCGGTGATTCAGCGACAGATCGACCAGAATCGCGGACGCGCGCGCGTCGCCGTCGACATGTCGTCCAAGGGCGTCGCGGAGATCAAAGCACAGGAAGCGGCCGAGAAGGCGATGGCGGAGGATCTCCTCTCGAAGTACGAAGTACAGTTAGGCCTCAAGTCGCCAGAGACGGCTCCCGTCGCGGAAGGAATGAAGAATCTCGGACCTGCGATCGATGTGAAAAACAGTTGACCGTCATCCCGCAGTTGCTTTGTCATCCCGCAGTCGCGGACCGACTGTCGGGATCTTGCGTCCCTGGCTGGCGAAAAGGTACGGAGAAGAAGATCCCGACACGGCCTTCGGCCGTGCGGGATGACATAAACCCGATTCCCCTTACAGTCCATGAGTAACGGCAAACCGAAACCGGCATTCTACCTCGTGATGTTGGCCATCGTCGCGGGGTTGATCTACTACGGCGTCAATCGCTTCGGCGGCATGAGCCGCTTGCGCGGAGGCGACTCGGCGAACATCAGCGCGGACGAGCTGGCGAAGCTCCAGGGCAAAGGACCAGAGGCGCCTGACGCTTCGACCGCGACGACGGTGAAGGAATACACCTACGTCGCGAGCTCCAAGCTACCCGAAGTGAAGGGAACCTCGGCGTATCAGCCGCTCGATCCGAGCAACACGGTTCGCATGGCGTTGAACGTGTGGGCCGGTTGGGCGCCGGTGATCTACGCCAACAACGGATTCAAGCCAGGCAAGGTGTGGAAGACGCAGAGCGGGAAGCCGTTCAAGCTCGAGCTGGTGTTGATCGATGATCCCGTCGCCATGCGCGATGCGTACGCGTCAGGCAAGGTCCACATCGGTTGGGCGACGCTCGACATGGTTCCACTGTTCGTGGAGCAACTGCGCAAGGATTCGCGCACCATGCCGCGCGTCTACCAGCAGATCGACTGGTCGAACGGCGGCGACGGCATCGTCTGTCGGCAGAACGTGAAATCGGTCGCCGACATGCGCGGCAAGACCGTCGTGCTCGCGCAGAACTCTCCGTCGCACTACTTCCTGCTCAACACCCTCATCGCCGGCGGCGTGCAGCCGAGTGAGGTGGAATACAAGTTCACACAGGATGCGTTCCAGGCGGCGGCGGCGTTCAACGCGGACAAGTCGCTGGCGTGCGCGGTGAGCTGGTCGCCCGACATTTACAATCTCGCGGACGCGAAGGGCAATCGCATGTTGGTGAACACGCAAACGGCGAACAAACTGATCGCCGACGTGTGGTTCGCCCGCGCCGATTTCGCCAAGGATCATTCGGACATCCTCGAGGGGATGGTGCGCGGCATCTTCCAGGCGATGGAAGCGCTGAAGACGACGGACGGAAAGGCGCAGGTGGCGAAGCTGATGGCCACCGGCTATTCGATCCCAGAGAAGGACGCGCTCTCGATGCTCGGCGACGCGCACTCGACGAATTATGCCGAGAATCGCGAGTTCTTCTTGAATCAGAACAACCCGACCAACTTCGAGCGCACCTGGAACACGTCGTACTTCTTGTACAAGAAAATCGGCGCGGTCTCGGGCAATCCTGTGCCCTTCGACCAGGTGATGGACTTCTCCGTCATCCAGAAGCTCGCGAACGAGCCGTTCTTCGCGAATCAGAAGAACGAGTATCAGGTGCAGTTCGTGCCCACGTCTGCGTCGACGGTGCAGGCGGAGAGCAACGAGATTCTCACCAAGACGATCGTCATCCAGTTCTACCCGAACTCGGACGAGATCGAGAAGAAGATCACGAAGACGGAGAACGGAAAGACGGTCGAAGTGCTGTACGATCCGAACGAGCCATTCGTGGTGGAGGAGGCGGGGAAGCTCGCCGGGCAATTCGGCGCCGCGCGCATCGTGCTCGAGGGGCACACGGACGCATCGATGAAGAACGCGGGGACCGTCACCGCGGCCGACGTGCAGGAACTATCGCTGCGACGCGCCAATGCGGTGAAACAGGCGCTGCTGCGCAAGTTCCCGTCGCTGCAGCCGAATCAGTTCACGACGGTTGGCAAGGGTTGGGACGTCCCAGCCGATGCGTCCGATCCGAATAACAACGCGAAGAACCGGCGCGTCGAGATCAAGGTGTATCCTCTCGAGGCGAAGTAGTCGATGACGGTTCCTGCGGTCGTTAAAGCACCGAGTCGCTTCTTCACGTTGCGCGCCGAGCAGCGTCCGCTCGTCAAGCGCGTGCTCGGTGTGTTGGGGGTCGGTGTGGCGGTGCTGGCCTGGTTCGCGATCACCTACGGCGCGACGCCCGAGTCACGCATCGTGTCCCCCGTGGTGCTGCCCAGCCCCGGTGAGGTGCTGCGGAGCATCCCGGAGCTCTTTCGCGAGCGCGCGCTCGTCGCCAGCACCGCGGCGACGCTCAAGCGTGTGCTCGCTGGCTTCGGGCTCGCCATCATCGTCGGTGTGCCGTTAGGCATCCTCGCCGGGGCTTACCGAGTCTTCGATGCGCTCACCGGCCCGATCTCGGTGTTCCTGCGCAACATCCCGGTCGCGGTGCTGATCCCGCTGACGATTCTCTGGTTCGGGATCGACGAGACGCAGAAGACGATGTTCATCTTCATCGCGACCGCGCCATTCATTTTCTTCGACGCGGCGCGCGCCGTCGCCGGTGTGCACGATCGGTACGTGGAGACGGCACAGACGCTCGGGGCGTCGTCGCGCCAGGTAATCACCAAAGTGCTGATCGCCCTCGCGCTCCCCGACATCTACGACAGTCTGCGCAACCTGTTCGGCCTCGCATTCGGCTACATCATGCTGGCCGAGCTCGTGAACGCGAAGTATGGCCTTGGCTACTTGCTCATGGCGAGTCAGCGCCGTGGACTCACGGAGCACATCTTCGCCATTCTCATTCTCATTGGATTATTGGCGTACGGGATCGATCGTCTGCTGTTCTGGTTCCAGCGCGGGCTCTTCCCCTACCGGACGGAGGAGGAATGAGCACGCGCGAGCATCGCACGGCGCCTAACGGCGGTGCGAAGGCGCTCGCCGCCCCGGCGGAGCATGCGCCTGCTCTGGCGGCGCCGGAGGCTCCCGCCGGGCTCATCGAGCCGCCGCCGGTCGTCGTCTTCGACAAGGTCTCGAAAACCTACGAGAACGGATTCACGGCGATCAAAGACGTGTCGTTCGTCGTGAAGGACATCCCGGGCAAGATGGAGTTCGTCACGATCCTGGGACCGTCGGGGTGCGGAAAGTCGACCGTTCTTCGCCTCATCGCGGGCCTGCCTCCGCAGTTCCCGGCGACGTCAGGCGAAGTGCTCATTCTCGGGAAGCCTGTCGCTGGTCCTGGAGCCGATCGCGGAATGGTGTTCCAGGACTACACGTCGTTCGATAACCGCACGGTCGAAGACAACGTTGCGTTCGGGCTCGAGTGCCGCGGCGTCGCACGCAAGGAGCGCCGCGAGCGCGCGCGCGAATGGATCAAGAAGGTCGGCCTCGACGTCGACCGCGACGCACTGAAGTATCCGCATCAGCTCTCCGGCGGCATGCGGCAGCGCGTCGCGATCGCTCGGACGCTCATTCTCCGTCCGCGCATCATTCTCATGGACGAGCCGTTCGGCGCGCTCGACCCGACGACGCGGCTCAAGATGCAGGACATGCTGGTGAGCCTCGTACGTGAAGCATCGGCGACGGTCTTCTTCGTCACACACTCGATCGAGGAAGCGGTCTACCTCGGCGACCGCACCTACGTGTTCTCCTCCTGCCCGGGAACGATTCTCAAGGAGCTTCCCGTGCCACCGCCGGATTTTCCGGCGAAGGAGATGCAGCGCCAGCCGGAGTTCATGCAGATCGTGTTCGAGATTCGCGACATGATCGAGAATCTCGAGTCGTCCACGCGCGCGGGTGACGAGTGATGTCACCCGGACTCGGTTCCGATGCCGATGGGCCGCGCTTGGGGAGTTACGTCAAGCACGCCTTTCTCTATCGCTGGAACATGCTCCTGTTCCTCGGCGGCCTCGCGTTCTCGGCAATGTCGGGATATGGGGACGCGTTGATTCCGATTCTGTCCGGGCTCGAGCTGGCTTATCTCACCGGATTGTCGAGCATCCCGCGTTTCCGCACCGCGGTGGACGCGAAGATTGCCGCAGACAGAAGAAAGCGAGCGTTAGGCGGACGGGCGGACGGCGATTCGCAGCAGTCGTTGCAGCGGCTGATCGACGGTCTGCCTCCGGCGGCACTGCGACGATTTCTCGCGCTGCGAAATCGCTGCTTCGAGATGCGAACGATCGCCTCCGGCGTGCGTGGCCACACGACCACCGCCGACACGGCGGACGACATTCAAACGCCGGCGCTCGACAAACTGCTCTACCTCTTTCTCAAGCTGCTCGTGACGCAGCACGGCCTCTCACGTTTCCTCGATAGCACGAGCGAGAAGGAGCTCGCGGCGCGCGTCGATGACGTGAAGATGCGACTCGCTGCGGCAGAGAAAGAGAACAACGAGCGCGTCATGAACTCCCTGAAGGACAATCTGGCTGACGCTCAGCTGCGGCTGGACAATTACCGGAAGAGCACCAACGATGCGCAGTTCGTCTCCGTGGAGCTCGAGCGCATCGAGACAAAGATTCAGGCCTTGATCGAGATGGGAGTGAGCCGGCAGGATCCGGAGTATCTGAGCTCGCAGGTCAGCGCAGCGGCGGAGAGCATGCAGCAGACGGAGGACACGGTGCATCAACTGCAGCATCTGTCCGGTCTCGCGGACCAACTCGACGAGCCACCGGCGATTCTCGAGGCGGATCTCAATCGAATGGTGACGCGTGTCAGGTGAAGCCGCCTCGGGGGCGGTTTCACCGGCTACCGGCTATCAGTCGCCCGCTACCGGATCGGCGGTGGGCGACGGCGTGAGCAAGGGTCGCATGGGAGCGCGGCGCGCCGAGTTACCCTCGTGGTATCCGGGTTGGGCACTCTCGCTCGCCGATCAGTATTTCGCCGGCGGCACATCCGTGTTCGTGCTGCACGGGAACACCTACGACATCGTTCCGTTGTCGGATCCCGCTGCTCTGGATCGAGCGGCGTACGGCGGCATCCAGGAGTTTCTCGCCGAGCAGTTGTTCGGACGCTGGGATCTGGTGTTGCATTATGATCTCGGGCGTGGCCTGCGCGTGTTCGCCGGGCGGAGCGAGAAGCGATTGAAGGACATGATGGCACTCGCCACCAAGCGCATCGGCGATCTGTCGACGCTCAAGAACGATCCAGCGGTCGTGCTAGGGCTGCTCGATCTTTTCGTGCGCGAGAACATCATGGCGCCGGCGGAGAAGCGATTGAGCTGTGGCGTCATGGTAAGTCAGGCATCGTACCTCTTCCCGAACGGCGAACCGGGACATCTGAGCTTCGCCGCGTCGGGGATGGTCGTGACGCTGCTCAACTGGGCGACGAGCGCGCACGTCAAGCGGCTCGAGATGGCCTTCGTGCTCGTCGACGAACGCAAGAGCGACATGAGCGATCGCATCACGGGCAACCCGCACGTGACGGCGATCGAGGTGCCCCTGCCTGACGAAAAGCAGCGTCTGGCCTTTTTGCAGGATGCCGCGACGGGCGTGACTGCCGAATGGAAGAACGTGTCAGACTTCTCACCGGAGCAGCTGGCGACGCTGAGCGCCGGGATGTCGCTGACCGATCTCTCCGGACTCGTGAACAGCGCTATCGAAGGCGTACAGCGTCTCGATGCCCCGCTCTTCCGCGCGCTCAAGAAGCGACTCATCGAGCGGCAGTGCCAGGGACTTCTCGAATTCGTCGAGCCCAAGTGGAAGCTCGATACCGTGATCGGTCACGACGCGGCGAAGCAGCGCCTGCGCGACGACGCGGCGCTACTCGCACGTGGTGCGCTCGATTCCGTGCCGATGGGCTATCTGCTCTGCGGGCCGGTCGGAACCGGCAAGTCGTTTCTCGCGATGTGCGCGGCGGGAGAGATCGGGATTCCCTGCGTGACGCTCAAGAACTTTCGCTCCAAGTACGTCGGTGAGACGGAGGGGAATCTCGAGCGCGTGCTCTCGGTGTTGCGCGCGATGGGCCCGGTGATGGTGATCATCGACGAGGCCGACGCTGCGTTAGGCGATCGCGACACGGAAGGCGATTCGGGGACGTCGAGCCGCGTGTTCGGGATGATCGCGTCGCAGATGGGCGACACGCGGTATCGTGGTCGCATTCTCTGGATGCTCCTGACTGCGCGTCCCGATCTACTCCCCATCGACATCAAGCGGCAGGGCCGGGCCGAGGTCCATATTCCGCTATTCTATCCGACCGACGATGACGAGCTCAGGGCGATGTTCGTGATGCTCGCGAGGAAGCTCGGCACCACCCTCGATCCGAAGGACGTTCCGACGGTGAAGAAGGAGCAGCGAGGGATGCTGTCGGGTGCCGATATCGAAGGCATCGTGGGACGCGCCTGGCGACGCTCGTTGCTCGATGGTGCGAAGAGCGTGACGGCAAAGGCGTTGGCCGACGTGCTCGATCAGTTCATGCCGTCGACGCAGGGGTTGGAGAAGGAGCTGCAGGAGACTGCGGCGATCATCGAGTGCACGGATCGCGAGTTTCTTCCCAAAGCGATCGTCGATGATCTCGCGAAGCGCGGTGGTCGCGGTGCGTTACAGGAGCGTCTAACGGCATTGAAGCAGTTGGTGGCCGCGCTCTAGCTGTCATCCCGCACGAGCGTAGCGAGTGTCGGGATCTTGCGTCCTCATCTGGTGACCCGGTAGTGAGAGTAGATCCCGAGACGGCCTGCGGCCGTGCGGGATGACAACCAAGGAGGCGAACCCATGACGCCGCTGGCCTCGCTGTGGCTTCCGATTCTCTTGTCCGCCGTCTTCGTGTTCATTGTGAGCTCGCTCGTGCACATGGTGCTGCCATGGCACAAGAACGACTTTCCGCGCCTGTCGAACGAAGAGGCAGTGATGGACGCGCTGCGCCCATTGTCGATCCCACCGGGCGACTATCTGATGCCGCGGCCGCGAAGCCGTGAGGAGCTGCGCGACCCAGCGTTCATCGAGAAGATGAATCGCGGCCCGGTGGTGTTGTTCACGATGTTCCCGAGCGGCCCGATGTCGATGGGTCGCAACTTCATCGGCTGGTTCGTCTACGTGCTCGTCGTGGCGCTGTTCGCCGCGTACATCACGGGCCGCGCGCTCGGGCCGGGCGCTCCGTCGGCGAACGTCTTTCGCTTCGTGGGCGCCACCGCGTTCCTGGGCTACGCGCTCGCGCTCTGGCAACTCGTGATCTGGTATCGTCGGTCGACGAGCCTCACGATCAAATCGACGATCGATGGATTGCTCTATGCGCTCGTGACGGCGGGAGTTTTCGCGTGGCTCTGGCCGCGATGATGACGGTCAGCGACTCAGTGCTTCGTGCACTACGTAGGTAATGGCGCCACCAACCAGACCGATCCCGAATCCGGCCACAGGGTAGGCGACAACTTTCAGCGCGTTGAGGCTATGATGGTCGGTGCTGAGCGCCCACACCAAGCCGCCAGCCGCGCCGATCGCGCCGCCCCACCCCAAGTATGTGCTCATGGCGCGGAGGTCCCCGTAAGGTGGCGGAGACGCGAGCGATACTGAGCGCGGCGTGGCGTCGAGGCGCCTGACCACAATCGGATTTGGCGCAGCTTGAGCCCTCGCTTGCGATGCGACGACTAGCGCGACGAGCGTGGCGCCGAGAAGGGTGGGAGCTCTCATGGTGACGTTATGTATCGCTGCGCGCAATTCGGCAAAGGAAGCCGGGCGTCGCGCTATTGCCTATACTGTCCGCATGATCGTTCATCTGATCGACGGCACGTACGAACTGTTCCGACACTTCTACGGCCTGCGCCGCTTCACGAAGGGAAAGCCCGATCCGGAGCTTGGCGCCGTTGTGGGCGTGTTGCAGACCGTACTCCAGATGCTCGAGGGTGGGGCGACCCACATCGGTGTAGCAACCGATCACGTCATCGAATCGTTCCGCAACGAGCTATGGGCGGGGTACAAAACGGGTGAAGGGATCGAGCCAACCTTGTGGGCACAATTTCACCCGCTGGAGGAAGCGCTCGCAGCGATGGGCGTGGCTGTGTGGCCGATGGTGGAGCTCGAGGCGGACGACGGCCTCGCGTCGGCGGCGCACATTGCCGAGCAGGATGCGCGCGTCGAGAAGGTGTCGATCTGGACGCCGGACAAGGATCTCGGCCAGTGCGTGCGCGGCGAGCGCGTTGTGCAGGTGGATCGGAAGTCGCAGCAGATTCGCGACGAGGAGGGAGTGCGCAAGAAGTTTGGCGTCGCGCCGAAGCACATTCCCGATTATCTCGCGCTGGTGGGCGACGCGGCCGATGGGTACCCCGGCCTGCCGGGAATCGGGCCGCGGACGGCGGCGCAGCTGATCAACCGCTACGGAGCGATCGAGGATTTTCCGACCGAGGTGTTAGGCGAGAAACGCGAGCTGGCGCTGCTGTTCAAGCAGCTGGCGACGCTGCGGACGGATGCGCCGTTGTTCAAGAATGTGGACGAGCTGCGGTGGCGCGGCCCGACCGAGGCATTCGCGGAGTTCGCCGAGGGGGCGCAGAAGCCCACTATGAATGAGCGGGCGAAGAAGATTCGCGTGGTGCCTCAGGATCCCCAGCCCCGGATCTAAACGAGGATCTCGGATTACCCTCGCTTGGTCCAGAGTAAGATGACGCCGCAAGCGGCGCCTCCGCGCCGATTCGACCCATCCCCTCCAAACGTCTTGTATTGGAGCGGTATGGTTGCCGTGTTCGCGTAAACTTCAATTCCAGCCAGTTCGTTAGGAGAGGGCAGCTCGTCGTCCACTTGCCTGGGTGGCGGCACAGCGACTCCATCGACAAAGAACTGAAAAGGGCAACTTAGTGTCGGAAGTGAGCGGCGATTGAGAACGGAGCCAGTAACCGATACAGACTGGAATGTTCTCAAGACGCCACTGAGCGCGACGATGTTCAATCTTTCTATATCGGTTTGAGTCATGAACTGACCCTGACCAAACTTCCTTCGTTGCTCAAACTCGTCCAGTGGAGAGGGTTGGTGTGGTGCAAGGACCGTAACTGTGTCTAACGAGACGGCGGACCGCTGGAGTTCAAAGGAACTTCTGAGTGTATCGCCGACGGCAATGGATAACTTGGCTGATAGCGGCGCGAATCCGATGTGCCGTATCACTAGGAAGTAGGTCCCACTGTCGAGACCAACTATGCGGAAACGGCCATCACTGTTGCTCGTCACCTGAAGTCTTGTTCCGACTATCCATGCGCGAGCACCGCCGATCGGTCGCAGAGCGGAATCGACTACAAGCGCGTCGATTACACCCGGCAAATGACGCGATTGAGCCGACATTGGGGCGGGCAACGTGCTCGAAGTCACCACAACAAATGGAATCGTTATACGAATGGCGCATCTCCATGCTGCGATTCCGTGGACAGGCGGACTCATTGCGATTACCTAAGACTGCGGCCACTGTGACGCACTAAAACGGCTGCCGGCCAGCGATTAGATCATTGATTGTAGACCTGAGCTGCGTTTCGTCAGGCAAAGACGCAAAGCGCCACCCATTCACGATGACTGTGGGCGTGCCTCGGACTCCAAGCCGATGCCCAAGGGCCATTCCGGCCTCGATTCTGCCTACTGTGACGGTGTCGGACGCGCATCTAGTGAACCGCGCGGTGTCTTGTATGCCGGACTCGCTCCCATACGATGACCAACTCTTCAGACCTATCGAATCCTGTTTGTCATATACGCGAGCGATGAATTCCCCGAAACGGCCCATTTCATTCGCGCACTCTGCTGCACGCGCCGCCGCGCGAGCGAACCGGTGCTGCGCTAGAGGGAAATGCACAAACACCAGCGCCACCTCGCTCGCGCGGGCCTCTTGAGCGCTTCGCAGTACGTGATCGAAGCGCTTGCACACTGGACATTCGAGATCTGCGAACTCAACGATCTTTACTTTCGCGTCCTGACTCCCGACAAGCACGCCGTCTCGTAGCATCTCGCGCCAGCCGGGAAGGAACACAGGAGGGCCACTCGCTTCTGTGACCGAACGCGCGACCGGTGTCGCAAAGAACTCTCTATGCACGAGCACCACGCCTACAGCTATCGACGTGAGTGCCAGAACGATTGCGACCAAGTTCTGAAGGCGATCTCGCATGTGTGCGTTGGCCTTTGCGCGTTAGGCCGGTCCGCAGAGAAGGTACACACCTAGGCATCCAGAGTCCGGCGGCTGCGTGCAGCCATTGAAGGTGGGACACGCACCATCGGTCATTTGAGAGCACAAATCCTCGCAGATCGATGTACATATCGGTCCGCAGATCTCTGCTTCGGCAGCTCTTACTCGACCGGGTAATGCGAGTGCGACGGCTTCAATTGCTAACACTGCGGTCGCTTGTACAATGATTCGGGCGCGCATTCAGCATATCCGCCTCCGGCGGTTAGGTGACTAACACCTATCACACTGCGCTTGGCGCAGCATCGCGCAATCCGCATTTGTATCATTTAACCAATTCTTGCCAGTAGCAAGTACTGCTTAACCGTTCCAACGTTTTCGATCCCAACTGATTAGAATCGTCCAATCTTTCGTGCCGGGCGTTGGCTGCATGGACGGAGGGAGCGTCCATAAAGAGCGGATCCATTCGACGTTAGGGTATCCTCCTTACACGGGACTGCGGTGGTCGTGATCATCGACCCTGCCGATTGCAGGTGCGACGCGCTCTGAAGGCGAGACTGTACTAATTAATTGATGGCCAGCGCGACAACTCACTCGTGACAGCCGACGAATGATACGACGACGTCACAACCACTTATCTGCATTCGACTGCTTGTGCGCAAAGTCGCGCGTCGCCTCGAGCAGTGTAAGCTTTCTCTCGCAGCCACGGCGAACTACCCAGGCTACGGCCCTCGATGCCAACTGCAAGTGTCTGCAGCAGAAAGGACTCGATGACTTCATTGGTGCCGAGGTTCTTGTATAATCAAGGCAGGTGGGTAGACGCAGCGCATATAAGAGTGTGCACGCTGCCTAGGAAGTTGCCGGTGGTGAGCCTTACAACCAGCGCGCGACGCCGCCACGATGCGAGCAAGTTCCCCTGCGGGAACGACTAAAGCTGTACGTCCCATCGCGGCATTGCGCCAATGCGCCTGATGGCGGCCGATTGTCTGGCGTCCGCGTCGGCGACGAGACCCACTCACCGCGCGAGTTGATGTAACCGCGACCCTGCTGTTGCGCCTGCGGCTGCGCTTGTCCCTGTCGCTTCGCCGTCGATTCGGCCTCGCTCTCGGTCGGCGGGCGACTGAACGCGAGGTACCGTCGTACCGCGAAACCCTCGAGCGCACGCAGCTTGACCGCGCACCACGATTCGTCGCAGTCGCCGGACCGTCAGGAGGGTGGCGCGCGGCAGGACGGTGACTGTTCGCGACGTCGACGCGGGACCTTCATGCAGATTGACCGCTCGCGTCGTAAACGCACGCTGGGGCCGCGCGAGCGAATCCGCCTGCGCGAGCCCCGTGTGCGTCCAACCGACCAACGCGAGGATGAGGACAGCGATGCGTCGCATCCGGCCCTCCTTCGTGAGCGCTACTTCTTGAGCGTTGTCCCGACGAGCGTCCCGATCGCGCCTAACGTCGTCTGCGCGGCATTCAGCCCGAGCCGGAAATCCTTGTCGCTGAACGTCGAGAAGCGATCCGTCGGTTGATGCCAGTGCGGATCCCACCCCGCCCCGATCTCACGACCGCGCTCGTTCTCGCGCAGGCTGAGCGACGGCACGAGATCCTGGAAGGGTGCACTATCGGTGTTCGTCATGTGCGGCCCGACCTGCGCAGGATAGTCGGTGGCGTACTTCTCATTCGCGCCGAGGAACACCCAGGCGAGCTTCTGCGACCCCTCGGCCATCTTCGAGTTCGACTGGAATTCGATGTTGACATCGGCCTCAGGGCGCTGCTCGGGACTGACGGTACCGTCGGCGCGCGGCATGCCGTGATCGAACATCATCATGTCGTGCTGGATCATGCCTAACCACTTGGGCTCGGGATACTTCTTCGAGCCCTTCGGGTTCTCGATACCCTGGAGCGGAGCGCGCTGCTCGACATAGGCGCGCGCGCCGTTGAGCCCCGTCTCTTCGTTATTCCAGAGCGCGAAGCGGATCGAGCGATCCGTCTGCACGTCGGGCATCGAGAACACACGCGCGAGCTCCATCACGATCGCTGTACCCGAGCCGTCGTCGTTCGCCGCTTCGCCCCATCCGTGTCCGTCCATGTGACCGCCGACGATGTACATCTCGTTCGGGTGCGTCGTGCCGATCTTGGTGCAGTACACCTCTTCTCGTGGACCCGGCGTGGTCGGCTGCGAGTTGAGCCGGCGAAGGGCGGTGTCGGGCTGCGCCAACGAATCGTTGTTGACGCCCGTCCGCGCGCGGATGCCGCGAATGCGACCGCCGCCCTGGGCCTGGCCGCGATTCGCGCCCCCACCGCGACCCGCGTTCGGCGCGCCAGAGCCGGGCTGACGCGGCGGCGGCGGCGTGTAGACGTACTTGATACGCGAGACGTCGGAGCAGCCATAGCTCTTGAGCTGCGCCTCGATCCAGTCAACCGCCTGACGATTGCGGTCGGTACCCTGGCGACGATCGCCGAATTGCGTGAGACCCTTGATAGTTGCCTTGTAGCGCTCGAGATCGAGGCGTCCGACCAGGTCCTTCACCGCATCGAGCGCGGTGTCGCTTGGCGGAGCGAAGGTGGCACTCTGGGCGAGCGACAGGCGGGAAGCACCGAGCGTAGCGGCCAGCGCCAGCGCGGCGAGCGAAGCTTTGTTCATCACGGCAAGGTCGAGGTGAAGTGGATTGAATGGCGGGTGGAACGCTGTCTACATGATAACGTTTCAAGGGGTCGGAGTCGTTGAAGACTGAACGACTCCGACCCTTGAAACTCCCGCGTCAGTCGACGAATGCCCAGAGCAGATCCCTGCTCTTCCGATCGAGTTCCGGAGGCGTCAGTCGGTAGAGATCTCCCCCAACATCGCGAATCAACAGCCCGCCAGTAGGGAGCGCGCGCGGCCAATCGTCGAGGTGCGTCTGGAAGCGGCGGCGACCCTGCCGCGTCTCGACGACCCATTGCCGAATCTCCACCTCCTCCTCGATCGACACCACCCGAGTCACCTCGAGCACGAAACCCGCCTCGGCGATCGCGCGCTCCAACGCCTCGCGCGACGCCGGATCGAGGTCGGCGGGATCGCCCACGAGCGCGATCTCGTTGTCTTCACCATCGCGGAGCGAGAGATGACGCTCGGGCTCCGACCATGGGAAGCACTGTCGCAGCCTAACAGCAACCGGCTCGCCCTCGATCACCGCGACGAGTCGGCCGTCGGTACCGCTCCGCAGGACAAGTTCCGGTGTTGCTTCCTGTGTGACTTCAGACATGAGTACTCCTCCAGTGTCATCGCGTGCGGGATGACTCGCTTTACTGCAACTGCAACTGCAGCTCGTACAGCTTTCGATAAATGCCGTCACCCTTCGCGAGCAGCTCGCGATGCGTGCCCTGCTCCGCGAGTCGCCCCTGCTCGATCACGAACAACCGCGACGCGCGACGGAGCGTCGACAGCCGGTGCGCGATCGCGAACACGGTTCGACCGGCGATGAGATGCTCGAGTGCTTCCTGAATCTCCCGCTCCGTCTCCGTATCCACACTGCTCGTGGCTTCGTCGAGAATCAGGATGCGCGGATCGTGCAGAATCGCCCGTGCGATCGAGATGCGCTGACGCTCACCACCCGACAGCGTGTGTCCACGCTCACCCACCACCGTATCGTATCCCTGACCCAGCTTGCAGATGAAGTCGTGCGCGTTCGCCGCTTTCGCCGCCGCGACCACGGCGCCTAACGTCGCCTCGGGCAGGCCGTAGCGGATGTTCTCCAGCACCGTGCCGTGGAACAGATACGGATCCTGCAGCACCATGCCGATCTGCTGGCGATAGTGCCCCGTGTCGAGCGTGCGCACGTCCACACCGTCGATGCGCACCGTGCCGCCCGTCGCATCGTAGAATCGCGCGATGAGGCTCACCACAGTCGACTTGCCACCGCCTGACGACCCGACGAGACCAATCAGCTCTCCCGGCTGGACGTTGAAGTTGATGCCGCGTAGCACTTGCCTCACACCGTCGTACGCGAAGGTCACGTTCTCGAACGACACCCGACCCCGCACCGGTTCGAGACGTACCGGCTCCGCGATGTCCCTCACCTCGGGCTCGCTGTCGAGCACCTCGAACACGCGGTGCGCCGACGACGTTGCACGGTTCACCGTCCGAACCATCTGACCGATCACCTCGATCGGTGCGACGAACATCGTCGTGTACAACAGGAACGACACGAACACGCCCGCTGACAATGGATGACCGAGGCCCAATAGTCGCGGGACGGCGAACACCCACACCAGTACCGTCGTCGCGTGCACGGCGAACATCAGGAGAGGCCAGAAGGTCGTCCACAATTTGTGGATCTCGTTGATCTCGTCGGTGACGTCGTCGTTGCGCGTGCCGAATCGCTTGATCTCTCGTTCCTCCTGATTGAAAGCCTTCACCACACGGATGCCTGGTATCGTGTCCGACAGGATATCGGTCACGCGCGACCACTTCCGCCACGCGCGGATGAACCGTGCGTTCAACGACTCCCCATGCCGGTAGATCAGCCAGCAGAAGAGCGGCACCGGCACCGTCATCACCAGGCCCAGGCGCCAGTCGAGTGTGAGCAGCACCGCGCCGAGGCCGATCAACATCACGATCGACAGCGACACGTCCACCACACCGAACGCGATGAACTCCCACAATCGATCCGTATCCGCGGTGACGCGCGTGATCAGGCTGCCCGTCTTCTTCCGCGAGAAGAACGACAGACTCAGACGCTGGATGTGCTCGTACAACTCGCCCCGCAAATCACGCGCGACCCACTCGCCGAGCACCGACATCAATCGCAGACGAACGTGCGCCGCCGACTGGCGTATGACGTACAGCAGCGCCATCGCGCCCACCGCGAGCCACGCCATCGTGCTCGCAGCACCGCGCGCCAACGTGCCATCCTGCGTCGGCCGGACCACCCGGTCGAGCAGATACCCCGCGAGGTACGGCGGGACCAGGCTCGCCAGTGTGACGATCGCTGCCGCGGACAGGCCTAACGTGAGCTGCTTCCTGTACGGCAGCAGATAGCCGAGCAGGCGGACCATCACCGCCGACTCTCGACCGGCCACGAGCGCCTGCGCGTCGCGCACCGGACGCGCAACCGCATCCGCGTAGACACGATCGGGATCCGCCGAGCTGATGCCTGCCACCGGCCGACCGGCGAGCGCCTCCTCGAGCACGAAGCGAATGTTCTCGAACGCGCCGCGCTGGCGCTGCGTGTAGCGCACGACGGCAATCGGCGCCTCGTGAGGCTCGCCGACGAGCACGAGGGTATTCGCGCTCAATCCCGGCGACTCCTGCAGCGCGCGAATGCGGCCACGCTCGGCGACCTCGACGATCCATTCGTCGCTCACCGAGGCTCGAGCGACCGCCACATGCTCGGCGCCGAGCAGCAACCACGATTCGGCGAGCGTGAGCGATTCGTCGAGGTCGGCCAGCGCATATAGCTGGATGGGTTCGCCACCCCAGGCGCGCTCGACCTGTGCGCGCAACGCCGATGGGATGCGCGCCGGCTGACCGATATATCGAGTAATGATTTCGTGTTCCATTGTCGCGATCCTGTTCCCGGGTAGTTAGGCGGGGGAAACACAACGGCCTTTCGAGTCTCTCGAAGCACCCGAAAGGCCGGATCACGACAACGAATCCTGGCGTCCTAGGGTGCTCGACCTCCGGTGGTGACACCACCGATCTTCCACGCTCCGAGGCACACGTATCCCATGCGCACAAAGTCGATGGGTGCGTGACGTCGAAGGGTGGAGGCGAGCAAGTAGGACTGTATCATTGCCGGATTCAGAGACTCCCAGGTGAATGATCGACTACTGGGGTCGGGCATTATACGGGAGTTCTGTGGAAACGGCAAGGTTTGACCGTTAGCCGAGTCATCAGTCGTTCCGGGCTTCACCCTCACTGATGACCGATCGTCGCGGCACAGATTGCGCACTATAGGCCGGTATGACCCAGGAGCCGCTTCCGCTGGAATCGCTGGCCAACGACTACCAGGTACTGGCTGAGCTCCGCACGACAGAGGAGTCACGCACCCTTCTCGGCACGCGTAAGAGCGACGGGTTGCCTGTGCTCGTCCGCGTCGTGCGGTCGCCGAAGGACGACGCAAAGAACACCCTCACGCACTTCGCCGCTGATGCAAATCTGCTCGCGACGATGGACCACCGGAGTCTCGTTCCGGTGCTCGACGGTCGTTGGCTCGATCCAGGCCTATTCGCGATCATCACCGAGCGTCCAAAGCTCCCAGCTCTCGAGGAATTGCTGGCGCGCGGCGAGGAATTCAGCTCCACGCGCACCGCCGCCATCCTTCGCGAGGTCACGGCACTGACGTGCTGGGCACGACAGCACGGCGTCGTGCATCGCGGCATCTCTGCCTCCACGCTCTACATCGAGCCGGGCAGCGACCGCATTCGCGTCGCATTCCTGGTCGGAGCTCTGCCCGTCACGGGAGTGCCCGGCCCTGGAGCCGACGCGCGCACCGTCGCGGGACTCGCCTGGGTCATGCTCACGGGTAACGCGAAGGGGCCGGACGCTTCGGAAGCGCCGCTGAGTGAGCTTCGTCCTGATCTTCCATCGCGCCTGGTGGAGCAGACCGAGGCGCTACTTGCGGTGAAGTCCACCGACGAGCAAGTGCCCGACGTGCGCGACTACGTCGGGCTGATTGCGATGGTCGACGCGCTGCGCCTGAGCGAGGACGAAACGGCGCGCATCCGCACGCAGTTGATGCAGGAGCAGCGAAGCACGCACGAAGAGCTCGAGGTAGCGCGCGCCGAGCTCGAAAAGGGGCGCGCGGAGCTCGAGCGAACACGCGCGGAACAGGAACAGCGCATCGCTGCCGAGCGCCAAGAGCTCGAACGCACGCTGGAGCGTGAGCGGGAAGAGATGCGTCGGACGCTTGCGCGCGAACATGAGGAGACGCAGAAGATTCTCGCGCGCGAGCGGGAGCAGATGGCAGATACGCTCTCTCGCGCTCGTGAGGAATTAGCACATCAGCGCTCGGAGCTCGCGCGCGAGATCATGCAACGCAGGAAGGAGCTGCTCAGCGACCGCTCGAAGTACGAGCACGAGATGGGCAGCGCGCAGGATCAGTTGATGAGCGACCGGGGACAACTCGAGTCGATTCGAAGCGAGATCGAGTCGCAACTCGGTGTGCTCGCCGCGCAACGCGCCGAGATCGCGCAGCAGCGCGAGGAGCTCGCGCGACTTCGCGACTCGGTGAAGCGCGAACGGGAAACCGAGGAGAAGCGCCTTTCGACCGACGATCGCGAGGTTCCGTTGATCGCGCCGGTGCTCGCTGATCTGCCGGAGCTCCCGCCGGCTGCGCCGGAGAATGCTGTCTCGTCGCAGGAACGCAACGACGACGTACCAGTCGCCATGGTCCCTGCACCGGTCGATGCTCCGGCGACCACGCTGCCCGAGCCAAGCGCACCGTCAGAAATTCGAGCGCTAGCCAGCTCGCGTCGAAGGCGACGCCGTACGATTCTCGCTGGCGCGCTTTCTCTCAGCGCCGTCGTCGTTGTCTCCGCTCTCGCGATCAATCATCACGCGGCGGCGTCGAGAGCCTTGCTCACTGCCGATAGCACGAACGCTCGAACCGCGCCAGCCCCTGCCACAACGACGCTCGGCGCCAATGGGCGGCCGGCGGCGGCGACGATCATGGATTCGGCGGGTGGAACCGTCGCGCCGACTTCAGCGTCAGCGGGTGCGACGACGGCTGCCCTCGCGGCGGCAGATAGCGTTGCGAGAGCAGATAGCATTGCGAAGGCAGATTCCGTGCGACGCGTGGCAGCCGCGCGGGCACGACGTCGAGCTCAGCGTCGCGTCGATACCGCCACGGTGGACACCTCGGCGTTCTTGTCGCCATTCGATCTGACACGACCGTTGCCTCCTGGTGAAGGGGCACGTCGAGAGACGACGGCCATTGCGCCCCGCGACAGCGCACGTCGTGACTCGACGCCGACGCGCGCCGTGCGTCGAGATAGCACAAGGCCGCGTCCGGACTCGACTTCCCGCGACAGTGTCGCGCGCCTGAGACCCGACACCTTGTCTGCAGACACCAGGTCTGCCGACGCGCTAGCTGCAAGGAAGCCGTAACGGTTCGAGCCGCCGCTGGACAGCGGCTCGCTCCGATTACAGCTTCGTCGTCCCCCACCTGCCCGGCACCAAAAACCGCCGGACTGCGGTTGTCGATTTCGGGCTTCCCCGAGCGACTACTTGTCGCACATCGGCAAGAGCCCTTTCCGACCCTATCTGGAGGACGTCATGAAATACCTCTGCCTCATCTACGAGAACGAGAACGCCTGGACCACGATGCCCAAGGAGCAGGCCGACGCGATGATGGGCGAGTACTTCAGCTTCACCTCGGACATCAAGAGCAGTGGTCACTACATCGGTGGAGAAGCATTGCAGCCGACGCCGACCGCGACCACGGTGCGCGTGCGGAACGGAAAGATCTCGACGAGCGACGGTCCCTTTGCCGAGACGAAGGAGCAGCTCGGCGGGTTCTATCTCGTCGACGCGAAGGATTTGAACGACGCGATTCAGGTTGCATCTCGCATCCCGAGCGCGCGGCTCGGTTCCATCGAGGTGCGTCCCATCCAGTCGTTCGACGCGCAGCCGTAAGTCCCACGCGCTGTGATGGAAGAGCGGGCCGCGCAGGCGCGCCTTGCGGTAGACCAGGTCTACCGCGCGGAGTCTCGGCGCGTGCTCGCCACACTCATCCGCCTCCTCGGTGACTTCGATCTCGCCGAGGAGGCGCTGCATGACGCGTTCGTGGCGGCGCTCGAGCAATGGTCGTCGAATGGCGTGCCGGACAATCCTCGCGCGTGGCTGGTGTCCACCGGGAGATTCAAGGCGATCGATCGGTTGCGGCGGAGGGCGCGCGACGCCGCATTGACGACAGCACACGCACCATTCGACAGTGCGGGCGTCGCCGAGCCTAACGAGCTCGATGAGGGCGTCGAGGACGACCGGCTGCGACTGATTTTTACCTGCTGTCACCCGGCGCTCAACCCCGATGCCCAGATCGCCCTCACGCTTCGTGAGGTGTGCGGCCTGACGACGGAGCAGGTCGCGCACGCATTCCTCACGCCGCCGCCGACGCTGGCGCAGCGTATCGTGCGGGCGAAAGCAAAGATCCGAGACGCGCGCATTCCCTACGAGGTCCCGGCGCAGTCCGACTTACCCGAGCGGCTCGGCACGGTGCTGCACGTGATCTACCTCGTCTTCAACGAAGGCTATTCCGCATCGTCGGGCACCTCGCTGACACGTCCAGATCTCTCCGCCGAAGCCATTCGGCTCGGACGACTCGTTCTCGAGCTGCTTCCCGAGCCCGAGGTGATGGGACTACTCGCGCTGATGCTGCTCCACGAATCGAGACGCGCGGCGCGGGTGACGACGGATGGTGAGCTCATACTGCTCGAGGATCAGGACAGGTCGCTCTGGAAGCACGAACTGATCGCTGAAGGGGTCTCGCTCGTCGAGCGGGCACTGCGATCGCGACATTTCGGCCCGTATGCGCTGCAGGCCGTGGCGGCTGTCCACGCCGAGGCGCGCGACGCCGCGTCGACCGATTGGCGTCAGATCGTGGGGCTGTACGATGTGCTGATGCGCGTCGACCCTTCGCCGGTGATCGAGCTGAATCGCGCCGCGGCCGTGGCGATGGCTGACGGTGCCAATGCAGGCCTTGCCCTCATCGATGGCATTCTCGAGCGCGGTGAGCTCGGGACGTATCATCTCGCGCACGCCGCTCGCGCCGACTTGTTGCGTCGGCTCGGTCGGCGAGAGGACGCAGCTGGCGCGTACGATCGAGCACTCGCGTTGACGACGCAGGAGCCCGAGCGTCGATTTCTCGAGCGACGACTGAGGGAATTGCGTGCGTGACCGCTGACGCCATTTGCATTCGCGACGCTCGACCCGGCGAGCGCGACGTCATCCGCGTACTCACCGAGCGCGCGTATGCGGAGTATGCGACGACTATGAGCCCGGCCGCATGGAGAGGACTCTCGCAAGCGGTGAGCGCTGCGCTAGCGTCCGACGCGCCCGCGGAGTGGATCGTTGCCGAGCGAGACGGAGCGGTGGTCGGCAGCGTGGTGCTGTATCCGCCGTCGGAGGATGCGTATCACGGACTCGCCAAGCGGACGACCTCGCCGGAGCTGCGCCTGCTCGCTGTACCACCCGAGTCGCGCGGGCTCGGCATTGCACGAATGCTGGTCGACGAGTGCGTGCGTCGGGCGCGGCGATCCGGCGCGAAAGAGATTGGGCTGCACACGTCGGAGAGTATGCAGGCCGCGATGCGCCTCTACGAGCGGTTAGGCTTCCAGCGCGCCCCCGAGTACGATTTTCAGCCGGAAGGTGCGGAGCTCGTGCAGGGATTCCGACTCGTCCTCGCTCCGAATACATGACGGCCGCGTGTTTGGCACGCGGCCGTCGTCAGTCCCTTTGTAGGCCCTCGGACCAATGCTTATGCTCTTTGCCGTTAGGCCTTTCTATCCGTGCACAGATTCGCGTACTCCGGGTTATTCAGCTCGTCAGTGGTGACCGGAAGATTCAGATCGCCGCCGTACGACCCGCCGCGATAGTGCGTGCCCACGGGGAAAGTGGTGCTGCCGTCCGCTGCACGGCCGTACTGGCGAATCAAGCGACGCATGTCACCCAACCGCTGGCCGCGGCTGAATGTCCAGAACGCCTTCTCGCGAAAGAGTAGCTCCACGCGCGCCGGATCGTTGCCCGGGTCTACGAGCGCCGGCAGCGAGCCTGCCGCCGGGGTGACGGATCCGACCGTCGGCCGATCCGAGCGAAGCTGGTTGAGGATCGTCATCATCAACGCCGGATTGCCGGCGCGGAATGCCGCCTCCGCTTCGATCAATCGTGCATCGATACCGTTCGCCAGTGGAGTGGAGGTCAGCTGGCCATAGAGCGTTGTCGTTCGACTGTACGTCAGACCGTCCTGCGACTTCGTCGTATCCTTGCCGCCATTGCTCGTGGAATACACGACGGGAAGCCGAGGATCCTTCGCTGAGAAGAAGGGGATGGCGTTGCGCACGAGGAGCGTGCGAGAGTTCCCCTCGAGACTGTCACCCACGGTGTAGCGCCGGGCGCTCGCTCCCTGTGCCCAGATCGTGTTCTGCCCACCGGTGAGGGAGTACGTGATGTTGTAATTGAAGGTTGTGGGAATCGGGAGCGTGTCGGGCGTAGCGGCGGGAGTTGGCACCGGTGCGACGGAAAGCGCCGCGTCAGCTGGTCTGTTCACACCGAGAAGTGCTCGCCCACGTGCGACGCGTGTTGCCCATCTGATCGTGTTCGTCGCCGTATCGGTGGCCGTCAACATCGTGAGCGCTGTGTCGAACGACGCGATTGCGACGTCGAACACTTCGGCCACCGACTTTCCGGCGGTGTACACGATCTCGTCGCCCGAACCGTCGGTGAGCGGGATGCCATTGCAGAAATCCGACGCCAGCTGCAGCTCGGCATAGCCCCGCGCGAAGTACATCTCGCCGATATCACGGGCCGGCGTGGGACGGAACTCATTCAGAAGCTTGATCGCTTGATTGGCCGCCGTCCGCACGCGATACAAGGTGCGCAGCATGCCTTGAACCGACGAATTGTTGTACTGCACTTGCCGTTCATCGGTTTCGTCGTTCTGCACGAACGTGGAGCTCGTCGACCATTCATCCGCCAGCAGGCCTCCGAACAGCCAGGTGCTCTCCGAGCCGCCGGCGAGCTGACGCAACCTCGCCAGCGCGCCG
>JADMIO010826425.1_pt1 | contig 27145 bp, 29 predicted proteins | sample 8958161 | NCBI WGS metagenome assembly JADMIO01 (sample SAMN16585339, study PRJNA669376) | soil metagenome | isolation source: Crop rotation soil | place: USA: Cullars Rotation, Alabama | collected 2011
GCCGCGACTTCAAGTCACGTGAATTCCAAGCTTCGGATCCCACTGTGCTGGAAAGCAAGCTCTCCGATGCAGAAAGGCTTTGCGTGACGTTGAACCATGGTGAAGGTTTGAGTCACTCTGAGATTGTAGAAATGACGGGGCTTCCCCTGGGCACCGTTAAGTCGCATGTATTAAGGGGAACGGAAAAGCTTCGCCGCATGTTGGAGGCGGCCTGATGACTGACTTTGACGCCCTCCTGAAGCGCAGTTTTGCTGAAGCGCACGAACCGGCTGATGACGGCTTTTCGGTCAATGTCAGCCGTGCGGTGGGGCGCAGCGAACGCCTGGCGCGCATCCGCAACAGCGTGCAAACGGGCGCGTGGGCGGTCGCAGGCGCGGCGGTGCTTTACGGCGTCTTTGGTTTGGCCATGAGCGTTGCGCCGGACGTCCTCACATCGCTAGGCTTCGGCATGTCGCGCGCGCATGAAGTGATCACCGGGCCCGGCGCGAACATGGCGCAGAACATCAGCGCCGGCATGACGCAGATCCTGCTCGTGACAGGCGCAATCGCCGGCGGCCTCGTCGCCTATCGCGCGACCCAAGAATAAAACGGTCCGTCCAAAGCAGTCTACAAGGCGACTGGGCTGGTGTGCAGCGCAGCAATTCTCTAAGTGTGCGGCAAAGGTGAACCTATGTCGCGCCATGTCGATATGCCTCGCGTCACCGCGCCGGATATCCGGGCGCGCAAGGGCGGTGAACCGATCGTCTGCTTAACGGCTTACACGGCGCCGATTGCGCGGCTGCTCGATCCACACTGCGATCTGCTGCTGGTGGGCGATTCCGTCGGCATGGTGCTGCATGGGCTTCCGAACACGGTCGGCGTGACGCTCGACATGATGATCATGCACGGACAAGCGGTGATGCGCGGGGCCGATCGCGCGCTGGTGGTGATCGACATGCCATTCGGCTCGTTCGAAGCGAGCCCTGAGCAGGCTTTTGCCAATGCCACGCGCGTACTCAAAGAAACCGGCGCGCAGGCGATCAAGATGGAAGCGTCGGGGCCGGATATCGGCGACACCATCAAGTTTCTCGTTGATCGCGGCATACCGGTGATGGGCCACGTCGGGTTGCGGCCGCAGGCGGTGAACGTCGACGGCAAATTCCGCGCCAAAGGGCGCACGCGCGAGGAGCGGGCCAAGGTGTTGGCCGAGGCCCGCGCCGCCGATGAGGCCGGGGCTTTCGCGATCGTCGTGGAAGGCGTGGATGAGGCGCTGGCCCCCGAAATAACGGCCGCTGTCAAAGCCCCCACAATCGGTATTGGGGCCTCCGCCAAGTGCGACGGCCAGATCCTGGTAACCGACGATCTCCTGGGTCTTTTCGAATGGACCCCCAAATTCGTCCGCCGGTACGCCGATCTGAAGGGAATTATCGATAAAGCGGCTGCCGCTTATGCCGCCGATGTCCGCGCCCGCCGTTTTCCTGCCGCAGCCGAGACCTATGTGCTGGGCGGCAAGCCGCAGCGGCGGCGCGTTGCCGGGGACGGCAAGCGCGGCTAGAGCTTGCCGGTGATTGAGGGGGCGGGCTGGAGTTCGCCGCGCTTTTTGGGGGCGAGGAAGCAGGCGCGTGAGCAAAGACGACTCCACAGAAGGCTTTGTCCAGGAGGTCGATCAGCGGGTCCGCGAGGAGCGACTGCTGGCAGATGCCAAACGCTATGGGCCCTGGGTAGCGGCACTCTTTATTGTGTTCCTGCTCGGGCTTGGAGGCTGGCAGATCTGGCAACAGCAGCAGGCCAACGCGGCGCGCGAGCAATCCGCCGCTTTCGCGGCAGCTCAGCAAATGGCGCAACAGAGCAACGTCGAAGGCGCGAAGGCAGCCTTCCTACGGCTGACCACTCAGGGCTCTCCGAATTATCGCGTCATGGCGCGTATGGAATACGCCGCCATCCAACAGCTGCAGGGCGATCTCGACGGCTCCATCGCTTCCTTCGACCAAGCCGCCGCGGCGACCAATGATCCGATTTTGAAAGAGACGGCGCAACTGCGTGCGGCCTATATCGCGGCCGAGACACAGGATTTCGAAGCGTTGCAGCGTCGCCTACAGCCGCTGTTGCAATCGCATTCGCGGATTTCGTTTTTGGGTCGCGAACTGTTGGCCATCCAAGCTTGGCGCACCGGCCACAACGATGTCGCGCGAAGCACGCTCCAAGATATCTCGCTTGCCTTCGATGCGCCTGATGGCGTTCGTCAACGCGCCGAAGTCACGCTCAGCCTGTTGCCTCCCGAAGCGCCAACCGCGCCTCCTGCAAACCCACCCGCCCGGGGCGCCCGCCAAGCTGCGCCCGCACAAGGAGCACATCCATGATGAGACCATTGCGACCGATCGCGATTGTCGCGGCCGCGGCGGCCTTATCGGCATGCTCAACGATCCAACGCGTCGGCAACATGTTTGGCCACGAAGCGCCACAGCGTAATGCGGTGCCACAGGAAGGGCGCGTTTCGATTCTGGCGTCGGACCAAGCGTTGACGGCCGATCCTTCGCTGGCGTCGCATCCGATTACGGTGCCGCTGGCGGCGGACGTGACAGATTGGAGCCAGCCTGGCGGCAATGAAACAAATTCGCCGCCCAACGCCAATGGCGAAGCAACACTGCGTCAGGTTTGGCGCGCCGGCGTCGGCGCTGGCACCAACCGCCATGTGACGTTGTCGGCGGTGCCGATCATTGCGCAGGGGCGCGTATTTTTTCTCGACTCCAACCAGCGCGTGACGGCGCTCGATGCCAACAATGGCCATCGCCAATGGTCAGTCGTGCTGCGTCCGCAACATAGTCGCGATCACTTTGCGGAAGGCGGCGGTCTCGCATTCTCCGAAGGCCGGGTGTACGTGACCACGGGCTATGGCTTCATGGTCGCGCTCGATGCGAGCAACGGCCACGAAGTGTGGCGCGCCGAGGGCAACACGCCCTACCAATCTTCACCGACGGTCGCGGGCGGCCGCGTTTACGCAATCACCAATGACAGCACGTTGCTCGCCATGGACGCGAGAAGTGGACAAGTCGAGTGGAACTTCCAGGCGATCGCCGAGCCCGCGCGCATTGTGGCGTCGCCAAGCGTAGCGGTGGCAGGTGAAACGGTGATCGCGCCGTTTGCTTCTGGCGAACTCGCGGCTGTGGTTTCCGCGAACGGTCGGCGCCTTTGGGGCGACTCACTTTCCCGTCCGGGCGCGCTCACATCACTTTCCGCGATCAACGATATTCCCGGTCGGCCAGTCGTGAGCAATGGCGTCGTGTACGCGGCGAGCCATTCGGGCGTGTTGGTGGCGATCAACATCAATACCGGTCAGCGCATTTGGGCGAAGCCCTTCGCCTCGACGCAAACGCCGTGCGTGATGGGCGACGTCGTCTATGCAGTGAGCGTCGACGGCGAGCTGGCGGCCTTCGATCGCGCGACAGGCAACGTTTATTGGGTGAAGCAGCTTCGCCGCTATCGCGACGAGGAAGGCCACAAAGGGCGCGTCGCCTGGGTAGGGCCGATCATGGTGGGCGGCCGGCTGGTGCTTGCGAACTCAATGGGCGAAGTCGTAGGCGTGACGCCGACGAGTGGCGAAATCGCAGTGCGCGGCCAAGCCGGGCATCCCGTCTTCATTCCGCCTGTTACCGCTGGCGGCCAAATCTATCTTGTCACCGACAACGCGCAGCTCGTGGTGCTGCGCTAAAGATGCACGCCCATGACGATCAAGCTCGCGATCGTCGGGCGACCCAATGTCGGCAAGTCGACGCTGTTCAACCGCCTCGCGGGCAAGAAGCTCGCGATCGTTGACGATACGCCGGGCGTCACGCGCGACCGGCGCGAAGCGAAAGGCAGGCTCGGAGATCTCGACCTCGCATTGATTGACACCGCCGGGTTCGAAGACCTGACCGACGCATCGCTCGAAGCACGCATGCGCGTGCAAACAGAAATGGCGATCGCCGAGGCTGACGTCATTCTGTTTTTGATCGACTCGCGGGTTGGCGTGACGCCGGTCGATGAGACATTCGCTGATCTTTTGCGCCGCGCCGACAAGCCCGTGATCTTGGCCGCCAACAAGGCCGAAGGCCGCGCCGGCGAAACCGGCGTGCACGAAGCCTACGCGCTGGGATTGGGTGAGCCGATCGCACTCTCCGCCGAGCACGGTGAAGGCATGAGCGATGTTTATGCCGCGTTGTTGGCGGCGACCAAAGGCGCGGAATCCGTGGACGAGGAGTCCAGCGGCAGGCCCGTGCACTTGGCGATCATCGGCCGCCCGAATGCCGGAAAGTCCACGCTCGTGAACGCGCTCATTGGCGAGGATCGCCTGCTGGTCGGACCGGAGGCGGGGATCACGCGCGATGCGATCGCGGTCGATTGGGAGTGGCGCGGCAAACGCTATCGGCTCGTCGACACGGCCGGCATGCGCAAGAAGGCAAAAGTTCAAGCCAAGCTCGAGAAGCTCTCAGTGAGCGAGACGCTGCATGCCATCCGCTTTGCCGATGTGTGCATACTGGTGATGGACGCGAACGAAGCCTTCGAGCGTCAGGATTTGGCAATCGCCGATCTGGTCGTGCGCGAGGGCCGCGGGCTCGTGTTCGCGTTGGCGAAGTGGGACAAGATCGAAGATCCGCGCGCACAGTTCGAAGAGATGAAGCTCGTCGCAAAAGAGAGCTTGCCGCAGGCGCGCGGCGCGCCGTTGGTGACGATCTCCGCGCTTTCAGGCGTCGGCCTCGATCGGCTGATGAAGGCCGTTGAAGAAGCGCGCGAGGACTGGACGGCGCGGGTGAAGACGAAGGATCTGAACGATTGGTTGCACGCGGTCGTGGCGCGGAACCCTCCGCCCGCGGTGCGCGGCAAGCGCATCAAACCCCGCTATCTGACGCAGATCAAAGCGCGGCCGCCGACATTCGTCCTGCTCGCCTCGCGCGCCGACGAAATGCCGGAAAGCTACAGGCGCTATCTCGTCAACGCCCTGCGCGACGCCTTCGATCTGCACGCCGCGCCGATACGGCTGATCGTGCGGCAAGGCGCCAATCCGTTCGCGGACGAAAACTAGAACGCCACCTGCGAGCGCAGCGAGATCACCTGGTAGTCCTGCCCGATCTGCGCGCCGTCGCCCAGTACGGAGGGGGCGCCGCCGAAGATCGTCGTGTTGGCGATGACGCCGTTCTCCGGATCGAGGCGGTCAATGTCGACCCATTGATAGTCGAGCATGAAGCGAATGACCGAGTTGGGATACCAATTGAGTCCAAGCGTGACGATGTTCTGTTCGCCACCGCGCACGGTGTCGCCAGCAATGGCGGCGCTGCCGAGTGTGCCTTCGTGATAATTGAGATCGAGCGTCGAATAGCGCGCTGCGATCTCCCATGCGCCCCAATGGCCGCTGCTTAGATCGAACGGCGCAGAGGGACGAATGCCCTGGAAGCCGCCATTGGCGCCGAGCCAGCGCCGGCTTTCGCCGGTGAGTGTCCATGCCGCTTGCACGTACCATCCGCCGAACGTCGGATCGCTACCCGCGCCGCTGCGATCCACGTTGATGCGGAAGATTTCGCCGGCGGTGTAAAGATTGTGCCAGACGCCGCCGATCTCGCCGCCATAAGCGAGCACGCCATTGGTGTCGATGTTGCCGGTGTCAACGAAGCGCATGCCGTCCACGCGCAATTCCGGGCGTTCGCGCAAGCGTACACGCTGCTGCACGGCGGAGGATGGGTCCGTGTCTGCCGGATCGATGATGCCACTGACATTGGCGCCGAGATGCAGCGCGTAATCGTCCCCGTGTAACGGCAGGAATGCGATGCGCGCGAGATAACCCGTTTGCTCGTCGAATTCGCCGCTATTGCCGACGACGCCGCCCGTCAGTGCGCCGGACCAGTACCAGCTCTCGCCATTGGCGAAGACGCCGACGCCGGAGCGCCCATCGCCTCCCGCCAGGTTGCGAACAAGCTCCGCGCTGGCTGCGCGTTCCAGGAAGAGCGAGTCGGTGTTTGATGTGGCGTCTTCCAGACCTGTCGGCGTCGCCCACGCGCCAATGCGGAAGCGTAGCGGCGCCGCGGACGCCCAAGGCTTCCATCCCGCATACTCGATGTAGGCCTGATTGAGCTGCGGGCTCTCGACGCCAGATCCGCCCATTTCATAGGTGAGCGCGTAGTTCCAATCGCGGAAAGCCGTGCCTTCGATGCCGAGACGCGCACGGCGAAAGTTTGCGCCGGAGCTCAAGTCGCTCGCATTGGCCGCGTCGCCACGGCGATTATCGGGCGAGGCCGGATCATCTTGCGCGTAGCTTGCCACATCGAATTGCGCGAGGCCTCGCACCGCGAAACGGAAGTCGCCGTTGGCGGATGTGATCGTTGGCCGCCCATTCGCCACGCTGATCGTGGGTTGTGCTTGTTGCTGCGGGACTGGAGCGGGCGCCGCGGCTTGCGCGGCGCGCGTCGATTCTTCTGCGCGCAATTGCTGCAGCTCCGACTCAATCTCGGCAACGCGCGCCTCGAGTTCGCGGATGCGCGTTTCGCGCGCGTCCGTTGGCGGAGCGCTTTGCTGCGCGAATGCCGCGCCAGCGAGTGCAAGCCAACTCGCACCGATACAGGCTGCCGCTTTGAGGCTGTTCATTGGACCTTCCCCGTTCGCCGCTCATGCGATGCGGCAAGGGGATAGGACCACTAATCTCGACAAAGTCAATCGAGATTAAAATCCACGATCGCAGCTCAAGCCTCTGACGTTTGGGAACAAATTCGTGAAGTCGATCGAAAATGGGTAGGCGGCGGACCACGGAACGGGTTCACTCCCGCGCAATCATTCGGGAGGGACGGATGAAAGCAATTCTGATTGGCGGGCTCATCGCGGGCGCGCTCGACATTCTCTACGCGTTCGTTGTGTACGGGCCGCTCGCGCCCTCGCTCGGCATTCCGCCCGGCGTGTCGCCGATCGAAGTGCTGCAGTCCGTTTATGGCGGCTGGGTTGGGCACGACGCTGCGATGGCCGGGGGCATGACGGCGGCGATCCTCGGCGCCTGCACGCACTTCGGCATCGCGATCGTGATGGCGGCTGTCTATGCAGCATTGTTCGCGCGGCCGGGTGCGAGCAACCCGATCCTGTGGGGTTTCATCTACGGCCTCATCCTGTTCGTGGTGATGAACTATGTCGTCGTGCCGCTGTCAGCGGCTGCTGATGGACATTTCACCACCGGCGCTGACGCAGTTGATCGTATTCAGCACGCGGTCAGTCGCGCGCTGCAGTTCAAGCATCCACTGCTGCTTGCGGGCACGGTCTTCACGCACACGGTTCTGGTCGGCATTCCGATTGCGTGGGCGAGTGCGAGGTTCGGCAATCAGCAGGATTGACCGGCGGCCCAGCCGCTCGACCACGCCCACTGGAAGTTATAGCCGCCGAGCCAGCCGGTGACGTCGACGGCTTCGCCGATGAAGAAGAGGCCGGGCACGGCGCGTGCTTCCATCGTTTGCTGCGAGAGCGCGCTGGTGTCGACGCCGCCGATAGTGACTTCGGCCTTGGCGTAGCCTTCCGTGCCGCGCGGCGTGAGCCGGCAGGATTTGATCGTGCGGGCGGCTTCGATGAGCGCGACGTCTTTCATGTCGCCTACCGCACCCGCGGGCAGCTGCTCGCTTAGCGCAGATGCGAGGCGATCCGACATCAGGTCGGAGAGGATGCTCTTAAGCTGCGCTTTGGGCCGCTCGCGCTTGCGTATAGCGAAAATGTCGTCGGGCGTGTCCGGCAGCCAGTCGATAACGATATCCTCGCCTTCGCTCCAGTAAGATGACGCCTGCAGGATCGCCGGACCGGAAAGACCTCGATGCGTAAAGAGCGCCGCTTCGCGAAACGACGCGCCGCAGGCGCTTGCCGCGACAGACGCCGACACACCGCTGAGCGGGCGCATCCAGGCGAAATCGGATTCGGCAAATGTCAGCGGCACGAGGCCCGGATGTGTTGCAATCAATGGCACGCCGAATTTCTTGGCGATGTCGTAGCCCAACGATGTTGCGCCAAGCTTTGGAATGGAGAGACCACCAGAGGCAACGACGCAAGTTTCGTTCAAAAAGACGCCTTCAGAGGTTTCAACTTCAAAGTGGTCGTTGCGGCGCACATTGCGGACGCGGCGGTTCAGTCGAACATCGACGCCAACGGCGGCGCATTCGTCCAGAAGCATTCGAACGATCTTCTGCGAGGCGCGTGCGCCTTCGCAGAAAAGCTGGCCGAGTGTCTTTTCATAATAAGCGATGCCGTGCTTTTCGATCAGCGCAATGAAATCCGCCGGTGTGTGGCGCGTTAGCGCCGAGCGCGCGAAGTGCGGGTTGGCGGAGAGGTAGCGCGCAGGATCGCCGGCGTTGATGTTGGTGAAGTTGCAACGCCCGCCGCCGGAAATCAGGATTTTCGCGCCGGGCTCTGGATTGTGTTCGAGCACAAGCACGCGGCGTCCGCGCCGGCCCGCATGCATGGCGCAATAGAGGCCGGCTGCGCCTGCCCCGATAATGATGCAATCGTAGCGCTGCATGCCCTGACCTAGGTCGGGCGCTTCCACTGCACCCAAGCGCCGTTTTCCGCGTAACTCGGTTGCAGCATCTCCACGATCGCGGGCGCGACTTCTTCCGGAGCGGGTAGAGTCATTGGGTCTTCGCCGGGGAAGGCTTTGGCGCGCATGGCGGTGCGGGTCGGGCCAGGATTGAAGATGTTCGCTTTGATCGGCGTCACTTCGAGTTCGGCCGCCCAGCACATCACATACGTATCGAGCGCCGCCTTCGACGCGGCGTACGGTCCCCAATAGGCGCGCGGATTGCGTGAGACGCCCGAGGTGAGAAAGACGGCGCGCCCTGCGTCCGACGCACGCAACAGCGGATGCATCGCGCGGATGAGCCGCTGATTGGCGAGGAAGTTGATATTGATGGTTTCCTGCATCGTTGCGGGCGTAGCCTGCTGTGCAGGTGTCAGCGTCCCCAGCGCGCCGGCGCAGGCTGCAAGCGCATCCAGTCTCCCGAAGCGTTCGAGAAGCGCGCCTGCAAGCTGATCGATGGCGTTGAAGTCGGCCAGATCGAGCGGCACGAGTGTCGCTTCGCCTTTGCCCGCTGCCTTGATCTCATCATCGAGTTTTTCGAGCGCCTTTTGCGCGCGCCCGACGCAGACAACACGCCAGCCGCGGCGCGCAAGGTCCAACGCAACGGCGCGACCAATGCCGCGCGATGCGCCGGTGACGAGCGCAATCCTGCGTTGGTCGGTGGTCATTCCGCCGGCGTTTCAGCGAGCAGCGAGAGCTGGAAATCCTTCGCGGCTCGATCGGCGGAATAGTCCAAAAGCGGCGTCGGATAGTCGCCAGTGAAGGCGTGGTCGGTGAACTGTGGATGCTCGTTGTTGCGTTTTTCTTCGCCCATCGCCCAGTAAAGGCCGTCGATCGAGAGGAAGCCGAGCGAATCCACGCCGAGCGCCTTGCGCATGTCTTCGAGCGAGAGCTGCGCGGCCATCAGCTGCTCGAGCGTCGGCATGTCGATGCCATAGAAGTCGGGGTGCTTGATCGGCGGCGAAGCGCTGCGGAAGTGCACCTCCTTGGCGCCCGCCTCACGGACCATTTGCACGATCTTCTGCGAAGTGGTGCCGCGTACGATCGAGTCATCGACCAGCACCACACGCTTGCCTTTAAGAACGTCGCGATTGGCGGAGTGCTTCAAGCGCACGCCAAGTGCGCGGATTTCCTGCTTCGGCTGGATGAAGGTGCGCCCGACATAGTGATTGCGGATGATCCCAAGTTCGTAGGGAATGCCGCTTTCCTGCGCGAAGCCCATCGCGGCGGGGACGCCCGAGTCCGGCACCGGCACGATGACGTCCGCCTTCACGCCTGTTTCTTGCGCCAGACGCATGCCCATCCTCTTGCGGATGTCGTAGACGGAGCGGCCGTCGATCACTGAGTCTGGCCGCGAGAAATACACGAACTCGAAAATGCACGGCCGCGCGGGCCGCTTCGGGAACGGGAAGTGGCTGTCGATCTTGATCTCGCCCGACTTGCCGCGCGCCGCGACGATCACTTCGCCCGGCTCAATCGAGCGCACGAACTTGGCGCCGATCATGTCAAGTGCGCAGGTTTCGGAGGCGAGGATTGGCGCGCCGTCGCGATCACCCAGGACCAGCGGACGGATGCCGATCGGATCGCGAGCCCCGATCAGGATGTTGTTGGTGAGGCAGACGATGGCGTAGGCGCCCTGGATGTCGTGGAGCGCCTCGACGAAGCGGTCGACGACCTTGGCGCGCCGTGAACGCGCGATCAGCTGCAGGATGCACTCGGTGTCGGAAGTCGACTGGAAGATGGCGCCTTCTTCGACCAGCCGTTCGCGCAGATCGCGGGAATTGGTGAGGTTGCCGTTGTGGGCGACGGCGAAACCGCCGAGGGCGAGGTCGGCGAAGAGGGGCTGCACGTTGCGGAGAATGGTGCCGCCCTGGGTGGCGTAGCGGGTGTGGCCGATGGCCGAGTTGCCTGGCAGCCGCCGCGGAACGTCCGCGCCGGAAAAATTCTCGCCGACAAGCCCCAAATGCCGCTCGTGATGGAATCGTTTGCCGTCGTAGGAGACGATGCCGCAGCCCTCTTGGCCGCGGTGCTGTAGCCCGTGCAGACCGAGCGCGGTGAGGACCGAAGCGTCCTCGCTGCCGAATACGCCGAAGACGCCGCATTCCTCACGCGGCTTGTCGTCATCGGCCCATTTGTCTGCCAGCTCCGCCGGCGCCTGATCGAAACGAAGGATGCGCTCGGCGGTCATTGTGCTCCTCAGGGCGTGCCCTGGTTAGGGGCGGGCTGGGGCGGCGGAATCGGAGCCGATTCGCCCCGTTGCCTGTCGATTATATCACGAGCGCGGTCGCGGGCCTGGGGCAGCACTGCTTCCAGGACCTTGGCCACACCTTCGTAGATAGGATAAGTCCGCGCCCCGCGCACGGCGTCCTGCATCGGATCGGCAGGCGTTGTTGCATCGGTGGGTTGCGTCTGGCGCATAAGCAGCACGAACAGCGACACCACCAGGATGCCGCGCAGGATGCCGAATGCGAGCCCGGCGGCGCGGTCGAACGAACCGATCTCCGTCGATTGATGCGCCGTCTTGGCGACGGTCGATGTGATCACCGTGATAATGATGAACACGATCAGGAAAATGATCAGACCCGCCGCAACGGAGGCGAGCGGCCCGGAAAGCGGCGTGAATTGCTCGACCAGCGGCCGTCCCATGCTGGCGAAGAACACCGCTGCGATCGCGCCGCCGATGAAAGCAATGATAGAGAACACTTCTCGGATGAGGCCGCGCGCAAACGCCATGACGCCCGACAGGCCCAGTACGACAAGGGCGGCGAAATCGAACCAGGTGAAGCCGAGATCCATCCGTACCTCTCCCCTCTGAAGCGCCGTGGCTTGTCTGCCAAGGCGTCCGCGCCTGCGCTTCCGGCAGACGGCTGTCCCAAGCGAGCCGAGTGGTAGCGGTCCAAGGCGGCGAAGGAAAGGCCGGGTGAGGGCGCGGACGGGCGCTTGTCGCTTCGTCGCTGACGGACGGCATCGGTCGAACGTGAAGTGAAGCAGCCGGTTTTGCCCCTCAAATCAGGCGTTCCGTGGTTTTGGCCGGAGTTCGCATGATTGCCGCACTTGTTCTCGCGACATTGATTCAAACCGGCGCCCCAACGGGTGCGTCCAGTTTGCCGCCGCCCCCCGTGCTTGGCCCACCGCAGGAAGTGGCGCCGGGAATCGTGCTTTTGCGCGGCGTGCCTCAGGAGGGCCGCGGCCCCGATGGCAACACCACTATTCTGCAGGCGCCGGAGGGATTGCTTGTCGTCGACACTGGCCGGCATGTCTGGATCAGCGATGCGATCCTCGCTTACGCCCGCGACACCCACCAGCCGATCGCGGCGATCGTGAACACGCATTGGCATCTCGATCATTCGAGCGGAAACATCCGGCTGAAGGCAGCGTATCCAAACGCGCGCGTCTACACGACGAACGCAGTCGCACGTGCGCTGGCGCCCGGCGGATTTCTTGCGCGCGAGGCAGCGAACATTCCGGGTTATCTGGCGAGTCCCGAGCTGAGCGATATGCAAAAGGAGGAGGTGCGCATTTTTGGGGCAACGATGGACCACAGCGAGTCGCTGCGGCCGGATGTTGTGCTCGATCGCTCGCGCACAATGACGATCGCGGGCAGGCCGCTCGATGTGCACGTGACCAACCATGCCGTCAGCGACGCTGATGTGTGGCTTTATGATCGCGCGACGCACGTTGCGATCATTGGCGATCTAGTGACGCTCTATGTGCCGTACTTCGAAACCGCGTGTCCGCGCGAATGGAGCCAGGCGCTGGATGATGTTTGGGCAACACCGTTTAGGACGGCCATCCCAGGCCACGGCCCGCCGATGACGCGCGAGCAGTTCAACACTTACCGCACGGCGTACAACGCGTTCGTGGATTGCGTACGTTCGGATCGGCAACCGGCGCAATGTGGGGCGCTCTGGGCGGACGGCATCGCCACGTTGACGCCGGACGCCAGCCGTCACGACGCGATCGCGGCTAACGCTGTTTATTATGTTGGCATGCTGCGTGAACACGGCGGCAAAAGCGCCGATTGCCAGCTGGCGGACTAGGCGCTGCGGGCTGAAGGCGCGGGCGAAATCGCCACTGCCAGTTCAGCAATGTGGTCTATGGCGCGGACCTTGAGATCGTGCTTGGCGCCCTTCTTAGAGGGCGGCGCGTAGGCGTTGTCGAAGCCGAGCTTGGCGGCTTCCTTGAGTCGCAGATCGGCGCGGCCAGCCGGACGGATTTCGCCGGAGAGCGCCACCTCGCCAAAGACGACGCAGTTCTTCGGCAATGGCTCGTCGGTGAGCGCAGAGATGAGCGCAGCCGCAACGGCGAGGTCAGCCGCGGGCTCGGTGATGCGCAGGCCGCCCGCGACGGAGAGGTAAACATCGCGTCCCGCAAACGAGAGACCGCAGCGTGTCTCGAGCACAGCAAGAATCATCGCGAGCCGCGCCGAATCCCAGCCGACAATGGCGCGGCGCGGCGTGCCGTAGGCGCTCGCCGCCACCAGCGCCTGGATTTCCACTAACACCGGCCGCGAGCCCTCGATGCCGGCAAAAACCGCGGCGCCACTTGCGCGCTGGCCAGTGGTGCCGAGGAAAAGCGCCGACGGATTGGGTGTTTCCACCAACCCAGCTTCCACCATTTCAAACACGCCGATTTCGTCGGTGGGGCCGAAGCGATTTTTCACCGCGCGCAGAATGCGGAACGGAAGGCCGCGCTCGCCTTCGAAATAGATGACCGCATCCACCAGATGCTCGACAACGCGCGGACCGGCGATCTGGCCATCCTTGGTGACATGACCGACGAGAACGACCACTGATCCGGACTTTTTGGCGAAGCGCACCAGTTCGTGTGCGCATGCGCGCACTTGTGCGACCGTGCCTGGTGCGGCTTCGACACCATCGGCCCAAAGCGTTTGGATCGAATCCACAATCACGACGTCAGGCTTCATGGCCTTGAGGCCATCGAGGATCTTGCGGAGATCTGTTTCCGCGGCGAGGCTGACAGGCGCATCCGCGGCTTTCAGTCGTCGCGCGCGATCCTGCACCTGCGCTTCTGCTTCTTCGCCCGTGACGTAAGCGACGCTGTGGCCTGTGCGCGCAATCGCGGCCGCGGCCTGCAAGAGCAGTGTCGATTTGCCGACGCCCGGATCGCCGCCCACTAGAATTGCGGAAGCAGGCACAAGCCCGCCGCCACAGACGCGATCCAGTTCGGAAATGCCGGTTGCGAGGCGCTGCGCTGGTTCGGCATCGCCAGCCAACTCAACGAACGCGAGCTTCGCCCCCTTCTTCCCTGTTGGCGCCGAAAGCGCGCCTGGCACCACCGAGCGTGCAGTGGTCTCCTCCACCAGCGTATTCCACTCGCCGCAGGAATCGCATTTGCCGGACCACTTGCGGCTCAAGCCGCCGCAGGATTGGCAGGCGTAAAGGGTTTGAGGTTGTGCCATAGGGACTAAAATGCGCCTGATGTCGCGTCGCACCCATTGCCGGGACGCCGCCGCTTTGCTGAGACCTTGCTATGATTCTGGTCATTCCGGGCGTTCTTGACGCCGACACCGTGAAGCAGGTCCGCGCCAAGCTGACCACCATCAAGTTCGTAGATGGCTCCGAGACCGCCGGCGAAGTGGCTCAGAAGGTCAAAAACAATCTGCAGGCCGACATGTCGTCGCCTGATTACACGCAGCTCAACAATTCTCTGCTGCCGATCATCGCCAACAATCCGATGTTCGAGCGCGCGTGCTTGCCAATGAAGTTCACGCGCCTGCGCTTCAGCCGTTATCGCGACCGCATGGCGTACGGCGCCCACATCGATGCGCCGATGATGGGCGAGATCCGCAGCGACGTTTCCTTCACGCTGTTTTTGGCTGATCCCAGCGAATATGACGGCGGCGAACTTGTGATGCAGGAGCCGGGCGGCGAGCGCGCGTTCAAGCTGCAGCCGGGGTGCATGATCGCTTATCCGTCGACAACATTGCATCGCGTCGCCCCCGTGCAACGCGGCGAGCGGCTGGTGGCGTTTGGCTGGGCGCAAAGCTTGGTGCGCGACGCTGCGCACCGTGAGACGCTGTTCGACCTTCAACAGGCGCGCACGAGCCTTATCGCGCGCGGGGATTGCGAGCGAGAGGCCGACCTGGTCGGCAAGTCGCGCAGCAACCTGCTGCGCATGTGGGCCGAGCCGTAGCGCCATCTCTGTTCGTGCCTGCCGAATCCAATTGGAACAAATATAGAACGAAATACGAGGTAAGGGAAGGCGGAGCAACATCGCGCGAAAATGAGTAAAAGACGCATAGGCCGCTCTTGACGGTAAATCCGTCAGGAGTAATTACCGCAGCGTCCGCACCAAGCGTTGCTGGAGGCCGTCATGCCAGACAGTCTGCCACCCGAATACGAGGCCAGCGAAGCAACCCAGCCCATCGAACCAAGCCTCAATGGGCGCTATCGCCGCTGTGAAATTTGCGGCCAAGCTTATGATCACGTCGACGCCATGCTCGCCGCGTATCACTCGATTGAGACGCACGGTCCAACGCCGGATTAGGAGGTTCGAAGGGCGTCGCCGTCTCGCCGACAAATCGCATGTTTCCCGGAACATTCGGGGCGTCCGGGGTTTCGCAAATGAGATGGTTCAGTCCCAAACCTCAGCCCCGCGTGGGCGGCCAGCGCAGGCGAAGCCCAGGCCAGAGGATCTGCCGGACCGGCTCGAACCGATCGCCAAGCACCTGAAGCCTGCAGCGACACTCAAGGACTTGAACAGAGCGCTAGTCGCGTGCCGCGCGTGCCCGCTTTGGCGGGATGCAACGCAGGCCGTGCCAGGCGAAGGCCAGACGGAAGCGCCCTTGCTGGCGTTGGTGGGTGAGCAACCGGGCGATCAGGAAGATTTGGCGGGCAAGCCGTTCGTCGGACCAGCGGGGAAGGTGCTCGATCGCGCGCTCGAGGCCGCTGACATCGACCGTGGCGAGATTTTCGTCACCAATGCGGTGAAGCACTTCAAACACGAGCCGCGCGGCAAGCGCCGTTTGCATAAGCGGCCCGATCGCAGCGAAATCGAAATCTGCCGCTGGTGGGTGAAGAATGAGTTGGAGGTGGTGCAGCCGAAGCTCGTCGTGGCGCTTGGCGTCACGGCGCTGCAGTCACTGTCGTTGCACAAGGGTTCGCTGACCGCTGTCCGCAACCAGACGCTCAAGACGCGTGAGGGCCGCATGATGCGCGCAACGATCCATCCGTCCGCTCTTCTGCGGCTGCCGGATGAGGCAGATAGGGAAGCCGAGTTCAAGCGCTTCGTCACAGACCTCAAGTCGGCGAAAAAGGTCGCAGAGAACCTATCCTAGGGGCGCCGTGACAGCTTGTGAGCGCGCCGATACGTTGCGCCATGGCAGGCATCTACGATTTCACCGCGCGCGACATTGACGGCAACGAGCGATCCCTCGGCGATTATCGCGGCAAGCTCTTGCTGATCGTGAATGTCGCGAGCCAATGCGGGTTTACCCCGCAATACAAAGGGCTCGAAGCGCTGCACCGCAAATACGCCGACAAGGGCGTCGAGGTGCTGGGTTTTCCATGCAATCAGTTTGGCAAGCAGGAGCCGGGCGATGCGGCGGAGATCAAGAATTTCTGCTCGCTCAATTACGACGTGACGTTCCCGCTGTTCGCCAAGATCGACGTCAACGGCCCGCAAGCGCATCCGCTCTACAATTATCTCACGCGCGAGAAAGGGGGCGGCCTGCTCGGACGCGGCATCAAATGGAATTTCACCAAATTCCTCATCGGCCGTGACGGCGAAGTCATTGGCCGTTACGCGCCGACGGTGACGCCGGAGCAATTGGACGACGTGATTGCGAAGGCGATCTAGAGACGGACGGCAGCAAGTTTTTGGTTTAGCAAGGCGCCGGTCGCCGGAGCGTCCGCGGCGCCGCTCATCAACGCGAGTAGGACAGAATCGCTGCCTTCCAGATCAAGAAAAACTTGAACATGGCCACGCTCGTCATCGATCTCGGAATCCTCGTTTAGCCAGATCGCTCTGAACTGCTTGATCCGGAATCGAGGATACTCGGTTCGATCAACAATGACCCAGCTGGACGCATATCTTATCCGTACAAATGTGCCTCGATAAATCGCCCAGATGATTGCGGTCGGAATGCATGCCGACCACAACGCAATCCACCAACCCCACAATGCGTAGACGACAAAGGGCGTCGCCAGACAGACGGCAATCAGAACGACTTGGCCGACCGAGAGTGAACGCCAAACCAACAACGTGACGGTGTCGCCTTTGATGCGGACGAGCGGAAGTTGGGTCGGCAAATCCGAGGTCACACGACAGCCTGGATCGGCCCGTCGGCGCGGCCGGCAACGAATTGGTCGACCATGGCGTTGCCACTGGAATCGATCGCGCTTGCGGGCCCGCGCCACACGATCTTGCCGGCGTAGAGCATAGCGATTTCGTCCGCGATCTTGCGGGCGCTGGCCATGTCGTGCGTGATCGAGACGGCGGCGCAGCCCAGATCCTTCACCATGTCGATGATGAGATCGTTGATGGCGTCGGCGGTGATCGGGTCGAGGCCGGTTGTGGGCTCGTCAAAAAACAAAATGTCGGGTTTGGCGATGATGGCGCGCGCAAGGCCGGCGCGCTTCTGCATGCCGCCGGATAGTTCGATGGGGCGCACGTCGGCGAAATCGGGCGTGAGGCGCACTTTGCGCATCGCTTCGATGGCGCGTTCGCGCGCTTCTTTACGGTTGACGTTGTCGGCATAGAGCAAACGAAACGCGATGTTTTCCCAGACGGTGAGCGAGTCGAACAGCGCCCCGCCTTGAAACAGCATGCCGAACTTGCGCATCACCCTGGCGCGAATTTCCGCAGGCATGCGCGTGACATCGGCGCCATCGACCAGCACTTGGCCGGCGTCGGGCTTCATGATCCCTAGGGCACATTTCAGCGTCACCGATTTGCCGACGCCGGAGCCGCCGATGATCACGAGCGATTTGCCTGGCGCGACGTCGATGTCGACGCCGTCGAGCACTTGGCGTCCGCGCAGCCGTTTTTTTATGCCGACGAGTTGGAGCTTTGGCGCGGTCATCCTATCACTCCACGAAGAACGCTGTGATGAGATAGTTGACCGCTAGGATCAGCACGATCGAGCCGACCACGGCGTTGGTGGTGGCGCGGCCGACGCCAAGCGCGCCGCCTTGGCTGTTATAGCCTTGATAGGAGCCGACAGTGGCGATGATGAAGCCGAACACGGCCGCCTTGGTGAGCCCCAGGATCACGTCTTGCGATTCCAGGAATTGGAACGTGTTGCGCAGATAGATCGCGCCGTTGAAGTGCAGCGAGTTCACCGCAACGAGATAGCCGCCCATCACACCGATGATGTCGGCGACGACAACAAGGAGCGGCAGGCAGAGCGTCGCCGCCAGCACGCGCGGCGCGACCAGGAAGCGGAATGGATCGGTGGAGAGCGTCGTCATCGCGTCGATCTGTTCTGTGACGCGCATGGTGCCGATCTCGGCGGCGATGCCGGCGCTGACGCGGCCGGCGAGCATCAATCCCGCAAGCACGGGGCCGAGCTCGCGCGTGATGCCGAGCACCACAATGTTCGGCACGAATTGTTCGGCGTTGAAGCGCGCGCCGCCGACATAAATGTTGAGCGCGAGAGCTGCGCCAATGAAGACAGCGGTCAAGCCGATCACCGGCAGCGAGAAATAGCCGACCTGCAAGCATTGGCGCCAAAACTGGCCCACGAAAATCGGCGGGGCGAAGCACGACGCGACGGCGCGGCCGACAAACGCCGCGAAGCGCCCCGTCTCCGCCAGCAAGCCGAGGACCGCGCGGCCAATTGGCGCGAACGGATTGAACTTGAAGCCGCTGGGCTCCGGCGCAACGTCGGTCTTGTTCACGCGCACGCTCCCGAACGGCGCACCGTTCCGGCGAACGCGGTGAGGATTTCGTAAGACGCCGTGCCCGCGAGGCGCGCGACGTCATCGACGTTCGCGGCGTCGCCTAAGAATTCCACCATCGCGCCAGGCTGCGCCTCGGCACAGCCGGTGACATCCAGAATTGTCAAATCCATCGATACCCGCCCGAGGATCGAACGCCTCTCACCCGCCAGCACGCCATAGCCGCGCCCGCCGAGCGAACGCAAGAAGCCGTCGGCGTAACCAATCGCCACGGTTGCCGTGCGCATCTTTTGGGGCGCGGTGAAGGTCGCTCCGTAACCGAAGGTTTCGCCGGCGTCGACGTCGCGGACCTGAAGGATCGGCGCATCCACGGTGGCGACAGTGGAGAGCTTCGGATTGTCGGCATCGAGAGAGCCAGAACCGTAGAGCCCGACACCAATGCGCACGAGATCGAAGTGATAGTCCGCGCCGATGAGCGAGCCACCAGTCGCGGCCATGCTGAGCGGCGCTTTCGGGAAGAGCGAGGCCGCGTCGATGAAGCGTGCGCGTTGCTCTGCGTTCTTGGGATGCTTCACATTGGACGAACAGGCGAGGTGGCTCATCACCAGCGCCAACGTCACGTCCTTCAACGCCACCGCCGCCATCGCCAATTCGTTGGGCGCGACGCCGAGCCGGTTCATGCCGGTGTCAATGTGCAACGCTGCAGGCCCGCGCGCATTCCACACCTTGATCTGCGGCAGCGAATTCAGAACCGGCGTGAGCTTCGCGGACGCGAACTGTGCGACGTCGTCTTCTGTCGGCCCGTTGAGCACGAGGATTTGTGGGCCCTCGCCGATCGCGGCGCGCACCGCGATCGCTTCCGCAGTGGTCGCCGTGAAGAACACCCGCGCGCCGGCTTGCGCGAGGGCTTTCGCCGCCGCTTCCGCGCCCAGCCCATAGCCATCTGCTTTGACGACAGCCGCGACAGCCGCGCTCGGCGCCAGTTTCTTGAAGAAGCGCCAGTTCTCGACAATCGCGTTGGTGTCGACGCGCAGGCGCGCGAGCCGTGTCTCAGGCCCGTGGGGAGAGGTTTCCGAATCTCGTGTAGCGGCTGTCAAAGAAGAGCTTCACCTTGCCGATCGGGCCGTGGCGCTGTTTGCCGATGATGACTTCGGCCTGGTTGCGCACTTCATCCATTTGCCGCATCCACGCGATGTGGTCGTCACTGCCTTCGCGCGGCTCGGCCCGCTCTAGATAATAGCTTTCCCGATAAACGAATAGCACCACGTCGGCATCCTGTTCGATCGAGCCGGATTCTCTCAGATCGGAAAGCTGCGGGCGCTTGTCGTCGCGGGTCTCAACCTGGCGCGACAGCTGCGAGAGCGCGATTACCGGAACCTTCAGGTCCTTCGCCAGCGCCTTCAGGCCTTGCGTAATCTCGCTGACCTCCTGCACGCGTCCATCGCTCTTGCGCGAGGATGAGGTCACCAATTGGAGGTAATCCACAACGATGCAATCGAGGCCGGAGGTGCGCTGCAGTCGGCGCGCGCGGGCCTGCAATTGCGCAATGCCGATGGCGCCGGTTTCGTCGATGTGCAGCGGCAGCGCCTGCAGATTGGCCGCTTCGTCGGCGAGTTTCTCGTATTCGTTCTTATGAATTTTGCCGCGGCGGATGCGGTCGCTCTCGATGCCGGCGGCGTCGGAAAGCAGGCGCGTCGCAAGCTGCTCAGCGCTCATTTCGAGCGAGAAGAAGGCGACCACACCGCCCTTATCATTCGGCTTGTCTTCTTCCGCTGCGCGATCGTAGGCGAGGCGCGATTTGGCGATGTTGAAGGCAATGTTGGTGGCAAGCGCGGTTTTACCCATCGACGGGCGCCCGGCGAGAATGAGGAGATCCGAGCCGTGTAGTCCGCCGAGCATGCGGTCGAGATCGTCGAAATGCGTCGCGAGGCCCGAGACGTCGGACTTGCTCTCGTAAGCGGCCGCGGCATTCTCAATCGAAGTGATCAGCGCTTTCGAGAATGGCGCAAAGCCCGAACTCGACGTGCCGCTCTCGGCCAGCGTGAATAGCGTGCGCTCCGCCTCTTCGATAATGTCCTTGGCGTCGTGATCCTCAGGCGGATTCTCCGCGAGATCCGTGATGACGCCGCCAACGCGGATGAGTTCGCGACGGAGCGCCAGATCGTAAATCAGCTCGGCATAGGATTGCGCTTGCGCCGAGAGCGGCGCGGCCGCTTCCATCAGCTTCAACAGATATACCGCGCCACCGATTTCCTTGATCCCGCCGTCCTTGGCGAAGCGCTCCTTCAGCGTGACGCCGTCGGCGAGATCGCCTGCTGAAATGATCTGCGAGCAAGCCTGAAAAATCCGGCCATGTACCGGATCGTAGAAGTGCTTGTCTTGCAGGAGCGGGGTGATGCGATTGTAGGTTTCGTTGTCGAACAGAATGGCGCCCAGAAGCGCCTGTTCGGCTTCGAGATTATGCGGCGCGGCGCGCGGCGCGGGCGTGCTGGGCACGACCAAGGGGAGGCTCTGTTGGGACGTCATTCGCGGTACACGATGGGGCGATTCGAGATCGAAACGAGTTAACGGGCATAACTCCCGATCTGATATCCCGAGTCGTGCGCCCAACTTCGTTGTTGACGCGGAACTAAAAGCGTTCGTTGATTCACGAGCAGGTGCGGGGGAAAAGATGCGGCCGCTCAGTGAGCTAGCGCTACTCGTAAGTGTGACCATCGCTGCATGTGTCGTGACGGCAGCGGCGCAGCAAGACAATCAAAGCGTTCCTCACAGCCAAACTGATGATCAGGTAAGCAGCCCGCAGCTCTCAACATTTCTCGATTTTCTTCGCGCGCAGTCTGGAAACCCCAATCCCAGCAATGAGCCACCGCCTGCACCGCCCGTTCCGGGAGGGCCGTGGATCGCACAACCGGTGTGGTTAAGCCGGCCCGTCGCTTCCGACATTGACCATGTGTATCGGCGCGCTGCGCGGAGCGTTAGAGGCGGCGCGATGGTCACGATGAACTGTGTCGCACACGCAGATGGCTCACTTGCACCGTGCTCGATTGTATCTGAAGTACCTGCCGGCCAAGGTTTCGGGGAGGCTACCCTCCGACTTGCGGAAAAATACCGGCTCGCTCCGCAACAAGCCGATGGAAGGCCGATCGATGGCTATCACATCAATCTGCGCTTGCGTTTCGAGACTGAGTGACCGCAAAGAAAAAACCCGCGTGTGTAGGACACACGCGGGTTGTTGTAAGATCGAAAGAGAAATTTACTCGCCGCGCGGGCCGTCGTCCTTGAACGCGGAGGCGGCCAAGTCTTTGGCTTGCGCTTCGGCTTGCGCGCGTTCGGCTTCGACACCGGAGGCGATGACGTTCTCGCCGCGCGCCTGACGCTCGGCTTCGTCTTGGCTGCGGGCGACATTGACCTTCACATTGACCGACACTTCCGCGTGCAAGCGCACGCGCACGTCGTAGAGGCCAATGGTCTTGATCGGCTTGTCGAGCACAACGGCGCTGCGATCGATTTTGGCGCCGGACTTCACGATCTCGTCGGCGATGTCGCGCGAGGAGACCGAGCCGTAGAGCTGACCCGCTTCGCCGGCTTGGCGGATGAGGACGTAGGATTGGCCGTCGATCGTCTTGGACGATGTTTCAGCCGTCGCCCGGGTTTCGGCGTTGCGCGCTTCGATCTCGGCGCGCCGCGCTTCGAACACCTTGCGGTTGGCGTCGTTGGCGCGGAGCGCCTTCTTTTGCGGCAACAAGAAATTGCGCGCAAAGCCGTCGCGCACCTTCACTTCGTCGCCGATGCCGCCGAGGTTGTCGACGCGTTCAAGCAGGATGACTTGCATTGCTCAGTCCTCCTCACTGAACCGCGAACGGCAGCAGCGCGAGTTCGCGCGCCAACTTGATCGCACGGGCGAGTTCACGCTGCTTCTTGGCGGAGACCGCTGTGATGCGCGCGGGAACGATCTTGCCCTTTTCGGAGATGAACCGCTGTAGCAGCTTCACGTCCTTGTAGTCGATCTTCGGCGCGCCTTCGCCGGAGAACGGGCACACCTTGCGCCGGCGCCCGAACGGACGACGGGCCGGGATGTTGGAAATGTTGAATTTGGGAGCGCCTTTCTGGGCCATGATTATTCCTCCCCGTTTTCGTCATCGCCCATGATGTCGTCGCCTTCGCGGCCTTCACGGCGGGCGCGGCGGCGCTCTTCACGATCACGGCGGGCGAGGATCGGCGAGGGCTCTTCGTCGAGTTGTTCGACGCGGATGGTTTTGAAGCGCATCACGTCTTCGTTGATCTTGAGGCGCCGTTCGAGCTCGTGCACGGCAGTCGCTGGGCAATCGAGGTTCAGAAGCGAATAGTGCGCCTTCCGGTTCTTGCGGATGCGGTAAGTGAGATTGCGCAGGCCCCAATACTCGGTGCGGCCGACGTGGCCGCCCAGGTCTTTGATGGTCTTGGTGATGTCTTCGACGAGAGCGTCGACTTGTTGCGGCGAGATTTCGGGCCGCGTGATAACCACGTGCTCGTAGTACGGCATTTTTTCCTCTTCCTTTGGACCAGCGGCGCCCTGACCGGAGGAAGACCGGTCAAAACGATGGACCCCGGGCGGCGTATGCCCCCGGGGCCGCTAGTCGCGAAGGCGCGGAAAATACGGATCGGGAGCCGGAAAGCAAGGGCAGTTAGGCGCGAAGGGCCATTTTTTCAGCCAATTCTACGGTGGCGGCCAATTCGTCCAGATAGGGTTCGAACTCCGCTGCGTTCGCCCGCCATTTGTCCGCGTCGGGCTTGCTCACGGTGTAGCGGGAGAGCGCCAGGTCGCCCTGAATTGGGAGGTCCCAGTCGAGACCTGCAAAGTGGCAGACACGCCGGATTTCGGCGCCCCAATCTTGCACTAACGCATCATAGCGCACCGAAATTCGCCGCTCGGCTGGAATGGCGGCGAGGTCGTCGAGCATGATCTCCATGCAGATCTGCCATTGCCGGGCGACGATCTCACCCAGCGGCTTTCCGGCCAAGTCGCGCCATCCCGGCACCAGCAACAGGGACCAACGTTGGCCTGGCCAATCCGCGAGGGCGCGATAGGTCTGAAAGCCGCCGGACCGCCAGGCTTCGATCATGCTGCTGAGCGTCTGGCGAACGTCGCGTTGCAAATAGACGAAGAGCGCTTCGGGAAACACGCGCGCAAGAAATGGAATGCGCAGGGCGTTCTTAGGCGTTTTCTCCAACATGCGAAATGGATGCTGCGTTGGCGGCGCGCCGCCGCGATCGCGCATTTCAGCGAGAAACCGCGTCCGCAACGCCGCCACGATCTCTGGTGTCGCGTCGTCGGTCGTGAGGCGGTTCGACGAAAAATTGCGCTGAGGCATGCTGAGTTCGGGCATGCCCTCTATAATCATATGGCTCTCGCCGCCGACCGTGTAGAGCCGCGGCGCCCGCGCAAGCGTTTCGAACAGTAGCGTAGAACCGGAGCGCGGCGGCGACACAATGATAACCGGCCGATCAAAGATCGGATCGGCGCTCATCCGCGGTCGGCCGCTTTCGCGCGGCCCTGAACGGGCGAGTCCTCGCCGATCATGACAGCGCAGAGACCCGCAAGGATGGCGTTGTACAAGTTGAGCTCGTTGGTGAGGAAGACGGGTGCGGCGAGTGGGCGGGCCGCCATGACAAACGCATCTCGGCGCGCCCGAAATTCAGGCTTGCCAGCCTCGCTAGCTCCATACTGAGCCCACAAGCCGCGCCAATCGCGCGCGAGACCGCCCGCCAGAGACTTCAGTTGATCGAGGTTGGGATGCGGCGGCGTTTCAGCGAGCAAGAAATTCATCCGCGTTTCAATTTCCCATGGCGTCATTACCACTGGGACGTTTGCCACTTCGAGGGGCAAGTCTGGCGACTTTCCTGGTTCAAAGGAGACTTGCTTGGGCACCCACGATGCAAGGTCGCCGCTGCTTGGGTGCGGTCTGCCAGCATCGACCAGTTGCCAGAACCGGCTGCCGCCAACCGTGTCGATCACCAGATGGATGCGCCGGACGTCGGGCCCATTCTGTACGCGGTGCAGGCGCCATGTGTCGAAGATCCAGCATTCGCCCGGCCCCATGTTCACTTCAGCGCCGCCGCAGATGAATTGCACGTCCGGCCTGGTGACGATCGGCACGTGCACGCGCACGCGCTCGCCCCAGTAATAGCCCTGGTCGGCATGAAGCGTGACTTCAGCATTGCCGTCGAGGCGCATGAGTCGTGTTCGCCCCACGGTCGCGCCGACTGCGGCCATGGCCTGGCGCAGATAGGGCATCGCTGCGAGATGCGACGTCGGCTCCATCACGCCGGAGAACGCCTCATTGAGTGGATCGCCCCGGACGGCAACCAGCGGCAACATCGAGTTGCCAGGAAAATTTTGCGGATGCGGCCGCCACGACGCCTCATTGATTGCGGCCACTTCGGCCGCGAGCCGCGCAGCGTCGAACTGCAGTGGCAATTGGATAAAGGGATGGGGCAGTTTCATGGGCGTTCCGCCGGCCCAGTCTTAGACACCACCGATCCAAGCGGAAAGGCAGTAAGCCAGATGGGCGCTGGCTAGTCCCAGCGCCGCACCTCGGTGCGGCGATTGAGCTGACGGCCTTCCGCCGTCCTGTTGGTGGCGATCGGTTCGCGCTCGCCCTTGCCAACCGCGCGCATCCGCTCGCGCGAAATGCCGTGGGCGACAAGCCAGTTCACGACGGCCTGCGCGCGGCGTTGGGAGAGCCGCAGATTGTAGGCGTCTGAGCCCACCCAGTCGGTATGGCCCTCGATGTCGACGTTCATGGTCGGATCGGCCTGCAAAGTCGCCAGCAGCGGCGCGAGGATCTCGTCGGCGCCCGGCCGCAAACTGTATTTGTCGAAGTCGAACAGCACCGCGTACGTCGCAATCGGCGGCGGCTCGACCGCGGGTTCGGCGGGCGCCGGCGGCGGCGATTGCGCGACGCGCGCGCGCTGCGTGCATGGCGTGCCGGCCCGCTCCATAGCGTCGCGCACCTCTTTGTCGAAACACAGGAGTTGCAGCGCCGCCTCGTGATAGCCGAGCGCGTCGAGCGCACGCGCATTGTGCCGGCGGCGGCAGCCCACATCTTCCGAGGTTGTCGCGATCGAAAAGCCGAAGCTGATCGCCTGAAAGCCCAGCGAGCGCGAGCGCATGCAGGTGTCTTCGGAGGCCCTCAGCGGCGCGGCGAACGCGGTTGCGGCGGGCGCTTGCCACGGTCGTTGAGAGGAAGAACTGAGGCTCGCGGTGTCGACAAGTGCGCTCGTTTCATGCCTGCCAGTGTTCGCGTCGGCTGTGCTAGAGCCACCCGCACTCTCATCGCTGACTGCGAGCATCTCCGGCGCGGCGGCGCCGCTCTCGCCTTCAACGCGCAGCGGCGTCGCAAACGCAGGCGGCTGCGGCAGCCCAAGTGTGAGCGCCGCCAGCGCGAGGCGGAATGCGCGCGTGGCCATAAGCGACGATCAGTGCGACGTGGGCTGGTTTGCTGCTGGCGCTACGCCGCCCGGACACGGCGTGCCGGCTCTGTTCATCGCCCGCCGTACATCCTCGTCCACGCACAGAAGCGCCACGGCCGCGTTGTCGTAGCCCATATGCGCGAGTTCGCGCGCGTTCTTCAGGCGCTGACAATTATGGTCGCGCCACGTCGTACCGACGGACAAGCCGAAGGCCATGCCTTGCGCGCCGACGGAGCTTGACCCCATGCAGGTGTCTTCGGTGGCGATGATTGGCGCCGCGTAAGCCGTAGATGCAGCCGATTGGCCGTCGCGACCATCACGGCCGTTTTGTCCGTTCTCACCGTTGGCGCCGTTCTGTCCGTTTTCGCCGCTCGCGCCATTTTGTCCGTTCTGACCATTCGCGCCGTTTTGTCCGTTAGCGCCGTTCTGGCCATTCACACCGTTTTGGCCGTTCACGCCGTTCTGTCCGTTCGCGCCATTCTGACCGTTGTAACCGTTGTTTCCGTTATAGCCGTTGTGACCGTTGTACCCGTTCTGACCGTTTTGTCCGTTTTGTCCGTTCTGGCCATTCTGTCCGTTTTGGCCGCCATAATTGTTGTGATGGATGCTGCCGCCCGCCGCGGCGTTGCTCGTGAGTGCGGCGGTGCTCAGCAGCACGATCGCGGCCAAAAGGCCGACGCTGTGCGCGGGCATGGATATGTCCCCCTGGCAGCGCACGAACGCGAACGTTCGTGCTCCCCCAGTCCTCGACTCACTCCCTGCGATCTCCGGGCTTTAGTCAATCAAAGCCTTATAAAAACGAGTTCATCTGATCCTTTGTGTATCGCGCGAAAACGTCCCGCGCCTGCGAAGGCAAAGCGTTTGCTGCTTTGCGTCTGGCTCAAAATCTCGTGCCTGTGCTTGTGGTTGCCGCACTGCTCCGCTAGGCCGCGCGTATGACAATCGCCTTCATATTTCCCGGCCAAGGCGCGCAGGCGCCGGGCATGGGCAAGTCGCTCCATGACGCGTTCGGTTCGGCGCGTGAGGTGTTTCAGGAGATCGATGAGGCGCTGGGCGAAAAGCTTTCGCGTCTCATTTTCGAAGGCCCGGCGGATGAGTTGACGCTCACGGCCAACACCCAGCCCGCTTTGATGGCTGTGAGCCTTGCGGCCATGCGTGCGCTGGAGCGGGAGTTCGGTGTGAACGTAGCCAAAGCGCTCTACGTCGCGGGCCATTCGCTCGGGGAATATTCGGCGCTCGCAGCGGCGGGCGCGCTTTCAATCAGCGACACCGCCATACGGGAAAG
>JADMIO010846001.1_pt1 | contig 27127 bp, 24 predicted proteins | sample 8958161 | NCBI WGS metagenome assembly JADMIO01 (sample SAMN16585339, study PRJNA669376) | soil metagenome | isolation source: Crop rotation soil | place: USA: Cullars Rotation, Alabama | collected 2011
CTTTCCCCCTTGCCGGCTGCCGACTTCGACGCGCGGCCGACCCGGGGCGCCGTTCCGCCGGCGCGCGCCTTCGACGCCTTGCGCACCGCACGATCGGCCTCCTTCACGGCAGCCAGCTCCTGCGCGGCGGTCGACGCCTTGTCGCTGCCGCGCTCGCGTCGGCCGCGCGGCATGAGGGCAGGGTCGTCGCCATCGCGAACCAGGCGGAAATCGATCTTGCGACCGTCGAGGTCGACCCGGCTGACCTGCACGCGCACCCGGGAACCGACCACGTAGCGCACGCCGCTGCGTTCGCCGCGCAGCTCCTGGCGGACTTCGTCGAAGCGGTAGTACTCGCCGCCGAGCTCGGTGATGTGGACGAGACCCTCGACGTAGAGGCCGTCGAGCTGCACGAACAGGCCGAAGCTCGTCACCGCGCTCACCGTGCCGCCGAACTCCTCGCCGAGGTGCTCGCGCATGTAGCGGCACTTGAGCCAGGCCTCGACGTCGCGCGACGCTTCGTCGGCGCGGCGCTCGTTGACGCTGCAGTGGATGCCGGCGGTCTCCCACTGCGCCTCCTCGCCGGTGCCGCCCTTCGGCGGCGCGGCGCCCTTGCGCACGGGTCCGGGGTTGCTCGGCCCCGTCAGCAGCGTGTAGCGCTTGCCGAGCAGCAGCGCCTTGATGACACGGTGCACGAGCAGGTCGGGATAGCGCCGGATCGGGCTCGTGAAGTGCGTGTAGGCCTCGTAGGCCAAGCCGAAGTGACCGCTGTTGACGCCGGTGTAGATCGCCTGCTGCATCGAGCGCAGCAGCATCGTGTGGATCTGCACGGCATCGGGCCGATCCTTCGTCGCAGCCGCGATCGCCTGGAATTCGGCCGGCTCCGGGTCGTCGCCGATCGTCAGACCGAGGCCGAGCGCCTTCAGGTAGTTCTGCAGCAGCGTCCGCTTCTCGGGCGTCGGACCTTCGTGGACGCGATAGAGCGACGGGTGCTTCGCGCGCGCGATGAAATCGGCGGCACAGACGTTGGCCGCCAGCATCGTCTCCTCGATCAGCTTGTGCGCCTCGGTGCGCGTGCGCGGCACGATCTTCTCGATGCGACCGTTCTCGTCGCAGACGATCTGCGTTTCGGTCGTCTCGAAGTCGACCGCGCCGCGCTTGCCGCGCTCCTTCAGGAGCGCGCGATACACCTCGTGCAGATGCAGCAGGTCGGGCACGAGCTCCTGACGGCGCACGGCTTCCGGACCGCGGGTGTTGGCGAGGATCGCGGCGACTTCCGTGTACGTGAGGCGAGCGTGCGAGCAGATCACCGCGGGGTAGAACTGGTAGGCGTAGACCTCTCCGCCTGCCGTGACGAGCATGTCGCAGACCATCGCGAGGCGCTCGACATTCGGGTTCAGCGAGCACAGGCCGTTCGACAGCTTCTCCGGCAGCATCGGGATGACGCGCCGCGGGAAATAGACCGATGTCGCGCGCTCGTAGGCGTCGGCATCGAGCGGCTCTCCCGGCTTCACGTAGTGGCTGACGTCGGCGATCGCGACGATCAGGCGCCAGCCGTTGTTCGACTTGACCTTGCCGATGCGCGCCGGCTCGCAGTAGACGGCGTCATCGAAATCGCGCGCATCCTCGCCGTCGATCGTCACGAGCGCGACGTCGGTCAGGTCGATGCGGTTGCGCCGGTCGACCGGTCGGATCTTGTCCGGCAACGCCGCCGCCTGAGCCAGCGCCTGCGGGGAGAACAGGTGCGGCACTTCGTACTTGCGGACCGCGATCTCGATCTCCATCCCGGGGTCGTCGATCTCGCCGAGCACCTCGGTGACGCGGCCGACCGGCTGCGAGTACATCGACGGCGGCTCGGTCAGCTCGATCGCGACGACCTGCCCCGCCGCGGCGTTGGCGATCGCATTCTTCGGGATCAGGATGTCCTGGCCGTAGCGCTTGTCCTCCGGTGCGACGAGCCAGACGCCGCTCTCGTGCAGCAGCCGGCCGATGATCGGCGCCCGCTTGCGCTCGAGGATCTCGAGGATGCGCCCCTCCGGTCGGCCCTTGCGGTCGTAGCGGATCACGCGCGCCTTGACGCGGTCGCGGTGGAGCACCGCGCGCATCTCCTGCTGGGAAAGATAGAGGTCGGGTCCGCGATCGTCGCGGACCACGAAGCCATGGCCGTCGCGATGACCCTGGACGGTGCCCTCGACCTCGCTCATCAGCTCGGCGCCGACGGCGGGGGGGTTCTTCATGAGAGTTGTTTTGATGATAAAGTCCAAGGCTTCCTGAAATGCCCAGGTGGCGGAATTGGTAGACGCACTAGTTTCAGGTACTAGCGGGTAACTCCGTGGGGGTTCGAGTCCCTTCCTGGGCACCAAGACGAGACAGATGAAGGCCGCCGTTCGCGGCCTTCGGTGTTTTCAGGCCGACCTCAGATCGCAAATTTCTTTGCGAGTCCGGCCGGCCGCAGGTCGTCGTATTCCTCGAAGGGCTGGTGGATCCACGGGCTGGTCGGCAGCAGTTCCACGAAGTAGTCGGGCGTGTAGGTCGAGGCGCCCTTGTTCCAGATCACCGCGGAGCGCAGCTCGCTGATTGACGGCATGCCGCGCAGGCGGTCGACGACGGCGCGCAAGGTGACGCCGGAGTCCGACAGGTCGTCGACGAGCAGCACGCGGCCGGCGAGCTCGCCCTTCGGCAACGTGATGTACTTGGCGAGGTCGAGGCGCCCCTGGATCGTGCCGGCCTCGGCGCGATAGGAGCTCGTCGACATGATCGCGAGGGGCTTGTCGAAGACGCGCGACAGCACGTCGCCGGGCCGCATGCCGCCGCGCGCGAGGCAGAGGATCTGATCGAACTGCCAGCCCGACGCGTGGACCTTCAGCGCGAGGCGCTCGATCAGCATGTGGTACTCGTCCCACGACACGTACAGGTGTTTGCCGTCGTCGGTCAGCATGCGGTTCGTTCCTTTCGGGTCGCGGCATCGGCACCGCTCTTGTACGGATGGCGAAGCAGGATCGTGTGGTCGCGATCGGGTCCGGTCGAGACCATGTCGATCGGCGCGCCGATGTGGGTCTGAACCCGCTCGAGGTAGCGGCGCGCATTCAGCGGCAATTCGTCCCAGCGCGTCACGCCGAACGTGCTCTCGTTCCAGCCCGCGAAGGTTTCGTAGATCGGCGTGCAGGCCGCGATCTCGTCGGCATCGAGCGGCAGGATGTCGATGCGCCGTCCGGCCAGGTCGTAGCCGACGCCGACCTTGATCTCGGGCAGCCGATCCAGCACATCGAGCTTCGTGATGCACAGGCCCGACAGGCCGTTGATGATGATCGACCGCTTCAGCGCCGCGGCATCGAGCCAGCCGCAGCGCCGCGGCCGGCCGGTCACGGTGCCGCGCTCCTGCCCGACGGTCGACAGGTGATGACCGACGCTGCCGGGCACGTCCATCGGCAGCTCGGTCGGGAACGGGCCGCCGCCGACCCGCGTCGTATAGGCCTTCGTGATGCCGAGGATGTAGTGCAGCAGGTCCGGACCGACACCGGCGCCGGCGGCCGCGTTCCCGGCGACGCAATTGCTCGACGTCACGTACGGATAGGTGCCGTGGTCGATGTCGAGCAGCGTCCCCTGCGCGCCCTCGAACAGGATGTTGGCGCCGGCCCGGTTCGCCTGATGCAGCACGTAGCCGACGTCGGCCAGCATCGGCCGCAGCTGCTCGCCGACCTTCATCGCGAGCGCGAAGATCGGCTCGAACTCGAGGCGCTTGCCGTGCAGGTAGCCGTCGAGCGCGAAGTTGTGCAGGTCGAGCAGTTCATGCAGCTTCCTCGCGAAGCGCTCCGGGTGCTTCAGGTCCTGAACGCGCAGCGCCCGCCGCGCGACCTTGTCCTCGTAGGCGGGTCCGATGCCCTTGCCGGTCGTGCCGATCTTGCCGATGCCGCTCGACTCGCGCAGCGCCTCGCGCGCTCGGTCGACCTCGACGTGGAACGGCAGGATCAACGGGCACGACTCGCTGATGAAGAGGCGCGACCGCACCTCCAGGCCCATCGACTCAAGGCGTTCGATCTCGCCGAGCAGATGGACCGGATCGACGACCACGCCGTTCCCGATGTAGCAGGCGACGCCGGCCCTCATGATGCCGGACGGGATCAGCTGCAACGCCGTCTTCACGCCGGCGATCACGAGCGTGTGGCCGGCGTTGTGACCGCCCTGGAAGCGCACGACTGCCTGCGCGTGATCGGTCAGCCAGTCGACGACCTTGCCCTTGCCCTCGTCACCCCACTGGGTCCCGACGACGACCACGTTGCGGCCCGCGACGCTCGTCTGCTCCATGTCGTTCTGCCTGGTTCGGCTTTCGGAAGCGTCCGGCGCCTCAGCGGGCGCGGACGGTCCATTGGTCGGCGAGCTCGACCAGTTCGCGGTCGCACTCGAACTCCTCGCCCTCGTCCTCGTGGCCGGGCAGCACGCACACGACGGTCTCGCCGCGCTCGCGCAGGCCGCGGATGGCGGCGCGCAGCCTCGCTTCCTCCGACCAGGGGGCGCGTATCGCCGCCCGGCGGCCTTGACCGGCGGCCAGCGCTGCGAGCTCCTTCAGGTCGAGGCTGAATCCGACCGCAGGACGGTTGCGCCCGAACACGGCGCCGACCTCGTCGTAGCGGCCGCCGCGCAGCACCGCATCGCTGGACCCGCGCGCGTAGACCGCGAAACGCGCGCCGCTGTAGTAGGCATTGCCGCCGGTGTCGGCGAGGTCGAAGCCGACTGCGACTTCCGGATGGGCGGTCCGCGCATGCCGCGCCAGCAGCTCGAGATCGGCGAGCGCCGCATCGATGTCCGGATGCGCCGGCAACTGCCGCCGCGCGCGGCGGAGCGCATCGTCGTCGCCATAGAGCGCGAGCAGGTCGCGCAGGCCGCGGCGGGCCGAGTCGTCGAGACCCTGCGTCGCCGCCGCGAGACCGGGGGCGTCCTTCGCGGCGAGCGCGGCGTGGATCGCATCGAGCTGTCCGTCGCCGGGACGCGCGTCGGCCAGCAGCGCACGCACGATGCGGGCGTCGCCGAGGTCGAGCGTCGCGTCGCGCACGCCGGCGCGTCGCAGGCAGTCGAGCGCGAGGTCCTGGACTTCGAGGTCGGCCTCGATGCCGCCGTGACCGTAGATCTCGGCGCCGAACTGGAGCGGCTCGCGCGATGCATGGATGCCGGCCGGCCGCGTGTGCAGCACCGGACCGCAATAGCAGAGCCGCGCGACACCCGAGCGGTTCAGCAGGTGCGCGTCGATGCGCGCCACCTGCGGCGTGCTGTCGGCCCGGATGCCGAGCGTGCGGCCGCTCAACTGGTCGACCAGCTTGAAGGTCTTCAGGTTCAGCTCGCGACCGGTACCGGACAGCAGCGACTCGATGTGCTCGAGCAGCGGCGGCATCACGAGCTCGCAACCATAGCCGGCTGCGACGTCGAGCAGGCCGCGGCGCAGTTCCTCGATGTGCCTCGCCTGCGCGGGCAGCACATCGGCAATATGCTCCGGCAAAAGCCAAGCAGAGGACATGCGAAACGCGGGGATTTGAAAACGGGATTGTACCGGCGCGACCGTCGCGCCGAGACGCATGCGGCGCACCGGTCTCAGGTCAACGCACGACGACGAGCAGCAGCAGCGCGCCGATCACAAGGCAGACGAGGCCGAGAAAACGGATCTGCCCGTCGGTCATCTGGAGCGCGCGCTCGAACACGCTGCGCCAGGACGAAGGACTCAGGAACGGCAGCAGCCCTTCGGCGATCAGCAGCAATGCGCATGCACCGAAGGCCAGGTCCCAGAAGCTCGCGGTCACCGACGCCCGCTCGGCGCCACGGCCGCGGGTGCCGGCGCGGGCGAGCCGCTGCCGCGCAGGGCCTTGAAGAACTCGGTGTTCGGATCGACGACGATCACGTCGCTGCGATTGCGAAAGCTCGCCCGATAGGCCTCGAGGCTGCGATAGAACTGCGCGAACTGGGGATCGCGCCCGAAGGCTTCGGCGAACAGTGCCGACGCCTTCGCATCACCGTCGCCCTTCACCGTCTGCGCATCCCGATAGGCCTCCGCGAGGATCACCTCGCGCTGCCGATCGGCGTCCGCGCGGATCTTCTCGCCCTCGGCGGCACCGGTCGAGCGCAACTGGTTCGCGACCTGCTTGCGCTCCGCGGCCATCCGGCTGTAGATCGACTCCGAAATGTTCGCGACGAAGTCGACCCGCTTGATGCGCACGTCGAGCACGTCGATGCCGAATGACTTGGCGTCCTCCGCGAGGCGGTTGCGGACGTCGAGCACGACCTTGTCGCGCTCGGTCGAGAGCACGCCGCCGACCGTGCGCTTGGTGATCTCGTCGTTGAACGCGGCATGCACGACCGGGCTGAGGCGTGCCTCCAGATTCCGGATGTCGACGCCGTTGTTGCGGATGAACTGGCGCGGGTCGCTGATGCGCCACTTCACCAGCCAGTCGATCACCAGGCTCTTCTTCTCCGCCGTGAAGATCGCGCGGTTCTCGGCGCTGTCGAGCGTCTGGATGCGGCGATCGAGAAAGACGACGTTCTGGAACGGCGGCGGCAGCTTGAACTTCAACCCCGGCTCCTGGATGACTTCCTTGATCTCGCCGAGCGCGTAGACGACGGCGACCTGCCGCTGGTCGACGATGAAGAGCGTCGATGACAGCAGCATCAACGCGAGCAGCACGCCGCCGATGATCAGACCGATGCGATTCATGGGTTCTCCGGGCCTAGCGGGACTCGCGCTCGCGACTGCGCTGGCCGTCGCGCGAACGCACGTCGACGCTGCTGCTGGTCGACGGCTCGCTTCCGGTGGCGCCGCCGGTCGATCCGGGCAACGTGACGGCCGCGCTCTGCTGGATCAGCTTGTCGAGCGGCAGATACAGCAGGTTCGAGTTGCCTCGGCTTTCGACCATCACCTTGGAGACGTTCGCGTAGATCTGTTGCATCGCATCGATGTAGAGGCGGTCGCGCGTGACCGTCGGTGCCTTCTGGTATTCCGCGTAGACCCGGTTGAACCGTTGGGCATCGCCCTCGGCCTGCGCGATCACGCGCGACTTGTAGCCTTCGGCCTCCTCGCGGAGCCGCGCCGACGAGCCTTGCGCCTTCGGAATGACGTCGCTCGCATAGGCGAGGCCTTCCTTCTTCGCCCGGTCGCCGTCCTGGCCCGCCTTCAGCGTGTCCTCGAACGCGGCCTGCACCTGCTCGGGGGGCTGCACGCTCTGCAGGTTCACGTTGATGACCAGGATGCCGGTCTTCAGACGATCGAGCTGGGTCTGGATCGACTTCACGAGATCGGCCGCGATGGCATCGCGCTGTTCATAGAGGACCGAATCGATCCGGCTCTTGCCGACGATCTCGCGCACCGCCGATTCGGCGGCCAGCGTCACCGCCTCTTCCGGATCGCGGTTCTCGAACAGGAACGCGCGGGCGTCCTTCAACCGGTACTGGACCGTGAAGCGGATGTCGACGATGTTTTCGTCCTGCGTCAGCATCGACGAGTCGCGCAGGCCGGTCGCCTGGATGATGGCGTTGCGGCCGACCTCCTTCGATCGCAGCTGGGTGACGTTGACCGTCTCGTGGGCCTGGAACGGATACGGCAGCCGCCACTGGAACCCGGCATCCACCGTGTGGTTGTACTTGCCGAACGACGTGACGACCGCCTGCTGGCCTTCCTGCACGATGAAGAAGCCGCTGCCGAGCCAGATCAGCGCGACGACGCCGGCGATCAGGCCCGCACCGATGCCGGCGCTTCGCATGTCGGGCTGGAAGTTCGGACCGCCGCCCGGGTCGCCCGAGCCGTTCTTGCGCAAGCCACCCTTGGAGCCGAACAGGCCGCTCAGCTTCCGGTTGAAGTCGCGCCACAGCTCGTCGAGATCGGGCGGGCCGTCGCGACCGCCGTTGGCGAGGTGCAGGTCTGCCGGCGCAGGTCCGAGCGAGGTCGATGGGGCCGTCGATGCACGCGTGCGGTGCGTTTTCCAGGCACCGCTCGCCAGCGCCCGGGCGGCCGTCGCCACGGAACGCGCACGTGCAACGAAGCTGGCGGAAGCAGGATCGGGAAGGCGATTGGTCATGCGCGTGAATGATAGGTGCCAGTCGAAGGGGCCTCGGACGGGCTGCTTTCGACCGGATCGAGAGCGCCGGGCGCCGCGACAGGTGAGGCCGTCTCGGCAGGCTTCAAGGCAGCGTCGGCGGCGCCGCTGACCGCTTCCGCGACGAGGCGGCGCAGCAGGTCAAGGCCCTCGCCCGTCAACGCGCTCACGAAGACGCGTGGGACGCGGCGACCCGAGCCGAGCTCGACATGGTCGCGCATCGCGCGGGGGCGCTGGGTCACCTCGAGACGGTCGATCTGGTTGCAGACCAGCACCTGCGGTATCGCATCGGCGCCGATTTCAGCGAGCACCCGCTCGACTTGCGCGATCTGCTCGTCGATCTGCGGATTCGCGCAATCGACGACGTGCAGCAGCAGGTCGGCATCGTTCGCTTCCTGCAACGTGGCCTCGAAGGCTTCGACCAGCTTGTGCGGCAGATCGCGAATGAAGCCGACCGTGTCGGACAGCGAGACCGAGCGCTGAATGCCGTCGACGTGAAGCTGTCGCGTCGTCGTGTCGAGCGTCGCGAACAGCTGGTCGGCGGCATGGACCTTCGCGTCGACCAGCGCATTGAAGAGCGTCGACTTGCCGGCGTTCGTGTAGCCGACCAGCGAGATGCGGAAGGTCTGGTTGCGCTCGCGTGCGCGCCGCTGGGTGCCGTGCTGCCGCTTGACGCGTTCCAGCTGCTTCTTCAGCGCCTTGATGCGTTCACCGATCATCCGCCGATCGAGCTCGATCTGGGCCTCGCCTGGGCCGCCGCGCGCGCCGATGCCGCCGCGTTGGCGCTCGAGGTGACTCCAGCGCCGCACCAGCCGCGTCGAAAGGTATTGCAGACGCGCCAGCTCGACCTGCAGCTTGCCTTCGTGGCTCTGCGCGCGCGCGCCGAAGATCTCGAGGATCAGCATGGTCCGGTCGGCGACCGCGACGCCGAGATGGCGTTCGAGGTTGCGCTGCTGGGCCGGCGACAGGGCCTGGTCGAACAGCACCGCCTCGGCTCGATGCATCGCGACCAGTTCCTTCAACTCGTCGGCCTTGCCGGAGCCGACGAAGAACGCCGCATCCGGTGCCTTTCGACGGGCGACGACGCGCGCCACCGGCAGGTCGCCGGCCGACTCGGCCAGCAACGCGAGCTCGTCGAGGGATTCGTCGAAATGGGTCTTGCCGCCGAAGTCGACCCCGACCAGGATCGCCCGTGCGGGACCCGGTTCGGACGACTCGGGGCGGGTAGGCGACGACGTCAAGGGGCGACCCGCGTCGCGCGGCACTGCACCGCCGCGAATGTCACGTCTGCTCGTTGGGTTCGGACGCCTGGAAATTCACCGCGCGACCGGGGACGACGGTCGAGATCGCGTGCTTGTAGACCATCTGGGTGACGGTGTTGCGCAGAAGGACCACATACTGGTCGAACGACTCGATGTGACCCTGCAGCTTGATGCCGTTGACGAGGTAAATCGAGACGGGAACGTGCTCTTTTCGCAGCAGGTTCAGGAACGGGTCTTGTAGAAGCTGACCTTTGTTGCTCACGATATGCTCCGTGATGAAAAGTAGGAGCGAATGACCTTAACACAGGCCATCGTGGCACGAGGGATTCGCGGCCAATGTCCTCAGGCGCGCTTGTCGGCATAGGGGTTCTTCGACGACCGCATCTCGATGCGCAACGGCGTTCCGGTCAGCTGGAAGTGGGCACGGAAGCGCCCTTCGAGGTAGCGCTTGTAGGCATCGGTCACGTGCTCGAGCGAATTGCCGTGCACCACGATGATCGGCGGGTTCGAGCCGCCCTGGTGCGCATAGCGCAACTTCGGACGGAACGCGCCGGCCCGCTTCGGCGCCTGGTGCTCGACCGCTTCGAGCAGCAGCCGTGTCAGCACCGGCGTCGGCAGCTTGCGCGTTGCCGAGGCATGGGCTTCGATGATCGCCTTCCAGACCGGCCCGAGCCCCTGACGTTTGCGCGCCGAGATGTTCAGGACCGGCGCATAGCGCAGGAACGCAAGGCGCTGCTCGATCGAGCGCTGCACCGTCTCCTTCTGGTAGGCGTCGACGGCGTCCCACTTGTTGACGGCCACCGCGACCGCGCGGCCGCTCTCGAGGATGTAGCCGGCGATGTGGGCGTCCTGATCGGTGACGCCCTGCGTCGCATCGAGCAGCAGCAGCACGACGTTGGCCTGCTCGATGGCCTGCAGCGTCTTGACGACGGAGAACTTCTCGACCGCCTCGAAGACACGGCCCCGCTTGCGCAGGCCGGCGGTGTCGATCAACTCGAACTTCTGCCCGCCGCGTTCGAACGGCACGCGGATCGCGTCGCGCGTCGTGCCGGGCTGGTCGAAGGCCACCAGGCGTTCCTCGCCGAGCCAGGTGTTGATCAGCGTCGACTTGCCGACGTTGGGGCGTCCGGCGACCGCCAGCCGGATCGGCGCACCGGCAGCCTCCGCCTCGTCCTCGGCATCGGATTCCGGCTCCGCCTCGAAGCCGGCGAGCGCCGCCTCGAGCAGGCTGCGAACCCCTTCGCCGTGCGCCGCCGAGACCGGATGCGGCTCGCCGAGGCCGAGCTCGTAGAACTCGGCCAGCAACGGCGACGTCGACATGCCCTCCGCCTTGTTCGCGGCCAGCACGACACGGCGACCGGAGGTTCGGAGAAAACGGGCGATGTCGTGGTCCTGCCCGGACGGTCCGGTCCGCAGGTCGACGACGAAAATGACGGCATCGGCTTCGGCGACCGCCTGGCGAGTCTGCCTCGCCATCTCGCGAACGATGCCGGTGGTGCTGTCGGGCTCGAAGCCGCCGGTATCGACGACGATGAACTCGCGACCGTCCAGCTTGCCGTCGCCGTAGTGACGGTCGCGCGTCAGGCCGGAGAAATCGGCCACGATCGCGTCGCGGGTCTTCGTCATCCGGTTGAACAGCGTCGACTTGCCGACGTTCGGTCGGCCGACGACCGCCAGCACGGGCTTCATCGCAGGGTCCTCGGAAGCGGACGCGCGCGCCAGCGCAGCGTCAGGGCGCGCGGAATGCGAACAGGCCGCCCGAGCGCGTCACGACCAGAAGCATCGAGCCGGCGATGACGGGGGGCGCGACGATCGCGCTGCCATCCGTCGTCAGGCGCAGTTGCGCCTCGCCCTTGTCGCGCGACAGCCAGTGGACCATGCCCTCGGCATCTCCGAAGACCACGGAGCCGCCCTGCACCGCCGGCGCGCTCAGCCCGCGATACAGCAGCGCGTCGGATGTCCATGCGACATCGCCGCTGTCCTTGCGCCATGCGCTCATGCGATCGGTGGCATCGGCACCGAACAGGTATTCGCGATCGCCGCCCACCGCATCGTTGCCGCCGACGTTGCGCGCCCACAGCAAGGTGCCGCGATCGCCGTCGACACAGCCGACCGCGGCCTGGAACGCGCGCGCGCAGAGCGCATTGCCGACCCGCAGCGCCGGTCCGACCAGATCGGCGAGCCGTTCGACTTCGTTCGCGCCGCGCGGCGATCCGATCGGCACCTCCCAGCGCACGCTGCCCGCGAGCGGATCGACGCCGGCCATGCGCGGACCCTGCCCGACGACCAGCGTGTCCTTGAACGCGGACAGCACGCCGGCCTGTGCCAGCGTCAACGGATCGCCCGGGCGCTGCAGAGACCAGAGCTTGCGGCCATCGAGCGCGTCGAAGGCCTGAACGGTGCGGTCCACGCCGAGCACGAAGACGCGCTCGCCGGCCACCAGCGGCGCCGTGACGACGCGGGTGCCGATCGGCTTGCGCCACTTGACCTGACCGCCGTCGAGCGTCACCAGTTCACCGCCGACTGTGACGACCGCGGCGAAGCGGCCGTCGCTGCCGACACCCGCGCTCAACGCCCCCCCAGCATTCGTGCGCCAGAGCTCCTGCCCGCTTTCGACATCGATGGAAAGCACGGTGCCGTCGCTGGCTCCGACCGCCGCGGTGCCGCGCGCCAGTGCCACGGTCAACGGAAACTGCACCGCCGTCATGCGCTGGTTCCAGGCCTGGCGCGCCACGTTCTGCGGCGTCAACGGTTCGAGCGGACGGGGCTTCGGCTTGTCGGGACCGCTCGCGCAGCCGGCGATCATCAGCGCAGTGCACAGCCATGCGGCCAGGCGACCGAACTCGGCGAACGACGTGCGGATCATTTCGGCGCCGCACCGCCAGCGGCTTTGGCCTGCTGGCCGACCGGATCGACCCCGAGCACGTTGAGCTTGGCCTCGATCAGACGCCGGTAGTCCACCTTCGGGTCCATCTCGTTCCACGCCTTCAGATAGGCCGCCTTCGCATCGTCCTTCTTGCCCTGGGCCAGCAGGATGTCGCCGCGGCGGTCGGCCACCAGCGGCGCGAATTCCTTCGCCTGCGCGCCATCGAGCTGCTTCAGGGCCTCGTCGTATTTCTTCGCATCGAGCAGCAGGCCGGCGAGCCGGATGCGCGCGACGGTCCGGTATTCGGTCTCGGCCGCGTTCTCGCTGACCCAGGTCAACGTCGCCAGCGCCGCGTCCGGCTTGCCCTTCTCGAACTGGGTCCGCGCCGCGAGCAGGCCGCCCTGCTCGGTGAAGGCGGTGTGCGGGAAGCGCGCCTTCATGTCCGTGAAGATGCCGCCGGCGCGATCGGCGTCGCCAGCGCCGGCCGCAGCCTCGAGCTCATCGAACATCGCCCCGGCCTTCACCGATTGATCGCGCTGCCACCAGTTCCACGCGTTCCACGCCGCGAAGGCGGCGAGCACTGCGATCAGGGCCCAGGTGAGGAGATTTCCGTATTGCTTCCAGAACGCCTTGAGCTGATCGAGTTGTTCTTGTTCTTCAAGGTCGAGATGCGTGGCCATGGGGGGAAAGCGAGTGAAGGCGAGATTATGCGAGGAGTTCAGAGGCCCACCCGGCGACGGCTTCGAGCGCCAGCGTCCGCTGCGGCGCGCTCGCATCGCGGAGCGATTTGCAGGCGACTTCGCCGCGCGCGAGCTCGTCGTCGCCGAAGATCAGCGCATAGCGCGCCCCGCTCGCATCGGCGCGGCGGAATTGGGCCTTCAGGCTGCCCCAGCCGGCCTCGCCCGCGGCGTGCATCAGCACCGAGACGCCGGCTGCCCGCAACGTTTCGCAGACCCGCATCGCGGTCGGCGCTGCCGCCGGCCCGGGGACGACCGCATAGACGCATGGCGGCTCGATCGGCACCTCGATCGCGGCCTCCTGGACCAGCAGCAGGACGCGCTCGATGCCCATGCCCCAACCGACCGCCGGCGCAGGCTTGCCGCCGAGCTGCGCGATCAGCGGGTCGTAACGACCGCCGGCGCAGATCGCGCTCTGCGCGCCGAGCCGATCGGTCACCCACTCGAACACCGTCAGGTTGTAGTAGTCGAGTCCGCGCACGAGCCGGGGATTGATGCGGTAGGCGAGCCCGACCGCATCGAGCGCCGACCGGACGCCGGCGAAGTGCGCGAGCGACTCCGCACCGAGAAAGTCGAGCAGCTTCGGAGCCGATTCGATGATCGGCTGCATCGCCGCATTCTTCGAGTCGAGGATGCGCAGCGGGTTGCTCTGCAGGCGGCGACGCGCATCCTCGTCGAGCCGGTCGGCGTGCGCTTCGAAGTGCGCGATCAGCGCGGCACGGTGCCGGACGCGCTCGTCGGCCTGGCCGAGACTGTTCAATTCGAGCGCCACGTCCCGTCCCTCGACGAGACCGAGGTCGCGCCACAAGGCGCGTCCCATCAGGATCAGTTCGGCGTCGACATCGGGACCGGCGTAGCCGAGCGCCTCGGCGCCGACCTGGTGGAACTGCCGATAGCGGCCCTTCTGCGGACGCTCGTGCCGAAACATCGGGCCGATGTAGAACAGGCGCTTGCCGCCGTCGCGCAGGAACGAATGCTCCGTCATCGCGCGCACGACGCCCGCGGTGTTCTCGGGACGCAAGGTCAGACGGTCGCCGTTCATCGCGTCCTCGAACGAGTACATCTCCTTCTCGACGATGTCGGTGACCTCGCCGAGGCCGCGCACGAACAGCGCAGTCGGCTCGACGATCGGCGTGCGCACGTTGGCGTATCCGTAGCGCCGCATCAGCGCCCGTACCTTGTCCTCGAACCATTCCCACCGCGCCGATTCGGGCGGCAGGATGTCGTTCATGCCCTTGACGGCGCGCAGCGCGTCAGCCATGTGCCGAGCCGTTTTGTCGACGGTTCATGCTGATCGTCCCGGTGAGGCCGGTCGAAGGCGACAGACCCCACCCGTTGCCTTCGTCAGTCCCATGGAACATCGGCGCACCCGGCGATGCCAGACCAGCCGCCCGATCGTTTGCGCTCGGCCGGCTCGAGCGAGGCGCTTCACGCACCGGCGAGCGCCGCAGCGCCGTAGCGCTTCTCGATGTAGTTCTCGACGATGCCCTGGAACTCGCGCGCGATTCCTTCTCCGCGCAACGTCATCGCCTTCTCGCCGTCGATGAAGACCGGCGCGGCCGGCGCCTCGCCCGTTCCGGGAAGGCTGATGCCGATGTCGGCATGCTTGCTTTCGCCGGGACCGTTGACGATGCAGCCCATCACCGCCAGCTTCATGTTCTCGACGCCGGGATAACGCGCCTTCCAGACCGGCATCTGGGCGCGCAGGAAATCGTCGATCTGCTTGGCGAGTTCCTGGAATGTCGTGCTCGTCGTCCGGCCGCAACCCGGGCACGCCGTCACGCTGGGGTTGAACGCGCGCAAGCCCAGCGACTGCAGGATCTCGAGCGCGATCACGACTTCCTGGGTGCGTGCTTCGCCCGGCTGCGGCGTCAGCGACACGCGGATCGTGTCGCCGATCCCTTCCTGCAACAGGATGCTCAGCGCGGTCGCCGAGGCCACCGTTCCCTTCGTGCCCATGCCGGCTTCGGTCAGGCCGAGATGCAACGCGTAATTGCAGCGGCGGGCCAGTGCCCGGTAGACGCTGATCAGGTCCTGCACGCCGGACATCTTGCAGGACAGGATGATCTGATCGGCGGGGAGACCGATCTCCTCAGCCCGTCGCGCCGACTCCAGCGCCGACATGATGATCGCCCGGTACATGATCTGGCGCGGCTCGAAGGGCTCGGCCAGTCGGGCGTTGTCGTCCATCAACTGCGTCAGCAGTTCCTGGTCGAGGCTGCCCCAGTTGACGCCGATGCGCACCGGCTTCTCGCAACGGGCCGCCACCTCGACCATCTGCGCGAACTGGCGATCGTGCTTGTCGCCTTTGCCAACATTGCCCGGGTTGATGCGGTACTTCGACAGCGCTTGCGCACACGCCGGGTGCTCGGTCAGCAGGCGATGGCCGTTGTAGTGGAAGTCGCCGATCAGCGGCACGTCGATGCCCATCCGGTCGAGCTGGTCCCGGATGTGCGGAACCGCATCGGCCGCTTCGGGCGTATTCACGGTGATCCGGACCATTTCGGAACCCGCGATGGCCAGTTCCTTGACCTGGATCGCGGTGCCGATCGCATCGACGGTGTCGGTGTTCGTCATGGCCTGCACGCGCACCGGCGCATCGCCGCCGACCGTGACGATGCGCGAACCCCAGCGCACGACGGCCTGGCGCGAGTGCCGGGCAGCCGGTGCGGCCGGCATCACGAACGGGTCGAATCCTGAAGCGGGCATCGTCATGGTCGTGTTGCGGCTGACTACTTCAGCTCCAGCCGGGCCAGGTTGTCGCGCGTGAACGGCGCCAGCGCGAGCGGCTGGCCGCGGAACACGAGCTCGGTCGCCGCGGCGTTGCCGATCTTCACCTTCAACGGCGCGACCCCGTCGAGCTCGACGTTCTCGCCGGGCTGAACGATCCGTGACAGCAGCGCCTGTCCACGCACGTCGATGACCTCGACCCACGACTGGGCCGTCGCATGGACCTGCAGCAGCTTGGCGGGCACCGTCGCAGGAGCGTCCGCTGCCGGCGCAACCGCATTGCCGTTCGAGGGCGCCTGGCCGGCGATCGCCGTCGAAGCGGCAGCATCCTCCGCCTCGGACGCCGAGGCGGACCGCGCGACGCCGGGCGCAGCCTCCGCGGCGCCCGGCGGGGCCACCGGGAGACGCTGGGCTACGACCGCCGTCCCGCTCGAGTCGGCTCCTGGCGCTTCGACCGGGTCGGCGGCCGACGCGCGCCGCGTCTGGCTCGTACCGAGCCAGCCAGAGGGCACGAAGTAGACGCCGGCAGCGATCATCAACAGCAACAGCGGTCCCCAGATCGCCGGGCGCCCGAGCGGCGAACCGTCGCCGCCTGCCGCCAGCCCGGCGGTCTCCCGGAACGGCGCGTTCAGATCCCGGCCCGCCTCGCCGAGCCGGTTCACGTTCGGACCCGGCAGCAATGCGAGCACCGGCGCCGCATCGATCCTCAGGCTGCGGCAGACGGTCTGCGCCAGCGCGCGCGTGAACGTGGGATCGACGAGTTGATCGAACCGGTCGGCCTCGAGCAGTTCGAGCTTGCGCGGCGCGACCTTGATCGCGCTTGCAAGGGCGCCGATCTGCAGGCCCTTCGCCTCGCGGGCCTGGCGCAACAGACGGCCCGCGCTCATCGCGCCACCCGTCGCGGCCTCACTCATCGAACGCTCCGCGCTGGAACGCCGACGCTTCGCGCGATTGCGGAAAGCGGTTGCGCAGCTGCGTGCCGAAGTCCTGCACCCCGTTGCGGTTGCCGAGCCGGTTCTCGATGCGCACCGCGAGCCACAGCGTCTGCGCGTTCGAAACGTCGGGCACGCTGTTGACGCGTCGCACGTAGAAGCGCGCGCGCTCGTACTCGCCACGCCGATAAAGCACTTCCGACAGGTTGACGGCCGTCGCTGCATTGCCGGGATCGAGTTCGTACGAACGGCTCAGCGTCGCCTCCGATTCGGCGAGCTGGCCGGCTCTTGCCTGGCAAACCCCCTGCGTCAGCAGCGTGCGCGGCGCATCGCGGTACTGCGGGGCGGCCAGGGCCTGGCTGAACAGCGCATCGGCTTCGCCGAAGCGACCCTGCTGGCACAGGTACCAGCCGAAGTTCTGCATGACGTCGGGGTCGCGCGGCTTCAACACGAGCGCATGGCGAAAGCTTTCCTCGGCGAGCGCCTGGTCGCCCAGGTTCGCGTAGATCAGGCCGCGCAGATTGAACGCTTCGCTCGACGTCGGATCGGCCTGGATCGACAGCTTGATCTGGTCGAGCGCCGTCGTCATCTGGCCGCGGCCGAAGTAGGCCGCCGCAAGCTCCATGCGGGTGCGTCCGCGTTTCACGCCGTCGGGTTCATCCGACGCCGTCACGCGGTCCTTCAGCTCGGATCCGGGCACGACGGCCGGCGTGCGCGGGGTCGTGGTGCAACCGCCCAGCAACAGCGCGAAGGCGACGGCGCCCAGCAGGGCCGACATGCGGCAGGTGCTCCGGGCCCCGTTCACGCCGTCTCCGAACGACGGTGCGCGGCAGCGCCGGCGCTTCGGTGAATGCGGATCGGCGCGCGCGCCATGCGCCGCTCGACATGCGTGCGGTCCTGTACCTCGCCGGCGAGCTGCCCGCAGGCGGCATCGATGTCCTCGCCACGCGTGCGCCGGATCGTCGTCACGAGCCCGCCTTCCTGCAGCACGCGCGCGAACGCACCGACCCGCGCCGGCGCCGAGCGCTTCAGTCCCGACTCGGGAAACGGGTTGAACGGAATCAGGTTGAACTTGCACGGCAACGCGCGCCCGCCCGGTCCGGAAGCCGCGACGAGCGCAAGCAGCTCGGCGGCCTGGGCCGGATCGTCGTTGATGCCGTCGAGCATGCAGTACTCGAACGTGATGAAGTCGCGCGGCGCCTTCTCGAGATAGCGGCTGCAGGCGCCCAGCAATTCGGCGAGCGGGTACTTGCGGTTCAGCGGCACGAGGCCATCGCGCAGTGCGTCGTTCGGTGCGTGCAGCGAGACCGCCAGCGCGACGGCGCAATCGTCGCGAAGCCGATCGATCATCGGCACGACGCCGGACGTCGACACCGTCACCCTGCGCCGCGACAACCCGTAGCCGTGGTCGTCGAGCATGGTCCGCAGCGCCGGCAGCAGCGCTGCATAGTTCTGCAACGGCTCGCCCATGCCCATCATCACCACATTGGTGACCGCGCGCTGGCCCGGCGGGAGCCCGAGCCGGCGCCGCAAGTCGAATTCGGCATGCCACAGCTGTCCGACGATCTCGGCCGTTGTCAGATTGCGGCTGAAGCCCTGGTGGCCGGTCGAGCAGAAGCGGCAACCGACCGCGCAGCCCGCCTGCGACGAGACGCAAAGCGTGCCGCGATCGACTTCCGGAATGAAGACCGTCTCGACCGCATTGCCGCCGCCGACATCGAAAAGCCACTTGATCGTGCCGTCGCTCGCGACCTGCTCCGTCAGCACCTTCATCGCGGCGATCTCGGCGCCTTCCCTCAGCTTGCTGCGCAGCGAGACCGCGAGATCGGACATCGCGTCGAAATCGGCAGCGCCTTTCTGGTGGATCCAGCGGAACAGCTGGGTCGCGCGAAAGCGCTTCTCGCCGAGCCGCTCGCAATGATCGGACAGCGACTCGCGATCGAGTTCGAGCAGGTTGACCGCGGACATGCGCGCTGGGTTCGCGACTGCGCCGCCTGCGTCAGCGGCTGTAGACGTTCATCGCCGGGAAGAAGAACGCGATCTCGACCGCCGCCGTCGCGGCGCCGTCGGAGCCGTGCACCGCATTCGCGTCGATGCTGTCGGCGAAGTCGGCGCGAATCGTTCCCTTCTCGGCCTTCTTCGGATCGGTGGCGCCCATCAGCTGGCGGTTCTTCGCGATCGCGTCCTCACCCTCCAGAACCTGGATCATCACCGGTCCGGACACCATGAACTTGACCAGGTCGTCGAAGAACGGGCGACCCTTGTGCACGGCATAGAAGGCCTCCGCCTCGCCGCGCGACAGATGCGCCATCTTCGAGGCGACGATCCGCAGGCCGGCCGCCTCGAAACGAGCGTAGATCTGGCCGATCACGTTCTTGGCCACGGCATCGGGTTTGATGATCGAGAGGGTGCGTTCGAGCGCCATGTTCAGGTCCTGGGTCGGGTCGGTTGGCAAAGCCTTTCATTGTACCGTCGGCACCCCGCTTGCCTTCGGGCGTGCACCGCGCCGGCAGCCGGTCAGCGCCCCTTTCGGCCGCCCCCGCCGAACCCGCCGCCACCGAACCCGCCACCCCCGCCTCGGTTGCCGCCCCCGCCCCGTCCTTTGCGGTGGAAGGCGTCGGCGCCGATGTAGCCGACCGACGTCTGCAGCGGGTCCGGCTGCTTCGGGCCGGGGCCCCGATGCGGTGCTCCGCCTTGGCCGCTGCCGCCGGCGCCGAAGCCGCCACCGCCGCGGGAAAAGCCTCGTCCACCGGCCGGGTGGCGCGGGTTCTGCACGAAGCGCTTGTCGAACGTCTGCTCGAGCGGATTGGGAATCGTCGTCGGATCCGGCGGCAGGTCGGCGTCGAAGTCGCTGACATACTCCCGTTCGGGTTCGGGCGCCGCCGTCTGCATCGGCGGGCTGTCCTGACGCGGCCCGCGCGGCCCGTTCGGATGGCGATTGCGCTCGTTGCGGCCGCCCGGGCGGTCATTGCGGTTTTTCTGCTGGTTGCTCCCGCGGTCGTCGGCGCGGCGGTTGTCGCGCTGGCCGCCGTCGCGGGCGCCGCCATCGCCCGACGCCAGGCGTCGGATCGCGCGCACATCGGCTTCGGCAAGATCGACCCACACGCCGCGCTTCAACCCGTGCGGCAGCACGACGGTTCCGTAGCGAATCCGGATCAGGCGGCTGACCGTCAGCCCGACGGCGTCGAACAGCTTGCGCACCTCACGGTTGCGGCCCTCGGTGATCACGACCCGGTACCAGTGATTCGCACCGTCGCCGCCGCCGTCCTCGATCGAGCGGAACGCGGCCCTTTGGCCGTCGATGTCGACGCCGCCGAGCAGCTCTTCGCGCGCCTCGTCGGTCAACGTTCCGAGCACGCGCACCGCGTACTCCCGCTCGACGCCGAAGCGGGGGTGGGTCAGCTGGTTGGCGAGACCGCCGGAGTTCGTGAACAGCAGCAGCCCTTCGGTGTTGATGTCGAGCCGCCCGACCGACTGCCACTTGCCTTGCGGCAGGCGGGGCAGGCGCCGGAACACCGTGGGCCGGTGCTGCGGATCGTCGTGCGTGACGATCTCACCGACCGGTTTGTGATACGCGAGGATGCGCGGCGGCGGCGGCACGATGCGGAGCCGCACCGGCTTGCCCCCGACCTTCACCTGATCGCCGAACGAGATGCGCTGGCCGATGTGGGCCGGTTCGCCGTTGACGGTGATGCGGCCGTCGAGGATCAGGTCTTCCATGTCTCGCCGCGACCCGATGCCGGCCTGGGCCAGAACCTTGTGCAGCTTCGGCGCTTCCGGATCGGGCGCCAGCACGCGCTTCGGCGGCTCGCTGCCTTCGGGCACATCGGCCTCCGCGTCGAAAGTGCCGGATACGACGTGGGCGAAGACTTCCCCGACCTCGGCCGGCGGCAAGCGCGGTATCGCGTCCGCTTCGGCGTCATCAGACGCATCGTCGTCTGCGAAGCCGAGATCCGCCGCGCCCGGCTCGTTTCGATCGCCACGATGGCGATCGCGGCGGCCACGCCGCCGACCCCGGTCGCTTCGATCGCCGCTGCCGAACTCGTTCTGTCGCGGGCCGTCGTTGACGTCGCCTTCGGCGTTCGATCCGGCCACGCCTGACGGCGCCTCGGCATCCGGCGACGCCGGCGTGGACATTGCAGACACCGCCGTGCCCGCGACAGACGCTCCGTGATGAGCGGGCGGGACACCGGCCGCCACCGGCTCGCTTGCGGCGACCGGACGCTCGCTTGCCGCCATGGGAGTCGCGCTTGCGCCGGTCGGGGGTTCTGAAGGCGTCAGTTCGAGGCCTGAACCCGAGCGCCCCTCGGTGACTTCCTGAGAGGGCGCCTCGACCGTCGGGGCCGGAGTGCGCCGTCGGCGCACCTTCGGGGCCGCGGCCGCGCCATCGACGTCCCCTTCGACAGCGGGCCGGCTCTCGATCGCCGTCCCGTCGCCCTGTGCGGCCTGGTCCACCGCAGGGGTTTGCGCGTCCCCCGTCGGCTCGGCGGCTGCGGCGGCACGGCGGCGCCTGACCGGCTTTGCGCTCGGCGCCGGATCGGCGGCAGCGAACGCGTCTTCGGACGGTGGAAGAGACGTCGACTTGACGGATTCGTTCATGCGTGAGGTTCCAACGGGGCGGCGTTGATCGGGGGATCGAGCTCGGACGAAATGGAGAGGGCCGAGTCGTCGGTGGACTCCGGAGCGATATCGACCGTGTCGCCGACCAGGTCGAGCAGCGACGGCTGCCCGGGAAGCACGGCAGCGGACGGGGCGGTCGAACCGTCACCGTCGAGGAGCGGCAACTGATCCAGCGTCTGCAGGCCGAGGTCGTCGAGGAACTGCCGCGTCGTGGCCAGCAGCGCGGGGCGGCCCGGCGCCTCGCGGTAGCCGATCGACTCGACCCAGCCGCGATCCTCGAGCTGCTTGATCGTCTGGCTGGCCACCGCGACGCCCCGGATGTCCTCGATGTCGCCACGCGTGACCGGCTGCCGGTACGCAATGATCGCGAGCGTCTCCATCAATGCACGCGAGTAGCGCGGCGGCCGCTCGGGATTCAGGCGCGCGAGGTATTCGCGCATCTCGGGCCGGCTCTGCAGGCGCCAGCCGCTGGCCAGCGCGACCAGCTCGATGCCGCGCCCCTCGCAGTCGCGGGCGATGTCGTCGAGCAGCGACCGAAGCGTGTCCGCGCCGATCGCATCGTCGAACAGGGTCCGCATGTCGCGCATCGGCAGCGGCTGGCTGGCGCAGATCAGCGCGGTCTCGAGGACGCGTTTGGCATCCAGGGTGTTCATGTCGTTCGGCTACGTCCTCGACGGGATCGATCCGGTTGGTGTCGGCGTCTTGTATTTCGACTGCGCCGGGGTGCGACCCTCGGTGTGGCCCGTTTCGGGCACTTGGCGACCGGTGGAGTGGCGACGCATCGGCGTCGACCCTGCTAGCGGACCCGAAGGTCCTGCTCACTTCTTGATGGCCTTATCGGTCCACGGGCGGTCAGACTATCTGAGGCCGCATCGACTCGTGCCAGGAAGGAATGCGCGATTGTACCGAAGCCGCCGCGATCCGGGTCACCGTGTTGCGGATGAGCCCATCATCGCCTCGAGGGCAGCGGCGAAATCTGCCGGTGGCGAGGCTTCGAACGAGACGGTTCGGCCGCTCGAGGAGGGGTGCGCGAAGGCCAGGCGAACCGCATGGAGGGCCTGCCGGTGCATGCCGAGCGCCGGACGGCCACCGTATGTCGCGTCAGCCACCAACGGGTGCCCGCGCGAAGCGAGGTGCACCCGGATCTGATGCGTCCGGCCGGTGTGCAGGCGGCAGCTGAGCAACGAGCAGCCGTCGCCCCGCGCGAGGCAACGGACATCCGTTCGGGCCGGCTTCCCGGATCCGACGATCGCCATTCGGACCCGGGACGCCGGATCGCGTCCGATCGGGTCGGCGACCTCGAAGACGTCGTGTGCGACTTCGCCGTGGGCGATCGCGAGGTACTCGCGATGCACCTCGCGTGCGGCGATCGCACGGGTCAGTGCCGTCACCGCGGTCAGCGTCTTGCCGACCACCAGCAGCCCGGAGGTGTCCTTGTCGAGCCGGTGCACGATCCCGGCCCGCGGCAGCGCGGCCGCTCCCTTGACGTGGGCGAGCAGACCGTTGAGCAGCGTGCCCGACCAGTTGCCGGCGGCCGGGTGCACGACGAGCCCGGCCGGCTTGTTCACGACCAGCACCTCCGCGTCTTCATGGACGAAGTCGAGCGCCATCGGCTCGGCCCGGAACGCCCGGGTTTCGGCGGTCGGCTCGAGCGCCACCTCGATCCGCTGGCCCGCCCGCACCCGGCGCGCCGGCGTTGTCTCGATCTGCGCATCGATGGCGACATGACCGTGCTCGATCAACGACTGCAGGTGATTGCGCGAGAACTCGGGCGCGATCGCGACCAGTGCGCGGTCGAGACGCTGTCCGTGCAGCGCTGCCGGCACCTGGGCGGTTCGCCGCTCGACGGCAATGCCCGAGGGCTCGGCGGCGTCGTCCGGCTCCCCGGACTCGGACCCGTCGGCCGGACTTTCTGCAGAGGGCTCGACCATATAATTCGCGCTTCTTTCCGGGGCAGTTTGCAGCCGTTGCGGCGCTCGAAAACGACATGAATTCGATGACACCTTTGCGCCGTCCGGCGACCCGGATCGCAGCCATGCTGCTGATCGCGTTCGCACTCGTCGGCTGCAACACGACGCCGAAAGACGATACCGCGCAATGGACGACGGAACGCCTCTACTCCGAAGCGAAGGAAGAGGCGTCGGCCGGCAATTACGAACGGGCGGCCAAGCTGTACGAGCGCCTCGAAGGCCGGGCAGCCGGCAGCGTGCTGGCGCAGCAGGCGCAGATCGAGCGGGCCTACATCATGTACCGCACCAACGAGAAGGCGCAGGCGTTGTCGATCCTCGACCGCTTCATCAAGCTGCACCCGACCAGCCCTGCATTCGACTACGCGCTGTACCTGAAAGGGCTGGTCAACTTCAACGACAACCTGGGCATCTTCGGCAGCTTCACGCGTCAGGACCTCTCGGAGCGGGACCAGCAGGCTTCGCGCGATTCATACGAATCGTTCAAGCAGCTCATCGAGCAGTTTCCGCAATCGAACTACGCCGACGATGCGCGCACGCGCATGAACTACATCGTCAACTCGCTGGCGGCTTACGAGGTGCATGTCGCGCGCTACTACTTCCGGCGCGGGGCCTACGTGGCGGCCGCAAACCGGGCCCAGCAGACGGTGCAGGAGTTCCAGTTCTCGCCATCGACCGAGGAAGCGCTCTTCATCATGGTCCAGAGCTACGAGAAGCTCGGTCTCAACGAGCTGCGTGACGACGCGGACCGCGTGCTGCACAAGAACTATCCGAACACGACCCTCTACCAGGACGGGATCGGCGCGAGGAAGAACACGCCCTGGTGGCAGGTCTGGTGACGATCTGAAACCTCAGGTCGCGAGTTCGCCGAGCCAGGCGAGCGCTTCCGATTCGCTGTCGAGGATGCCCATCGGCGGCAAGGCCGACCGCAGGCGCGCGCCGTAGCTCATTCCCGCCATGCGCGGGTCGCAGACGATCAGCAGGCCGCGGTCGAGCTCGTGGCGAATCAGCCGTCCGGCCCCCTGCTTCAGCGAAACGGCGGCCTCGGCGACAAAATAGTCGGTGAACGGGTTGCGACCCTCGTTCTCCAGCCGCTTGACGCGCGCCTCGACCAGCGGATCGCCGGGCGGCGGGAACGGCAGCTTGTCGATGATCACGCACTGCAGCGCGTTCCCCGGAACGTCGATGCCTTCCCAGAAGCTCTGCGAGCCGACCAGCACCGATCGAGGCTCGGCCAGGAACTGCTGCAGCAGCGTCCGCTTCGTTCCCTGGCCCTGGACCAGCACCGAAAGCGCATCGCCGTCGCGTTCGAACTCGCGGCGCAGCAAGTCGCCGATCGCCTGCAGTGCGCGCAGGGTCGTCGTCAGCACGAACGTCCGGCCGCCCAGCACGCGCGCGCAACGCGCAGCCAAAGCCGCGACGCGCTCCGGGTGCGCCGCTTCGTTCGGCTTCGGGAAGGCGCGCGGCACATGCAGGCGCGCATTCGTCGCGTAGTCGAACGGACTGCCGAGCCGCAGGATCCGCGCGTCCTCCAGACCGGCCGATTCGGTGAACCATGACAACCGCTCGTCGTCGCCCAGCGTCGCCGAGGTGAAGACCCAGGCCTTCGGCACCGCCGCCATCTGTTCGCGCAGCGCATCGCGGATGTCGAGCGGCGACTCGACCAGGCGCGCCTGCTGGGACGAGACGTCGATCCAGCGCACCTGCCCCGGCGCGACGCTGGACGCAAAGCGCTCCGCCAACGTCGCGAAGCGCTGCGCGCGTTCCTGGAGGCGGCCGAAATCCGGCGAGATTTCCTCGACCGTTGCCAGGGCCTCGCAAGCGCCTGTGCACGCATCGCCGACACGAGCGAGCGCAAGCACGAACGCCTCCGCTGCCGACCGTTCGACCCAGCGCAGGCGCAGCGTGCCGCGCACGTCACGCAGCGGCCCGGCGGCTGCGATCCGCAGGTCGCGCGCTGCGCGGTCGCAGCCGGCCGCAAGGTCCTGCCACGGCCGAAGACCGCGAGCCTGCTGCAGGCCGGCGGCCAGCAGGTCGCGCGCAAAGTCGACGAGCTGCGAGGTGCCGAGCGTCGTGCCGAGGAACTGCACACCCGCCTCGGTCAGCTGATGGGCTTCGTCGAACAGGGCCACATCGACGCTCGGCAGCAATTCAGCGAGGCCGGTGTCGCGCAAGGCCATGTCGGCGAAGAACAGGTGGTGGTTGACGACGACCACATCGGCTGCCATCGCTTCACGGCGCGCCCGCACGACGTGGCATTGACGGAATTCAGGGCACTCGCTGCCGAGGCAGTTCTCGCGCGACGAGGTCACCAGCGGAATCACGCTGCTGCGCTCGTCGAGCCCCTCCAGTTCGGCCAGATCGCCGCTCGCGGTGGCGCGCGACCATTCCTCGACCTTCGCCAGCGTTCGGGCGGCCCAGCGATCGGGCAACGCGTCGCTCTGGCGCGCCTGCTTCATGCGGTGCAGGCAGAGATAGCTCGACCGGCCCTTGAGCAGCGCGATGCTGACCGGAAGCCGCAACGCCGCGCGCAAGCGCGGCAGGTCGCGCAGAAAGAGCTGATCCTGCAGATTCTTGGTGGCGGTGCTGACCAGCGCGCGCGATCCGCTGAGCAGCATCGGTACGAGATATCCATACGTCTTGCCGACGCCCGTGCCGGCTTCGACGACCAGCGCGCTGCGCGATTCGATCGTCTCGGCGACCGCGACCGCCATGCGCACCTGCACGTCACGCTCGACATGGTGCGGGTCGGTCTGCGCCAGCGCGCCATCGGCCCGGAACGCGGCGGCCACCGCATCCGCCAACGCGTTCATCGCGACCGGGCGGCGATCAAGCCGGAAGACTGGCGTTCACGCGGGCTGCGGAGGATCGAGTTCGGCCTCGATGCGCGCCATCTGATCGCGCAGAAGCAGGCGGCGCTTCTTCAGTCGGCGCACCGCGAGCTCGTCGCCGGGCACGTCGGCGGCGGCGCGATCGATCAGGCTGTCGAGGTCCGCGTGCTCGATGCGCAACTCGATCAACCGGCGCGGCAGGGAATGCAGGTCGTTGTCCATCGACGCGCGACTATGTCTCGGTTTTCGCCAGATCCGCCAGAGAGGAACCGATTATAGTTTTAGCTCATGAGCACATCGACGCTGGGCTATCGCCTGTCAGCGACCACCGGCCTGCACCGGGGCGACAGGGCCTACCAGCAGGACCAGGCGGCGATGTTTGCGCACGAGCGCGTTCCCGGCTGCGTGATGGGCGTTCTCGCCGACGGCATGGGCGGCAAGAGCGGCGGACGCAAGGCGGCCGACCAGGTCTTGCTGACGGCCCAGCAGCTCTTCGAGCGCTATTCGCCGAATCGCGACGACGCGGCGGAAGCCTTGAAGCAGCTGGTGCTCGAAGCGCACCTGATGATCAAGCTGACGGCGATCACCTCCGAGGAAGAACCGCACAGCACCGTGGCGGCATTCCTGATCAGCCCGAACCGGGAATGCGACGTCGTTCACGCCGGCGATTCGCGCATCTACCACTTCCGCGGCGCCGAGCTGGTCAGCCGCAGCATCGACCATTCGTACGTGCAGCGCCTGATCGACGAGCGCCAGATCAGCGAGGAAGAGGCCAACACGCATCCGCAGTCGAACCTCCTGACCGGTTGCCTCGGCACCTTCCAGGACCCGCCGCTCGCGCTGCGGCACCTCGGGCGCCTCGAGATCGGCGACAGCATCCTGTGCTGCAGCGACGGGCTCTGGCACTACTTCACGCCGCGCGAGCTGGGCGCGATCGTGCATGCGCTGCCGCCCCGTGAAGCCACCGAGATGCTGGTCGGCAAGGCACGCCAGCGCGCCCGCGGCGCCGGCGACAACCTGTCGCTGGCACTGGTCCGGGTCGAACCCCTCGGCTGACGCCAGTCGCCTGCTCAGGGCGCAGAGGCACCCGGCGGCAACGGCAGGGGCGCAGCCGGCTTGCGCTTGGGAAAG
>JADMIO010852382.1_pt1 | contig 27127 bp, 30 predicted proteins | sample 8958161 | NCBI WGS metagenome assembly JADMIO01 (sample SAMN16585339, study PRJNA669376) | soil metagenome | isolation source: Crop rotation soil | place: USA: Cullars Rotation, Alabama | collected 2011
CTTTCCCCGGGAAAGGCCTGGCGCGCCGCGTCGGCGACCGCGCGCAGGCGGCGCAGCGCTTCCTCGTTCAGGCGCGGCGTCGCGCCTTCGCCTTCGGCGAGCGCGACGCGGCAGTCGACCTTGCCGCGCGCGATGCGCGCGGTGATCTGCTCGCGCAATACCGGCTCGAGCGCGCGCAGGTCGTCCGCGATGCGAAACTGCACGTCGAGGAAGCGAGCGTTGACCGAACGCAGCTCGAGGCTGAGCGTGCCGCGGGGAGAACCGGCGGACGCCTGCGCGTAGCCGGTCATGCTTTGAACGGGAAGGGACAAGCGCGCGGTTATCATAGGGTAGATGACCAGGTGTGAATAGATGCCCAGCCAGGCCAATCAGCCGCTGCCGGCGGGCACCAAGCTGCAAAATTACCGCATCCTCCGCGTGCTCGCCGCCGGCGGCTTCTCGTTCGTCTATCTCGCGCACGACGCGAACGAGCAGCCGGTGGCGATCAAGGAGTACCTGCCCCAGGCGCTCGCGCTGCGCGCGAACGGCTCGGCGCAGCCGCAGGTCGCGGAGCAGCATCTGGCGCTGTTCCGCGTCGGCATGAAATGCTTCTTCGAGGAAGCGGGCGCGCTCGCGCGCCTGTCGCATCCCAACGTGATGCGCGTGCTCGACATCTTCCGCGCGAACGAGACCGTGTACCTGGTGATGCGCTACGAGCGCGGCCGCGCGCTCAACGAGCACATCCACGCGCTGAGCGGGCCGGTGAGCGAGCTGTGGCTGCGCAATACCTTCGCCCAGCTGCTCGACGGGCTGCGCGAAGTGCATACCGCCAAGCTGCTGCACCTGGACATCAAGCCGGCCAACGTCTACCTGCGCAACGACGGCACGCCGCTGCTGATCGATTTCGGCGCCGCGCGCCAGGTGCTGTCGGCCGAGGGCACGAAGCTGCCGCCGCTCTATACGCCGGGCTACGCCGCGCCGGAGATGCACGACCAGCGCGAGCTGCTCGGGCCCTGGAGCGACATCTATTCGATCGGCGCGACCATGTACGCGTGCCTGGCACGCACCACGCCCCAGCCGGCGAACGCGCGCCGGCAAGGCGACGCCGTGGTGCCGGCGAAGCAGGCCTGGGCCGGCAAATACGCCGCCGACCTGCTGGAGGTGATCGACTGGACGATGAAGCTCGATCACCTGAAGCGCCCGCAGAGCGTGCTCGCCTTGCAGAAAGCCTTACTCGGAGAAATGCGCGGTGACACCCCCGACCGTCGTACAGGCTAGCCGCGTCGGCGGGCGCGAGCGCAACGAGGACCGCGTCGGCCACTGGTCGGCCGCGGAGGCGACGCTGCTCGCGGTGGCCGACGGGCTCGGCGGGCATGCGCACGGCGAGATCGCTGCGCAGATCGCGATCAATGTCGCCGGCACCGCGTTCGAGGCCGAGGCGCAGCCGCGGCTCGACGATCCGGCGGACTTCCTGGCGCGCGTCATCGACACGGCGCATGCGACCATCCTGCACGAGGCGCATAAGCGCGGCTACGTGGACTCGCCGCGCACCGTGCTCGCGGCCGCCGTGCTGCAGGGCGGTCACGCCTACTGGACACACATCGGCGACTGCCGCTTCTACCTGATCCGCCAGGGCCGCATCCTGGTGCGCACGCACGACCACACCGTGGTGCAGCGCCTGCTCGACCAGGGCCGCATCCGCGAAGAAGCGATGGGAACGCATCCGCACCGCAACCGCCTGTTGCAATGCCTGGGCGGCATCCAGCAGCCCCAGCCCGAGTGGCAGGAAGGCGTGCGCCTGGCAAACGGCGATATCGTCCTGCTGTGCTCGGACGGCTTCTGGGGGCCCCTCACCCCGCGCCAGATGCTGCACGCGCTGCTCTCCAGCCCGCTCGCGGAGGCGATCCCGGCACTGGCCGATCTCGCCGAGCAGTGCGCGGGCGCGGACTGCGATAACGTCTCCGCCGTGGCGATGACTTGGCACGAGGGAGAGGCGCAATGAGCCGCGCAAACGGCCGCCGCGCCGACGAGCTGCGCCCGGTGCGCATCCAGCGCGGCTATACCAAGCACGCCGAGGGCGCGGTGCTGGTCGAGTTCGGCGACACCAGGGTGCTGTGCACCGCGAGCGCCGAGGAGCGCGTGCCGCCGTTCCTCAAGGACACCGGCCGCGGCTGGGTGACCGCCGAATACGGCATGCTGCCGCGCGCCACCAATACGCGCAGCGAGCGCGAAGCGGCGCGCGGCAAGCAGTCCGGGCGCACGCAGGAAATCCAGAGGCTGATCGGCCGCGCGCTGCGCGCGGTCGTCGACCTGCGCGCCCTCGGGCCGCGCAGCATCCAGATCGATTGCGACGTGCTGCAGGCCGACGGCGGCACGCGCACCGCGGCGATCACCGGGGCATTTGTTGCACTTCATGATGCCGTCACCTGGCTGACCCGGAAAAACCTTCTTACCCAGAACCCGATAAGAGATCACGTCGCCGCGGTCTCGGTCGGCATGTCCGGCGGCGCGCCGCTGCTCGACCTTGATTACGCCGAGGACTCGGCGTGCGGCTGCGACATGAACATCGTGATGACCGGCGCGGGTCAGTTCGTCGAAGTGCAGGGCACCGCCGAGGGCGAGGCGTTCTCGCGCAAGGAACTCGACGCGCTGCTCGGCCTCGCGCAGTCGGGAATCTCGCGGCTGATCCAACACCAGAAGCAAGCCCTTGGCACGTGAAGCGGGGCGTTTGACCCTCGTTTTGGCGTCGGGCAATCCCGGCAAGCTGCGGGAGATCGGCGCCATCCTCGCGCCGCTGTCGATCGAAGTGCTCGCGCAGTCCGCACTCGGCATCTCCGAGGCCGAGGAGCCGCACGCCACGTTTCTCGAGAACGCCCTCGCCAAGGCGCGCCATGCGAGCCGCGCTGCGAAGCTGCCGGCGCTCGCCGACGACTCTGGGCTTTGCGTGGACGCGCTCGGCGGCGCGCCCGGGGTGCACTCGGCCTACTACGCGGGGCGCGAGGGCAGCCGCGAGCAACGGGACGCTCGCAACAACGAAAAACTCCTGAGGGAGCTCGGTGAGCGACGTACCGCCCATTATGTGTGCGTAATGGTCCTGGTCCGGCAGGACGACGATCCGCAGCCGCTGGTCGCTGAAGGCATCTGGCGCGGCGAAATCGCGCATCGCCCGCGCGGTACGAACGGGTTCGGGTATGACCCATTGTTTCTTCTGCCGTCCGGAAAAACGGCGGCCGAGCTCGATCCGGCGGAGAAAAACCGCATCAGCCACCGGGGAATCGCCCTGCAAAAGCTTCTAGGATTGCTGCGTGAATCCGGTCTCGGTTGAGCGTCCCGGCGCGGTGCGCCTTTCGGTGTTGCCGCCGCTCGCGCTTTACGTGCACATCCCGTGGTGCGTACGGAAGTGCCCGTACTGCGATTTCAACTCGCACGAGCGCGCGGGCGAGCTGCCGGAGAAGGCTTACGTCGAGAAGCTGCTGCTGGACCTCGAGAGCCACCTGCCTTCGGTATGGGGGCGACGGCTGACGAGCGTGTTCATCGGCGGCGGCACGCCGAGCCTGTTCTCGCCGGACTCGATCGACGCGCTGCTCTCCGGCGTGCGCGCGCGGCTGCCGCTCGAGCCGGGCGCCGAGATCACCCTCGAGGCGAATCCCGGCACGGTGGAGGCGGCGCGCTTTCGCGGCTTCCGCGAGGCGGGCGTCAATCGCATCTCCATCGGCGTGCAGAGCTTCGACGACGCCATGCTGAAAGCGCTCGGCCGCATTCACAACGCGAACGAGGCGCGGCGCGCGATCGAGGCGGCGCTCGCGGCATTCGACAACGTCAACATCGACCTCATGTACGGCCTGCCCGACCAGAGCGAAGCCATGGCGCGGGCCGACATCACCGAGGCGTCGCGTGCCGGCGTGCCGCACGTCTCGGCCTACCAGCTCACGATCGAGCCCAACACCGTGTTCTGGAGCAAGCCTCCGGCGCTGCCCGATCACGACGCGAGCGCCGACATGCAGTTGGCGGTGGAAGCCACCCTTGGGGAAATGGCATTCGAACACTACGAGACCTCTGCATTCGCCAAGTCGGGAAGGCGTTGCCGCCACAACCTGAACTACTGGGAGTTCGGCGACTACCTCGGAATCGGCGCCGGCGCCCACGGCAAGATCAGCTTTCCCGACCGCATCACGCGCCACGAGCGTGCCAAGCAGCCGGCAGTTTATCTGCAAGGCGATTTTGCAGTTGAAAATCGAGTCGTTCCACCCGCCGAGCTGCCGTTCGAGTTCATGCTGAACGCGCTGCGTTTGGTGGATGGATTTCCGGTTCAGCTGTTCACGGAACGCACCGGGCTTCCGTTCGGGACGATCCAATCATCCCTGGAAAAAAGCGAGAAGCAAGGCTTGCTTCAGCGCGACCTGAAGCAGGTGCGGCCGACCGAGCGCGGCCAACGCTTCCTCAACGAGCTGCTGGCGCTGTTCCTGTCCGGCGAAACAGAAGCTCGCGGATCGGATGACCGAGGCGCTGTCCGCGCGATTCGAATTTCGTGACCGGCCGGGCGGCGTAGGGATCGGTCGCCACTTCCAGCAGCGGCTCCTTGGAGAACACCTCCTGCATGTGATCGGCGTAGTCCGGCCAGTCGGTGGCCGCGTGCAGGACGCCGCCGGGCGCGAGCTTGCGCGCCGCGAGCGCGGCGAATTCCGGCTGCACCATGCGGCGCTTGTGGTGGCGCTTCTTCGGCCAGGGGTCGGGAAAGAACAGGTGGATCGCGGCCAATGTGCCGTCGCCGATCATGTGCTGGAGCACGTCGAGCGCGTCGTGGCGGATGACGCGAAGGTTGGTGAGCTGTTCCCGCTCGATGGCATTCAGGAGGCTGCCGACGCCCGGGCCGTGCACCTCGACCGCGACGAAATCGGCTTCGGGGTGGGCCTTGGCGATCTCGAGCGTGGTTTCGCCCATCCCCGAGCCGATTTCCAGCACCAGCTTGCGCGCGGAGGAAATTTTCACGCCGGAAAAGGAGATGCCGTACTTCGGATACAGCGCTTCGAGCGCCCGCTTCTGGGCCGGGGTGGTCCTGCCTTGCCTCAGGACATAGCTGCGGATCGGCCGGACGATGGAAGTCGCCACGGGGTGGCTCAGGCGGCCTTCGGCGCGATCTTTCCCTCGGTGGGCGAGCTCGGCGCCGCGCTGTAGAGCTTCTTCGGCATGCGGCCAGCGAGGAACGCTTCGCGCCCGGCCTCGACGCCTTTCTTCATCGCGCGCGCCATCATGATCGGGTCCTGCGCCGCGGCGATGGCGGTGTTCATCAGCACGCCGTCGCAGCCGAGCTCCATCGCGATCGCGGCGTCGGACGCGGTGCCGACGCCGGCGTCGACCAGCACCGGCAGCTTCACCTTCTCGATCACGAGCTGCAGGTTCCAGGGATTGAGGATGCCCATGCCCGAGCCGATGAGCGAGGCGAGCGGCATGATGGCGACGCAGCCCGCGGCTTCCAGCATCTGCGCCTGGATCGGGTCGTCGGAGCAGTACACCATCACCTTGAAGCCGTCCTTCACCAGCTCCTCGGCGGCCTTCAGGGTCTCCGGCATGTTCGGGTAGAGCGTGTGCGGGTCGCCCAGCACCTCGAGCTTGACCAGGTCGTGGCCGTCGAGCAGCTCGCGCGCGAGGCGCAGCGTGCGCACCGCGTCGGCCGCGCTGTAGCAGCCGGCGGTGTTCGGCAGATAGGTGTACTTCGACGGCGGCAGCGCGTCGAGCAGGCTAGGCTCGTTGGCGTTCTGCCCGATGTTGGTGCGGCGGATCGCAACGGTGACGATCTCGGCGCCGGAAGCATCGACCGCGGCGCGCGTCTGCGCGAAGTCGCGGTACTTGCCGGTGCCGACCAGCAGGCGCGAGCGGTAGGACTTGCCGGCAATGACGAGCGCGTCTTGCACTAGCCGCCTCCTACGGCGACGACGATCTCGAGCTGATCGCCATCCGCCAGCAGCGTATCGGCATGCGCGCTGCGCGGCACGATCTCGCCGTTGCGCTCCACCGCCACCTTCTTGCCGGCCAGGTTGAGCGTGGAGAGCAGGGCCGCGACCTCGACCGGCCGCTCGAAGCGGTGCGCCTTGCCGTTCACCGTGACCTGGATCATCGCGATTCGACGATACGGTACTCGCCTTCGATCACCCGGCTACGCGCCTTGCGAGCGCGCCACCAAAGCAGGCCCCAGGTGATGGCGCCAGCCGTGATGGCGAGCGCGACCAGAAGCGAGGCGAAGACGAACGTCAGGGCAACGAACACGAGGGCGAGCAGGGCGGACAGAATGCGCTGGATCATGGCTGCAATTATGCCCCGGGCTGGTACACGATAGCCCGGACCGGAGTGGGGTTGTAGTCGTTCACCGGGTTGTTCATCTGCGGGCAGTTGGACACCACCGCCAGCACGTCCATCTCCGCGCGCAGGTCGAGATAGTCGCCGGGCTTGGAGATGCTCGGCCCCATGTCCATGGCGCCGTCCGCGGCCACCGGCACGTACATGAAGAAGTTCAGGTTCGCCACCATGTCGCGCGGCCCCATGCCGTGGCGCGCGAGCTGGTCGAGGAAGTTCTGCCGGCAGTTCGGATCCTGCGGCCGGCCGTAGCGCTTGCGGTTGAGCGCCGAGGAACAGCAGCCGCCGATGGTGTCGTGCGAGCCGCAGGTGTCCTCGATCACGGTGAACATCGGGTTGCAATTCACCGAGTAGATCACCGTGCCCTTGCGGATGAAGATGTTGCCGTTGATCTTCATCGTGTCGGCGGCGGCGTAGCGGTCCTCGTGGTCGCGCGCGTTGTAGCAGAGGAAATCGACCGCCTGCTTGCCCTCGAGGTCGACCAGGCGCAGCACCTGGCCGCGCTTGATCTCGCGGCTCCAGCCGGCGCGCGCGGCGATGATCTCGTCCGACACGATGTTCATAGCGCAAGTCTATAATCGCCGGCGAGCGCGGGTGTAGTTCAATGGCAGAACATCAGCTTCCCAAGCTGAATACGTGGGTTCGATTCCCATCACCCGCTCCACGAGCTACTTCGAAACGCTCTCCACGAGCGCGAGCAATCCCTGGAGCAGGGCGATGGGGGAAGGCGGGCAGCCGGGGATGTGCAGGTCGACCGCGAGCACTTGCGAGACCCCGCCGACGCACGCGGCGCTGCCGGCAAAGACGCCGCCGTTGCGCGCGCAATCGCCGACCGCGACCACCCACTTCGGATCCGGCGCGGCGCGATAGGTGCGCTCGAGCGCTTCGCGCATGTTTTTCGTCACCGGGCCGGTGACCAGCAGCACGTCGGCGTGGCGCGGCGAGGCGACGAAGCGCAGGCCGAAGCGCTCGAGGTCGTAGAGCACGTTGTTGAGCGCGTGGATCTCGAGCTCGCAGCCGTTGCAGGAGCCGGCGTCGACCTCGCGGATCGACAAGGTGCGGCCGAGGCGGGCGCGCGATGCTTCGTTGACGCGCGCGGCGAGCTCGGCCAGCGCGGCGTCGTCCACCGGCGGCGCCGCCTCGGTGAGCGGCCCGCCGACGAAATTCCTGAGCATCAACTTAAAGGTCATGGCCTGAGTACGAGCAGTTGAAGGATTTGTTGCAGAGCGGGAAGTCGGCCACGATGTTGCCCTCGATCGCCGCCTCGAGCAGCGGCCACTGGAACCAGGACGGATCGCGGAGATGGCAGCGCTCGACGTGGCCATCCGAGCCGATGCGCACCCACGCGAAGATGTCGCCGCGAAAGCCTTCGACCAGCGCCACGCCTTCGCTCGTGCTTCGAGCCGCGGGAAGCGGACTGTGGCTCGCGCCGGACGGCAGCCCGGCGAGGATCTGCTCGATCAGCGCCAGGCTCTGCTCGACTTCGCGGATGCGGATCCACACGCGCGCGTTGACGTCGCCTGCCTGCACCGAGGGCACCTCGAACTGCAGCGTGCCGTACGGCGCATAGCCCGGCGTGCGGCGCGCATCGAAGCGCCGGCCCGACGCGCGCCCGACGTAGCCGCCGGCGGCGAATTGCTGCGCGAGCGCGTGCGAAAGGATTCCCGTGCCGACGGTGCGATCCTTGAGCGAAGCGGTGTTGTCGTACAGATCGACCAGCTCGGGAAAGCGGCGGCGGATGAAGGTGAGCAGGGTCTCGAGCGCACGCGCGCCCTCCGGCGCGATGTCGCCGCGCAGGCCTCCGGGAACCACCGCGTCCATCATCAACCGATGGCCGAAGCAGGCGTGGGCGGCACGCAGGGCATGCTCGCGCAGCAGGCCACAGCTCGCGTGCATGATGCTGAACGAGGCGTCGTTGCAGACCGCGCCGATGTCGCCCAGGTGGTTGGCGAGGCGCTCGAGCTCGCCCGCGAGCGCGCGCAGCCACACGGCGCGCGCCGGCACCGGCGCGCCGAGCGCGTTCTCCACCGCCTGCGCGAACGCGATTGCGTAGGCGACCGTGCTGTCGCCCGAAACCCGTCCGGCCAGCGACGCCGCGCGCTCGAGCGACGCGCCGGCCATGAGCGCGTCGATCCCTTTGTGCGCATAGCCGAGGCGCTGCTCCAGGCGCACCACGGTTTCGCCATTGGCGGTGAAGCGGAAGTGGCCCGGCTCGATGATGCCCGCGTGCACCGGGCCGACCGGAATCTGGTGCAGGCTCTCGCCTTCCGCGGGCAGGAACGGATACGGGCCGGCGTGCCACAGCCATGGCCGCGAGTCCGGCGCGCCCTCGGCTTGCAGGCCGGCGAGATCCTGCATCGCGCGCTCGAGCCGGATCGCCGGCGGATGAAGCCGGCCGACCGAAGGGAAAGCCCCGGCGGCGCAGTCGAGGTGGAGCAGGCTGATCTTGTTTGCGTCGATCAGCGCCAGGTGCGCCCAGCCCGGCTCGCCCCACAGGCTGAGGAGCGATTGCTCTCCGCGTTGCAGGCTGGCGGCCGCCTGTTCCCAGGCCTCGCGGTTCGCAATGGAGGGTGTCCAGTCCATGTCAGTTCAGCAGGCTCGCCACGTGCTGGAACCACGCCACCAGCGCCGGCGGCAGCCAGATCCCGGCCACCAGCACCAGCGCGAGGTGCAGGGCCACCGGCAGGAACGAGGCCTTGACCGGATCGTTGCGCCCGTCGGGATCGCCGAACGCCAGCGCGTTCAGGCGCAACAGCAGCGCGCCCAGCGCCACCAGCAGGGCAAGGCCGAGGACGATGGCGAGCGCCGGGGCGCGCGCGAACGTCGAGGTGACGATCAGAAACTCGGTCATGAACAGCCCCATCGGCGGCAGCCCGGCGATCGCCACCACGCCCAGGGCGAGGCTCCAGCCGAGCGCCGGGTGCGAGGCGGTGAGGCCGCGGATGTCGGCCATGCGCTGCGTGCCTTTCACCTGCGCGACGTGGCCGACGCAGAAGAAGATCGCCGACTTGGTCAGGCTGTGGAGCGCCATGTGCAGCAGCCCGGCGAAGTTGGCGAGCGTGCCGCCCATGCCGAAGGCGAAGGTGATCACGCCCATGTGCTCGATCGACGAGTAGGCGAACAGGCGCTTGATGTCCTGGCGCCGGTAGAGCATGAAGGAGGCGAACACCACCGACAGCAGGCCGAGCGACACCATCAGCGGGCCCGGCGCGAGCGCCGCCGGGTTCGCCGACATGATGCTCTTGAAGCGCAGCACCGCGAACAGCGCCACGTTGAGCAGCAGCCCGGACAGCACCGCCGAGATCGGCGTCGGGCCTTCGGCGTGCGCGTCGGGCAGCCAGGCGTGCAGCGGCACCAGTCCCACCTTGGTGCCGTAGCCGAGCAGCAGGAACACGAACGCCAGGTTGAGGAACGCCGGGTCGAAGCTCGCCGCGTTCTGCACGAGCACGCTCCAGGCCATCGCGTCGAGCCCTTCGCCGACGGTGGAGCGCGCGGCGAGGTAGACCAGGATGGTGCCGAACAGCGCGAGCGCGATGCCGACGCTGCCGAGCAGGAAGTACTTCCACGCCGCCTCGAGCGCGGCCGGCGTGCGGTAGATGCCGACCATCACCACCGTGGTGAGCGTCGCCAGCTCCACCGCCACCCACATCAGGCCGACGTTGTTCGACAGCAGCGCGAGGTTCATGCCGAACATCAGCATCTGGTACATCGCGTGGTAGAAGCGCAGGTGCGCGTGCGTCAGGTGGCCGGTCTCCAGCTCGTGCGCGATGTAGCTCGCGCTGAACACGGCGGTGGTGAAGCCGACCAGGGTGCTGAGGATGATGAACACCGCGTTCAGGTCGTCGACGATCAGGTAGGGGCCGGTCGCGGGGCGCTCGATCAGCAGCAGCAGCGCGCAGGCGAAGGTGAGGAACGAGACGAAGGCGTTGAGCCACGCGCCCTTGCGGTCGTCGGAGATCAGCGCGAGCAGCAGCGCGCCGGCCGCCGGCAGGACGAGGATCGCGGCGAGCACCAGCGTACCGTCGCTCACGGCTGCTCCCCGCGGTGCTCGTGCAGCAGGTGGATGTCGACGGTTTCGAAGCGCTCGCGGATGCGGAACAGGAAGATGCCGATCACGATCAGCGCGACCAGGATCGAGAAGGCCACGCTGATCTCCACCACCAGCGGCATGCCCTTGGCACCGGTGGCGGCGAGGATCAGCCCGTTCTCGATCGACATGAAGCCGATCACCTGGCTCACGGCGTTGCGGCGCGAGATCATCATCAGCAGGCCGAGCAGGATCACCGACAGCGCGAACGACAGGTCCTCGCGCGCCAGCGTGCCGGCCTGCGCCGTGATCGGCAGCATCACCATGACCGACAGCGCGATCAGGCCGATGGCGGCGAGCATGGTGAGGCCGATGCTCACCACCGGCTCGATGGTGCGGTGGATGCCGAGGCGCACCACCATGCGCCGCAGCGCGACCGGGATCACCACCGCCTTGATCACGAGCGCGATGGCCGCCGTGATGTAGAGGTGCGGCGCGTGCTGGATGAACGCCTGCCAGGCGACCGACATCGACACCACCAGCGCGTGCAGCGCGAACGTGCTGATCAGGCCGGTCATGCGGTCCTGGTAGAGCAGCATCACGCTGACCAGCACCAGGCCGCCGGCGAACAGGTGAGCGATATCGAGGGCGAGCGGGCTGATCATGTCAGGCGCGACACGAAGCGCAGCAGCGCCGCCAGCACCCCGAGCATCAGGGCCGCGCCGAGGAAGTCGGAGTAGCGGAACACGCGCATCTTGGCGATCGAGGTCTCGAACACGGCGAGCAGGAAGCCGGCGAGCGCGAGCTTGGCGACGTAGATGGCCACGCCGGCGAGATAGGCGAGCGCGCCGTCGCCCGCGGCGGCAATTCCCCAGGGCGCGAACACGCAGCCGATGATCGAGATGTAGAGCAGCAGCTTGACGTACGACGCCAGCTCGATCAGCGCCAGGTGGCGGCCCGAGTACTCGAGGATCATGGCTTCGTGCACCATCGTCAGCTCGAGGTGCGTAGCCGGGTTGTCGACCGGAATGCGGCCGTTCTCGGCGATCGCCACCATGACGAGCGCGACCAGCGCCAGCGCGAGCGAAACGCGCAGGCCGACGTCCGGGCCCTGCAGGTAGGCGGCGATGAACGAGAGCTGCGTCGAGCCGGCCAGGAGGGACAGGGTAAAGACGACCATCAGCATCGCCGGCTCGGCGAGCGAGGCGATCATCATCTCGCGGCTCGAGCCGATGCCGCCGAAGCTGGTGCCGACGTCGAGCCCGGCCAGCGCGAGCATGAAGCGCGCGCTGCCGAGCAGCGCGACGATGGCGATCATGTCCGCGGCGTAGCTGAACAGCAGCCCGGTGGCGAAGGTCGGCACCAGCGCGGCGGCGACCCAGGTGGCGGCGAACACCAGGTAGGGCGTGGCGCGAAACACCCACGAGGCGGAATGCGCCAGCACCACCTCCTTGCGCAGCAGCCGCAGCAGGTCGCGGTACGGCTGCACCAGCGGCGGTCCCCGGCGTCCGACGAGCAGCGCCTTCAGCTTGCGCACGTAGCCCGCGAGCAGCGGCGCCAGCGCGAGCACTACCATCATCTGGCAGAGCTGGACCAGCGCGTCGAGGATCATTGCCATACGGTGAGGACCATCAGGAGCGCGACCAACGCGCCGAATACCAGCGTCAGGTAGCCGCGGATGGTGAGGAACTGCAGCCGGTTCAGCCGGTCGGCGACAAAGCCGACCATCCGCGCGATCGGAGCGTAGAGCACGTCCCACGGGACGTCGCGCAGGCGCACGCGCAGCCGGGCGGCGCGGGTATCGCCCGGCGGCGGCAGGTCGACTTCCTCGCTTGCGCGGAACAGCACGCTGCCGAACACGCGGCGGATCGGCTGCGACAGGCTGCCGGCGGTGTATTGCGTCGCCGGGCTCGGGTCGGGAAAGCCGCAGTCCCACGCCGGCGCGCGCCGCACCGTAGCCGACCCCCACCGGTGGATGACCTCGGCGCCGAGGCCGGCGGCCAGCGCGATGAAGAAGAACAGCAGCAGGCCGTTATAGGAGCTGCGGCTCTGCGCGACCGGTACGATCGTCAGGAAGTCGAGCTGCTCCTGGCGCGGCAGGCTGGTGCCGGTCAGCGTCTGGATCACCGGCGCGAGCGCATCGATGAAATAGCCGGGCAGGATGCCGGCCAGCAGGCACAGCGCGGCGAGCCCGAGCATCGCCGCCTGCGACCAACGGTCGGTCTCGACGGCCTCGGCGGCGAGCGGGCTGCGTGGCCGGCCGAGAAAGGTGATGCCGAACGCCTTGACGAAGCATGCCGCGGCGAGCGCGGCCGAGAGCGCGAGCAGCGCGCCGGCCGCCGGCACCAGGAATTTCAGCAGCCATTGCGGCAGGGCCGGGCTGAGCAGGATCGCCTGGAACGTCAGCCACTCGGAGACGAAGCCGTTGAACGGCGGCAGCGCCGAGATCGCGGCCGAGCCGATGAGAAAAGCGAACGCGGTGCGCGGCATGCGGTGGATCAGGCCGCCGAGCCGCTCCATGTTGCGCTCGCCGGTGGCGCCGAGCACCGCGCCGGCGCCGAAGAACAGCAGGCTCTTGAACAGCGCGTGGTTGAAGACGTGCAGCAGGGCCGCGGTGAGCGCCAGCGCCGCCGCGCCGGTCATGCCGTTCGCTTGGAACGCGAGCGCGAGGCCCAGACCGATGAAGATGATGCCGACGTTCTCCACCGTGCTGTAGGCGAGCAGCCGCTTGAGATCGTCCTGCATCAGCGCGTACAGGACCCCCAGCACCGCGGTGATGCCGCCGAGCAGCGGGACGAGCGCGCCCCACCACCAGGCCGGCGGGCCGAGCAGGTCGAAGACGATGCGCACGAAGCCGTACACCGCGACCTTGGTCATCACGCCGCTCATCAGCGCCGAGACGTGCGTCGGCGCGGCCGGGTGGGCGAGCGGCAGCCAGACGTGCAGCGGCACCAGGCCCGCCTTGGAGCCGGCGCCGATCAGCGCCAGCACCAGCACCACGCCGGAGATCGTGGCCGCCGGCGGCGCGAGGCGGATGGCCTCGAAGGCGTAGCCGCCCGACGGGCCGGCGAGCAGGCCGAACGCGAGGATCAGGGCGAGCGTGCCGAAGCTCGCCATCAGGAGATAGAGATACCCGGCCGCGGCGTTGCCGGGGCGGCGATGGTGTGCCATCACCAGCGCCCACGACGACAGCGACATGAACTCCCAGGCGAAGAGGAAGGTGAACGCGTCGGCGGCGAGCAGCACGAGGTTCATGCCGGCGAGGAACGCCGGGAAGAAGGGCAGCACGCGCCCCGGCGCCTCCTCGTGGCGGCCGTAGCCGAGCCCGAACAGGCTGGCCGCGCCGCCGCCGAGGTTGATCACCAGCAGAAAGAACGACGCCAGCGCATCGAGGCGGAAGTGCGCGCCCAGCCACGGCAGGCCGACGGGCAGCGTCAGGCTGCCGCCGAGGGCCGCCGGCGCGAGCAGCGAAGCCAGCGCGGCGGAGAATGCGACGCTCGTCGCGCCGAGCGAAATGCCATACACCAGCACCCGCGCGACGCGGCGCCGCGCCAGGGCGAGCGCCGCCACGCCGGTGCCGAGCAGCGTCGCGATGCACCACAACAGCCCTTCCAGCACCACGATGTCCCCCGTCAGCCCCTTTTCTTCAGGCGGATGCCGCGGCCGCCGCCCTCGCTGGCCGCGCCCTCGTTGATCAGCTCGATGCCGAGGCGCTCGAGCGCCGCGATCAGCTTCATCAGCGACTCGACGTTGCCGCGCACCACGCCGTCGCTCGCTTCCATGCGCTGGATGGTGGGCAGGGACAGGCGCGCCGCCTTGGCGAGCGTGCGCTGGTCGATGCCCACGAGCGCGCGGGCCGCGCGCAATTGTCCGGACGTAATCATATTCAAAGCGTTAGTTAGTACGTAATATAGATCATAACTGATGTTTTGTGTATCAGGCGCATAATAGCGGCGCATGCCGTATTCGGTGGAAGGCAAGCTGGTGGTGGCGATCTCCTCGCGGGCGCTGTTCGACTTCGAGGAGGAGAACCGGGTGTTCGAGAAGGACGGCGAGCCGGCCTACATTGCCCTGCAGTACGCGCGCCTCGACGTGCCCGCGCGCCACGGCGTGGCGTTCCCGCTGGTCAAAAAGCTGCTGGCGTTCGGCCCGACCCGGGTCGAGGTCGTGGTGCTGTCGAAGAACGATCCGGTCTCGGGGCTGCGCGTGTTCCGCTCGGCCAAGCAGGCCGGGTTGAACATCGAGCGCGGCGTGTTCACGCGCGGGCGCAGCCCCTACCAGTACCTCGACCCGCTCAAGGCCAACCTGTTCCTTTCAGCGAACGAAGGCGATGTCATGGGCGCGCTGCAGGCCAAGGTGCCGGCCGCGCGCGTCTATCCCGAGTCCGCGCAGGCCGCTAGCCGCCACGCCGACGAGGTGCGCATCGCCTTCGACGGCGACGCGGTGCTTTTTTCCGACGAAGCCGAGATGGTCTACCAGCGCGACGGGCTCGATGCCTTCACCCGGCACGAGACCACGAATGCGTTGCGGCCGCTGCCGCCGGGTCCCTTCAAGCCCTTGCTCGAGGCGCTGCACCGGCTGCAAAGCGAGAAGAACGCCGCGGTAAAAATCCGCACGGCGCTCGTCACCGCGCGCAGCGCCCCGGCGCACGAGCGCGCGGTGCGCACGCTGATGGAATGGAACATCGCGGTCGACGAGGCCATGTTCCTCGGCGGGCTCGACAAGGGCGAGTTCCTCAGGTCGTTCGAGCCGGACTTCTACTTCGACGACCAGCGCGGCCACGTCGACTCGGCGCGCGCGTTCGTGGCAGCCGGCCACGTGCCGTTCGGCGTCGCGAACCTGCGCAAGTAGCTAGATTCGTCCTTCTTCGACGGCGTGGCAGGCCACGCCATTGATGAACGCGGGGACTTCGCGCCTGCAACGCTCGTTCGCGTGCGGGCAGCGAGGATGGAAGGCGCAGCCGGGCGGCGGCGAGAGCGGGTTGGGCACTTCGCCCGCCACCGGGGTGCGCGACTTGCCGCTCATCTCGAGGTCGGGCACCGCGTCGAGCAGCATGCGCGTATAGGGATGGCGCGGCTTGGCGAACAGCGCGGCCGAGCTCGCCAGCTCGACCACCCGGCCCAGGTACATGACGCCGACGCGATCGGCAACCAGCGATACCACCGCCAGGTTGTGCGAGATGAAGACGTAGGTCAGCCCGAGGCGCTCCTGCAGCTCGGCCATCAGGTTCAGGATCTGCGCCTGCACCGAGACGTCGAGCGCCGAAGTGGGCTCGTCGCAGATCAGCAGATCGGGCTCGCCGGCGAGCGCGCGCGCGATCGAGATGCGCTGGCGCTGGCCGCCCGAGAACTCGTGCGGATAGCGCTCGGCGTCGTCGGGGGAAAGGCCAACCTGGACGAGAAGTTCGTCGATGGTTTTTCTTGTTTTCACGAGCATCATCGGTTCCGCGATGATCTTGCGCACGCGCCAGCGCGGATTGAGGCTGGCGTAGGGATCCTGGAAGATCATCTGCATGCGCCGGCCGTGGAACTCGAGGCGCCCCTCGCTAGGCGCATGCAGGCCGACGATCAGGCGCGCGACCGTCGACTTGCCGCAGCCGGACTCGCCCACCAGCGCCAGGGTCTCTCCCTTGGTGACTTCAAACGAGACACGATCCACGGCCCGCAGCAGCCGCCGCGGCTCGCCCTCGAGCACGCGGTTGAGCCACGGCCGCGAGACGTCGAAGTCGCGGCTGACCGATTCGAGCTTAAGCAGAGGCATGCAGCCAGCAGGCGGCGCGGCTGGTCCCGGCATCCAGCAAGCCGGGGCGCTCGACCCCGCAGCGCTCGAAGCGCTTCGGGCAGCGCGGGTTGAACGCGCAGCCGGCCGGGATGGCGTTCAAGCGCGGCATGGAACCCTCGATCTGCATCAGGCGGCTTTGATGCGTGCCGATTTTGGGAATCGAGCCCATCAGGCCGACGGTGTACGGATGGCGCGGGGCGTGGATCACCTCGCGCACCGGGCCGATCTCGGCGATGCGGCCCGCGTACATCACCGCGACGCGGTGCGCGGTCTCGGCGATCACGCCCATGTCGTGCGTGATCAGCATCACCGCCGCGCCGCGCTCGGCGGCGAGGCGCTTGATGAGCGCGATGATCTGCGCCTGGATCGAGACGTCGAGCGCCGTGGTCGGCTCGTCGGCGATCAGCAGGCGCGGCTCGGCGGCGAGCGCGAGCGCGATCACCACGCGCTGGCGCATCCCGCCGGAGAAATGGTGCGGATAGCTGCCGTAGCGCGCTTCGGGGGCGGGGATACCGACTTCTCGCAACAGGGACAGGGCCCTGTCCCGGGCAGCCCGGGGAGAGAGGTCCAGATGCGTCAGGATCGTTTCCTCCAGCTGTTGCCCGATCGTGTAGAGCGGATTCAACGAGGTGAGCGGATCCTGGAAGATGACGCCGATGCGGCGGCCGCGGATGCGGCGCAATGCCTCGTGCGGCAGGTTGTCGATGCGCCGTCCTTCCAGTCGGACTTCGCCCGCGCTGATGCGTCCCGGCGGCTCGAGCAGGCCGATCACCGCCATGCCGGTGATCGACTTGCCGGCGCCGGACTCGCCCACCACGCCGAGCACCTCGCCCGGCGCGATGGAGAAAGAGATGTCGTCGACCGCGGTCAGGGCTCCGCGCCGGGTGGGGAATTGGACCTTGAGACGGTCGACGGATAGGATCATTTCGGACGAATCATCTGAGCTTCGGATTGAGCGCGTCGCGCAGCCAGTCGCCGAGCAGGTTGACCGACAGCACCAGGATGACCAGAGCGGCGCCGGGAAATACCGTGATCCACCATTCGCCGGACAAGAGGAACTCGTTGCCGACGCGGATCAGCGTGCCGAGCGAGGGCTGCGTGGCGGGCACGCCGACGCCGAGGAACGAGAGCGTGGCCTCGGTAATGATCGCGGTGCCGATGTTGATGGTAGCCAGCACCAGCACCGGTCCCATCACGTTCGGCAGCACGTGCGACAGCATGATCGCGAGCGGGCGGCGCCCGATGACGCGCGCCGCCTGCACGTACTCCTTCTCGCGCTCGACCATGGTCGAGCCGCGCACGGTGCGCGCGTAGTGCACCCAGCCGGCGAGGCCGATGGAGAGGATCAGCACCGGGATCGCGATCTCGTCGTGCCGCTCGGTGGGCAGCGCGACGCGCGCCACGCCGTCGATAAGCAGCGCGATCAGGATGGCGGGAAACGAGAGCTGCACGTCGGCCACGCGCATGAGGAAGGCGTCGAGCCGCCCGCCGAGGTAGCCCGACAGCAGGCCGAGGGAAACGCCGAGCACCAGCGCGAGCGCCACCGAGGCGAGCCCCACGCCGAGCGAGATGCGCGCGCCGTGCATGATGGTGGAGAGGATGTCCCGGCCCTGGTTGTCGGTGCCGAGGAGGAAAACGCGCTCGCCGCCCTCGACCCAGGCCGGCGGCTTGAACGCCGCGTTCAGGTCAAGCGCGGCGGCGTCGAACGGGTTCTGCGGAGCGAGCCAGGGCGAAAGACAGGCCGCGCCGACGCAGATCAGCGTCAGCGCGGCTGCGATCATCGTGACCGGCGACCGGCGGAAGCTCCATGCCAGGTCGTGGTCCCACAGGCTGCGAATCAGACGCCTCCATCCACCTTGGCGAAGCGCGATTCCGGCCGGTCGTCGGCCTTGTGCACCGTGGTGACGCTCTTCTTCATCGCCCACGGCCGCAGCTGGTGGTGGATCGGCACGTAGTAGTACTTGTCACGCGTCTCGATCAGGCCCTCGCGCAGCAGCGCGTCGCGCGCCTTCGGATCGGTGGCGATGCCGATCGCGTCGATGGTGGTGTCGAGCTTGGGGTCGCTCACGCGGCCGAGGTTGAAGTTGCCCTGCGCGCCGCCGGTCTTGGTGCGCACCAGCGACTGCAGCGAGTACTGCGCGTCGAAGGTCGCCACGCCCCAGCCGAGCAGGTAGGCGCTCGAGTCGAAGTTCTGGATCTTGGCGATGAAGGTGGCGAACGGCATCGAGTTCAGCTTCGGCCTGAAGCCCGCCTTGGCCCACATGCCGACCAGCGCCTGGCAGATCTTCTCGTCGTTCACGTAGCGGTTGTTCGGGCAGTCGAGCGTGAACTCGAAGCCGTTGGGATAGCCGGCCTCGGCGAGCAGCTTCTTCGCCAGCGCGGGATCGGGCTTGAGCACGACGTCGATGTCCTTCGAGTGGCCGTGCACGCCCGGCGCCACCATGATGCCGGCCGGGATCGACAGGCCGCGCATCACCACGCGCTTGATCGCCTCGCGGTCGACCGCCAGGTTCATCGCGCGCCGCACGCGGATGTCGAGGAATGGATTCTTGCCCTTGACGTCCGAGTACTTGAGCTCCGGGTTGTGCTGGTCCATGCCGATGAAGATGGTGCGCACCTCGTGGCCGTCGAGCACCTTCACCTTGCTCTCCTTGCGCAGGCGCTCGACGTCCTGCACCGGCAGGTCGGTGACCAGGTCGACGTCGCCGGCCAGCAGGGCCGAGACCCGGGTGGCGTCCGACTTGACCGGGTTGTAGACCACGTCGGTGACGTTGCCGTCGAGCTTGCCCCACCAGTCCTTGTTGTAGACAAAGGTGATCTGCTTGTCGGGCTCCCAGCCCTTGATCATGTAGGGCCCGGTGCCGTTGGTGTTGCGCGAGGCGTAGGTCTCTTCCTTCTTGGCGTAGTCCTGCACGTTCTGCGAGCGGTTCTTCTCCGACCAGGACTTGCTCATGATGCGGAAGTCGACGATGTTGCGCAGCAGGATCGGCACCGGGCCGGAGAGCATGAAGTCGACGGTGTAGTCGTCGACCTTGACGATTTCCTTCACGCCGGTGACGTAGATCTGCATCGTGCCCTGCTTCTGCTGGATGCGGCCGAAGGAGAACACCACGTCGTCGGCGGTGAACGGCGAGCCGTCGTGGAACTTGACGCCCTTGCGCAGGTTGAAGCGCCACTGCGTGTCGGAGATCTGCTTCCAGCTCACCGCCAGGCACGGCTCGGGCTGGTACTTCTTGTCGTAGCGCGTCAGCCCCTCGTAGGTATGCTGCATCATCGCGTTGGTGGTGGCGTGGTTCTGCGAGTGCGGGTCGAGCGTGATCACGTCGTTCTGCGCCGCCCATTTCAGGTTCACGGCATGGGCCGGCAGCGCCGCCAACGCCAGTACCAGCAGTAGCTTCCTCATGGCTCCTCCTCTTTCCTCTATTTGATCGGCAGGGCGTCCTCCACCAGCGCGGCCAGGTAGCCCGCGCCGATGGGAATCACCTCGTCGTTGAAATCGTAGTTCGCATTGTGCAGAAAGCAACCGCCGGCGGCACCCCCCTGGCCGAGGAATACGTAAGCCCCCGGCCGCGCCTGCAGCATGTACGAGAAGTCCTCGCCGCCCATGGTGGGCTCGTGCTCGGTGATTACGTTGCCTTTGCCGAACAGGCGCTCGCCGACGCGCGCCGCGAACTGCGCCTCGTGCGCGCTGTTGATGGTCGGCGGGTAGCCGCGGGTGTACTGCACTTCCGTCGTACAGCCCATCGCGTCGGCCACCTTGCCGACGATCTCGCGAAAACGCTTCTCCGCGAGATCGCGGGTCTCGGGGCGGAAGCTGCGCACCGTGCCGACCAGCTGCACCGCGTCGGGCACCACGTTGAACGCGCCGACCTGGCTGGTCTGCATCGAGCAGATGCTGACCACCACCGAATCCACCGGGGCGACGTTGCGGCTGGCGATGGTCTGCAGCGCGCTGATCACCTGCGCCGCCGCGACCACCGGGTCGACCACCAGGTGCGGCATCGCGCCGTGGCCGCCGCGCCCACGCAGCGTGACCTGCACTTCGTCGGTGGCGGCCATCACCGGGCCGGGCTTCACCGCCATCTGGCCGGCGGGCAGGCCGGGCCAGTTGTGCAGCGCGTAGACCTGGTCGGCGGGGAAGCGCTCGAACAGGCCTTCCTTCACCATGACCTGGCCGCCGCCGCCGCCTTCCTCCGCCGGCTGGAAGATGAGGTAGGCGGTGCCGGCGAAGTTGCGCGTCTCCGCGAGGTAGCGCGCCGTGCCGAGCAGCATGGTGGTGTGGCCGTCATGCCCGCAGGCATGCATGCGGCCCGCGTTCTGCGAACGATGGGCAAAGGTATTCAGCTCGTGCATCGGCAGGCAATCCATGTCGGCGCGCAGGCCGATGGCTTTTCCGTTCCTGGTCTTTCCCGGGATGACGCCGACCACGCCGGTCTTCGCCAAGCCGACATGGGTCTCGATGCCGAGCTTGCGCAGGTACTCCGCCACCACCTTCGAGGTTCGTTCCTCCGTGAACGACAGCTCCGGATGCGCGTGCAGGTCGCGGCGGATCGCGGTGAGCTCCGGATGGAAACGGCGAATGGAATCGACGGGGCTGGTCATAGCGGCTTCAACCGGAGGCGGGGATCCACCGCATAGTAAAGGAGATCGACCGCCAGGTTGATCACGACGAAGAACAGCGCGATCAGGCACAGGTAGGCGGCCATCACCGGCACGTCGGCGACGCTCACCGCCTGGATGAAAAGCAGCCCCATGCCGGGCCACTGGAACACGGTCTCGGTGATGATGGCGAAGGCGATGATCGCGCCGAGCTGCAGGCCGGTAATGGTGATCACCGGCACCAGCGTGTTCTTGAGCGCGTGGCCGAAATGCACCGCGCGGTCGGTGAGGCCGCGGGCGCGCGCGAAGCGGATGTAGTCGGTGCGCAGCACTTCCAGCATCTCCGAGCGCACCAGGCGCTGGATCAGCGTCATCTGGAACAGGCCGAGCGTGATCGCGGGCAGGACCAGCGCTTTCAGCCCCGACGCGGTCAGCAGGCCGGTGGTCCACCAGCCGAGCGCCACCGTGTCGCCGCGGCCGAACGACGGCATCCAGCCGAGCTGCACCGAGAACACCAGGATCAGCAGGATGCCGATCAGGAAGGTCGGCAGCGACACGCCGGCGAGCGACACGGCGAGCAGCACGTGCGACAGCCACGAGTCGCGGCGCAGCGCGGTGTACACGCCCATCGGGATGCCCAGCACCAGCGCGAACAGCGCCGCGGCGATCGACAGCTCGAGCGTGGCCGGCAGGCGCTCGACGATCAGCTTCGACACCGGCTGCACCTGGCGCAGGCTCAGGCCGAACTCCCCCTGCAGCGCGTTGCCGAGGAAGCGCAGGTACTGCACGTAGAACGGCCGGTCAAGGCCGAGCGTGCGCGTCACCTCGATGCGCTGCTCGGGGGTGGCATCCTGGCCGAGCATGAATGCCACCGGGTCGCCGACGAAGCGGAACAGCGAAAACGCGATCAGGCCGACGGTCATCATGACCAGGACCGCCTGGGCGATGCGGCGCAGGATGAACGCGGCCATTTTGAGAGAATGGTACCCCATGTCTTTTGCGCAACAGGTGATCGGCTGGCAGCGAAAGCACGGGCGTCACGACCTGCCGTGGCAGGGCACGCGCGACCCGTACCGCCTCTGGCTGTCCGAGGTGATGCTGCAGCAGACGCAGGTGAGCGCGGTGATTCCGTACTACGAGCGCTTCCTCGCCAAATACCCGACGGTCGAGGCGCTCGCCGCGGCGACCGAGGACGAGGTGCTGCAGCTGTGGAGCGGCCTCGGTTACTACGCTCGTGGCCGCAACTTGCACAAGGCTGCAATGCAAATCGCCGGCAATGGATTTCCCCGCACCGCGGAAAAGATTGCGGAGCTGCCGGGCGTGGGGCGATCCACCGCGGCAGCGATCGCGGCGTTCGCTTACGGCGAGCGTGCGGCAATCCTGGATGGCAATGCGAAGCGCGTGCTTTCACGCTTTTTCGGCGTTGCCGCCGAGCAGGACCTCTGGAAGCGTGCGGAGCGAGTATTGCCGCGGCAGCGGATCGAGGCCTACACGCAGGGCCTGATGGATCTTGGGGCGACGGTGTGCACGCGGGTCCCGGCTTGCGCGACGTGCCCGGTCAAGGCGAGCTGCATCGCGCGCAAGACGGGCCGCATCGCCGAGTTGCCGGCGCCGCGGGCGAAGAAGGTGTTGCCGCAGAAAGAGACGAGCTGGTACGTATTCATCGTCGCCGGGCGCGTGCTGCTCGAGCGGCGTCCATCACCGGGGATCTGGGGTGGGCTGTGGTGCTTTCCGGAGAAGCGCCCTGACGGCGGCCGCGTGAAGCGTCGGCTGCCGGTGATCGAGCATGGCTTCACGCATTTCAAGCTGCGCATCCGGCCGCTTCTTTGCACGGGCGTGACAGAAAAATCCGGATTCTGGATGGACCTTGACGACGCCCGGCGCGCGGCGATCCCGACGCCTGTCAAAAATCTGCTACACGAGCTGGCTGGGAATCGCCACGCAACGCGGCGGTAGTCGGCGATAGCGGGTTTCTACCCAGGCTGTGAAAATGTTCACACATCGAAGGACACACAGCCGCTAGCTGGGTCCTCCGGGATTGCCTCAAGCGGCGATCGGCAGCAGCGACTACACCTTGTTTGGTCCCGTACGGACGAGCGCGTCCAGTTTCTCCAGGCGCGCGCGTCCGTCCGCTATTTCCAGCAGCGTTTGCTTCGCCTCGAGCGGCAACGGCAGCAGCTCCGCCAGCCGTGCGCTCACCCACGCGCTCGAGTCAAGGCGGTACGGGCGCTCGAGCAGCGTCGGGTGCTGCTCGATCACGCGCTCGAGCAGCTTCACGAAGCGCGCGAGCGCTTCCGGCACCGGGCCGTCGCCTTCCTCCGCCAGCAGCTCGACCGAAGCGCGCACCAACCCGTCGGCCTGCACGCGCCGCTCGAGAACGCGGAAGCGGCTCTCGCCGCGCACGCTCACCTGCAATAGGCCGAGCTGCGGCATGTCCCATTCGGCGATGCGCGCGATGCAGCCGACGCCGACCGGTACCGCGGGTTCGCCCACCTCCTTGCCCTCCTGGATCAGGCACACGCCGAAGGGCGAGTTGTCCTTGAGGCAGGTCTTGGCCATTTCCATGTAGCGCTGCTCGAAAATGCGCAGCGGCAGGCGCCCACCGGGAAAGAGCACCGTGTGCAGCGGGAACAGCGCGATTTCCTCGTTCAGGCGCCTTCTTTCGACAGACCCCGGTGGCGCACCAGCACCTGCCAGTCCTTGCGGAAATGCTCGGCCAGGCGCTCGGCCACGAACACCGAGCGATGGCGGCCGCCGGTGCATCCGACCGCCACGGTGACCGAGCTGCGGTTCTCGCGCACGATCTCGGGCAGCCAGCGCGACAGCAGGCCGCGCGCGTCCTCCAGCCAGCGCTGCACCGCCGCGTCGCGCGACAGGAACTCGATCACCGGCGCGTCGCGCCCGGTGAACGGTCGCAGCTGCGGGTCGTAGTGCGGGTTGGCGAGCATGCGGCAGTCGAGCACCCAGTCGGCGTCGAGCGGCAGGCCGTCGCGGTAGGCGAACGACTCGAACAGCAGCGTGAGCTGGCCCGGCCCGAGGCCGAGCAGGTCGCGGATCCAGTTCTGCAGCACGCGCGGCTGCAGGTCGCTGGTGTCGATGCGCTGGCCGAGCGGCGCGACGCCTTCCAGCAGCGCGCGCTCGTGCTCGATCGCCTCGGGCAGGGTCTGATCGCCGCCCAGCGGGTGGCGCCGGCGCGTTTCCGAGAAACGGCGCAGCAGCGTCGGGGTGTTCGCTTCCAGGTACAGCACGCGGCAGTCGAAGCCGCGCTGCTTCAGCCTTTCGATGTGATCGGGCAATGCGGCGAGCGCCGCGCTGCGCGCGTCGATGCTGATCGCCACGCGCTCATGCCCCGCGCCCTGCAGGAAATCCAGGACTTCCCGCAGCAGGGTGGCGGGGAGGTTGTCGACGCAGTAATAGCCCGCGTCCTCCAGGACCTTGAGCGCGATGCTCTTGCCCGACCCCGAGAGGCCGCTGACGAGAACTAGGCTTTGCGACACTCGCCCATGCGCTACGACTTTTCGCCCTTCTGCATTTCCTGGTTCTGGCGGGCGAGAAACTCGGCCATCGAATCGATGCCGCGCAGCTTGAGGATTTCATTGCGCACCGCGGCCTCGACCAGCACCGCGAGGTTGCGCCCGGCGGCGACCGGGATCGTCACCCGGCGCACGGTCACGCCGAGGATCTCCTCGGTCAGCTCGCTCAGCGGCAGGCGCTCGGCGGGATCGCGGCTGGCCGAGGTCGGCCGCGCGAGGTGCGTCACCAGGCGCAGCTTCATTTTGCGGCGCACCGCGGTCTCGCCGAAGATGGTGCGGATATTCAGCACGCCGAGGCCGCGCACCTCGATGAAGTCCTTGAGCAGCGGCGGGCAGCGCCCCTCGAGCGCGCCGCCGCTGATGCGCGAGACCTCGACCACGTCGTCGGCCACCAGGCCGTGACCGCGGCTGATGAGCTCGAGGCCGAGCTCGCTCTTGCCGACGCCCGATTCGCCGGTGATCAGCACGCCCAGGCCGAGTACGTCCATGAACACGCCGTGCAGCTCGGTGCTCTCGGCGAGCAGCTTGGCGAGGTAGCGCGCGAGCTTCTCGATCACCTGCGGCGCGGGCAGCGGCGAGGTGAAGAGCGGCGTCTGCGTGCGGGTCGCCGACTCGACCAGCGCGGGCGGCGGCGAGACGCCGTCGGCGACGATCACCGCCGCGGGATGCGACTCGAGCAGGCGCTCGACGAAGCCGCCGATGATGCCGGCCTCGTAGGCGCCGATGACCTGGATGCTGTTGGGGTGGGTGAGGTTGAGGTGGCCGATCAGCGCGGCCGCGGCCGCGGCTTCACGGCGAACCGTGGTGCCGCCCTCCCGGCCCGCGATCCAGGCTAGGGACAGCGCCTCGCGGTTGTCGTCATGCAGCCGCGCGACGTTGACCTGCAGCATCCGGATGCCAGGCGGCGATCAGCTGGTAGAGCGCTTCGGCGTCCGGCGCGCGCGTCAGCAGCTCGCGCAGCGCCTTGTCGGAGAACATCTGGGCCAGCTCGGAGAGGATCTGCAGGTGCTTCTCGGTGGCCTTCTCGGGCACGAGCAGCACGAACACGAGGTTGACCGGATTGCCGTCGGGCGCGTCGAACGGCACCGGCTGGGCGAGGCGCAGGAAGGCGCCGCGCGCCTCCTTCAGCCCCTTGATGCGGCCGTGCGGGATCGCCACGCCCTGGCCGAGGCCGGTCGAGCCGAGGCGCTCGCGCGCGAACAGGCTGTCGAACACCACGCTGCGCGCCACCGCATCCTGGTTCTCGAACAGCAGGCCGGCCTGCTCGAACAGGCGCTTCTTGCTCGAGATCTGCAGGTCGAGCGCGATGTGCGTGGGCGAAAGCAGCTTGGCCACTAGGGACATGGAGGCAGGCTCATTGCGGCGGCTTGTCTAGGGTGCGCTTCTCGTACAGTTTATCCTTATAGCGCAGCACCTGCCGGTCGAGTTTATCCGCCAGCAGATCGATCGCGGCATACAGGTCGTCCTGCTCGCACTCGCAATGTAAATCTTTGCCACGGACGTGCAGGGTGACCTCGGCCTTCTGCACCAGCTTGTTGGCGGTGAGGATGACGTGGGCGTCGATCACGTGGTCGAAGTGCCGGGTCACGCGGGCGATCTTGGACTCGACGTAGCTGCGGATCGCCGCTGTCACTTCGAGATGGTGGCCGCTCACGTTGAGATTCATGTCACAGGGCCTTTCTCTGGTTCACGGGAGGAATCTGCAGCGACTCGCGGTATTTCGCAATCGTGCGGCGCGCGACCACGATACCCTGCTCGCCGAGGATCTGGGCGATGCGCGCGTCCGACAGCGGCGCCTTGGTGTCCTCGGCCGCGACTAATTGCTTGATGAGCGCGCGGATCGCGGTGGAGGAGGCGGCGCCGCCCGCCTCGGTGGCCACGTGGCTGCCGAAGAAGTACTTGAGCTCGAAGGTGCCGCGCGGCGTGGCCATGAACTTCTGCGTGGTGACGCGCGAGATGGTGCTTTCGTGCAGGCCGAGGGTGCCGGCGATTTCGCGCAGCACCAGCGGGCGCATCGCCACTTCGCCGTGCTCCAGGAAGTGGCGCTGGCGGTCGACGATCGCCTGCGACACGCGCAGGATGGTGTCGAAGCGCTGCTGCACGTTCTTGATCAGCCAGCGCGCCTCCTGCAGCTGCGACGACACGCCGCTCGCCCCGCCGCGCGCGGCGGCGGCGAGCTCGGCGTACAGCCGGTTGATGCGCAGTCGCGGCATGGCGTCCGGGTTGAGGCTCGCCTTCCACACGCTGCGGCTTTTCTTGACGATCACGTCCGGGATCACGTAGCGCGCCTCGAGCTTGGCGAACGCCGACCCCGGGCGCGGATTGAGCGTCTGGATCATCTGCTGCGCGGCGCGCAGCGCGTCGTCGCCGGCGCCGGTCAGGCTCTTCAGGCGCGTGTAGTCGCGCGCGGCGAGCAGCTCGAGGTGCTTGTCGACGATCTCCAGCGCGAGCTTGCGCACCGCGTCGTCGGGCAACGCTTTCAGCTGCAGCGTCAGGCATTCGGACGGCGAGCGCGCGCCGACCCCGGCGGGCTCGAATTGCTGCAGGTGGCAGAGCGCGATGGTCAGCTCTTCCGGATCGATGGCGGCCTCTTCGGGCAGCATCGCCGCGATTTCCACCAGCGGCTGCGTCAGGTAGCCGTCCTCGTCGAGCGCGTCGATCAGCAGCTCGACGAACAGCCGGTCGCGCACGCCGAGGTTGGTGAGCGTCAACTGCGCGCGCAGGTGGTCGCGCAGCGTCGGCGTGTCCGGCGTGGCGTGCGTGCGGTCGCCGTCCTCGTCGTCCTCCGGGCCGCGCCAGTTGGCGGCGGCTTCGCTCGGCCAGTCGGGCTCGGGGGACGACGGCGCGTCCGAGGCGG
>JADMIO011081462.1_pt1 | contig 27122 bp, 29 predicted proteins | sample 8958161 | NCBI WGS metagenome assembly JADMIO01 (sample SAMN16585339, study PRJNA669376) | soil metagenome | isolation source: Crop rotation soil | place: USA: Cullars Rotation, Alabama | collected 2011
CGCCGAGCTGGTGGCCCGGCACCTGCCAGTGGTCGCCGGGCTCGACCAGCTCGCCCATGAGGAAGCGCCGGTCGAGGTAGGGAAGCGGCGTCATGTCGTTGCCGTCGAAGTGCAGCAGGTCGAACACCACGTAGAGGATCGGCGTCTCCGCAGCGCGCCGAGCCACCTCGCCGCCGGTGACGTGCATGCGCTGCTGCAGCCGGCCGAAGCTCGGCCGCCCATCGTCGTCGAACGCGACGACCTCGCCGTCGAGCAGCACCGTGTGCCCGTCGAGGAGGTCGTGCAGCGCGGCGAGCTCGGGGTAGCTGCCGGTCGCGTCCTTGCCGTTCCCGCTGTGGAGGCGAACGCCGTCGGCGTCGACCACCGTCAGCACGCGCATCCCGTCCCATTTGATCTCGTAGGCCCACCCCTCGTCGTCGGTCGGGAGCGGAGCCGAGACCGCCTTCATCGGCAGGACGGCGTCGAGGGCGGACACGGCGCCCGTTCTACTCCGGACACCTCGGCGCCATAGCCCAGAAGGTCACCCGGGGGTGAGTCTCAGAATGATGGAGAAGCAACGAGAGCGACAAAAAGGGTTGAGAGCCTGCTAAGACATATGGCCACAGCAGCCGATATCCCAAAGGGACGCTTGTGTCCGGCGTCCCGCGACTGGGGTAGAGGAGGGTCGGTTTGCCGACTGAGGGTGGTGCGGAACTGAACAGCCACACGCCGCCGCACCCTGTCGCGACCGCGATGCCGAACGGGTTCGCCACGCTGCTACAGAGGCGCCTCTGGATCGGCTCGCTGTTCTGCGGCGCGGTCGGGCTCGCCGCTGCCATGGGCGTGATGTTCGCAAGTGCCGACTTCGGCACGCCCAGCGTGCTCGCCGGCCTGATCGCCGTGAGCGCGCTGTCCTGGGGTGCGTCGGCGCACCTCAGCCGCAGAGGTGACGTCGCCGGCTGGCAGGCCGATCCCGCGATCTTCGTCGCCGCCTTCGTCCTCCTACCGCCCGCCGGCGTCGCCTGCGTGTTCGTCGCCGGTACCGCGCTCGGTCATCTGGTCGGCCTCAAGCCGTTCAGGACCCTCGTCCTCAACACGGGGCAGCGGGCGCTCGCCGCAAGCGTGGCCGTCTGCGTCGCCGCGCCGGTCGCAGCCGCCGGAACGTTGGTGAGCGCGCAGATGCTGGCCGCAGCAGCGATCGCATCCGCGATGTTCGCCCTCACGAACGACGTGGTGATCGATCTCTACCTCACGTTCGGCAGCCGCAACCCGTTCTGGTCCGAGCTCTGGAGCGACGTTCGCTTCGCCTCGACGCGCGTGCCGGTGCTCGCCGCCGTCGGCTTCCTGGCTGGCGCAGCCGGACAGCAGGCCGGATGGATCGCACTCCTCGCGATCCCGCCCGTCGCCGCGACGCAGTTCGTCCTCACCGAGCACATGCGAGCGAAGGGCGATCGCGAGCGGATCACCGGGTTGTTCGAGGCGGCGAGCAGCGCGCACGCATCGATGCGAAGCGACGAGGTGCAGGCATCGATCACCAGCGCAGCGGCCCGGCTGCTGAACAGCGAGTCCGCGTCGATCGTCGCCGAGACGCCGGTCGAGGGCACGGCCGGCGTTCGGATGCACACGTCGGACGGCGTCGAGCACTGGCTCGTCGTCGAGAACCGCATCACCGGTGCCCCCCTCGAGGAGCAAGACCTCGCGCTGCTCGACACGCTCGCTGCGGTCGGCGCGTCGGCGCTCGACAACGCTCGCCTCGTCGAGCAGATCCAACACCAGGCGCTGCACGATCCGCTGACCGGTCTCGCCAACCACCTCCTCTTCGAAGACCGCGTGACGCAGGCCCTCAACACGGCTCGCCGGGCGCGAGAACGCCTTGCCGTCTTCATGCTCGACATCGACGCCTTCAAGAAGGTCAACGACAGCCTCGGGCACCCGAGCGGCAACGAGCTGCTGCGGCTGCTGGGCGACCGACTCTCCGGCGCGGTCCGCGAAGTCGACACGGTCGGTCGCCTCGGTGGCGACCACTTCACGATCCTCATGCCTAGCGTCGGAACCGCCGAGATCGCCGGCGTGATGGCCCAGAAGCTGCTGGAGGCGGTGCGCCGCCCGGTGATGCTCGGCGGCCACGAGCTCTTCATGACCGCAAGCCTCGGCGTGGCGTTCTACCCAGAGGACGGCACCCGCGCCGAGCATCTGCTCCGCAACGCCGACAGCGCGATGCACCGCGCCAAGGAGAACGGCCGGAACAGCTACCAGATCTACGCCTCGGGCATGAACGAGCTGGCCCACCTCCGCCTCGCCCGCGAGAGCGAGCTCCACAACGCCGTGCAGCGCAACGAGCTGCGCGTGCGCTACCAGCCGCAGATCGACCTCCGCACCGGACGCATGGTCGGCGTGGAGGCGCTCGTGCGCTGGGAGCATCCGGTGCTCGGGCTCATCCCTCCGGTGGAGTTCGTTCCGCTGGCCGAGGAGTCCGACCTCATCACCGAGGTCGACGCGTGGGTGCTCCTCGAAGCGTGCCGCCAGGGCAAGCGCTGGCTCGACGAAGGCCTGCCGACGCTGCGCGTCGCGGTCAACCTGTCTGGCCGGCACTTCAACTCCACCGACCGCTTGTACGAGACCATCGTCCGCGTCCTCGACCAGACCGGGCTCGATCCCGCGATGCTCGAGCTGGAGGTGACCGAGGGCATCGCCGTCGGTGAGTCCGACGCTGCGATCCACGTGCTGAAGCGACTGCGTGCGCTCGGCGTGCAGCTGTCGATCGATGACTTCGGCACCGGCTACTCGATGCTGGGCCGGCTCCAGGACTTCCCGATCGACCGGCTGAAGATCGACCGGTCGTTCGTCTCGAAGATCGACAGCTCGACGTCCGAGGCTCCGATCGTCGCGGCGATGATCGCCATGGCCAGAAGCATGAGGATCGAAGTCGTGGCCGAGGGCGTCGAGACGCTCGAGCAGCAGACTTTCCTTCGCAACAAGGGCTGCGATCAAGCGCAGGGCTACCTGTTCAGCCAGCCCGTCGAGGCGAGCGAGATCGCAGCCCTCGCCCGCCGCTCATCGGTGGGCTTCAACGTCACGGCGGTGTCGTAGCTCCCGATCGCACCGACGGCGACGGCTCGCCACGCGGCGGGCGCAGGAACGTCACCGCGCTCACCAAGGTTGCGGCCAAAAGGAACCACGCAGACGCGTGCTGGACCCCGATCGATTGCGCGACAGCGCCCGCGCCGAGCGGGATGAACGCCTGACCCGCCGCGATGCATGCCAACGCGACGCTGTACACGTTGGCGCGCTGGATGTCGTCGACGCGCGTTCCGACGACCTGGGTGCCAGGGACCCGGCTCGTTAACGCGATCCCGACGGCGAGGAACGGAAGCACGACGCCAGGCACTCCGAGCTCGAGCGCGAAGAGGCCGGCGCCGAGCCCGCAGCCAAGGAGGGCGAGAAGCGACGCGGAGCGCAGCAGCGCGGTGTCCGATCCGCTTCGTGGCGCGACGAGCGCCGTCAGGATGATCGATGCGCACACAGCCGCTGAGAGGAGACCGACGAGCGTCGGGCCCTCCCCGAGCTCGCCCTGGATGAGCGCGGGGGCGAGCGTCTCCGGGATGACCGCGCACCCGCCGACGATCGTGTAGGTCCAGATGTACCGACGCACGAACGGGTCATCGAGCACCGTGCGGATGCCCGAGCGCACGGTCACGGCCCGGTCGGTGCGCCGATCGTCCTCGTCGGTGAGGTGCAGGCGCGACAGGAAGAGGGCCGACAGGAGGAACGACGCGGAGTTCGCGAGGAGCGCGGGTTGCGCGCCGAGCACCGCAACCAGGCCGCCGCCCGCCGCGTAGCCGAGCAGCAGCGCGGCCTCGGCCGTGATCGTCATGAGCGCGACGCCGTCACCGAACGTCTTGCGGGGGAGCACGGTCGGGACCGCCGCGCTGCGCGTCGCCTGGAACGGCGGGGTGAGGCAGCCGGCGACGAACGCGAGGGCGAGCAGCGCGTTCACCCCGAAGGGCAAGGCGATGAGCGCGAAGAGCAGCGCGCGGGCCAGGTCCGAGCCGACGAGCACCGATCGGCGGTGGTAGCGCGAGAAGCGCGCGGTGAGGTACGGGCCGAGCCCGATGTAGGGCAGGACGCTCACCGTTGTCACCAGCGCGGTCGTGAACGCGGAGCCGGTCCGCTCGAACACGACGATGGAGAGCGCGACGCGTCCGATCCAGTCGCCGAGGTCGCTCGCGAGCTGCGCGAGCCAGAGCAGTCGGAACTCGCGGTGACGAAGCGGTGCCGCCAGCGCGGTCAGCCTTGCTTGCACGACACCCCAGATGTCTCGTTGCGTGCCATTTCTGCTCTCTCCGTAGTCAGCGCAACGCGTGCCGTGGGTTCATCGCGACGATTCCGTGTCAAAGTGCCTTTTGCCTCTTCACGCAGGGCAATCGAGCGCTTACGATCCGGACCGAAGTCAACGTGGCGACGTTGAGTTCAAGGCGAACACTAAAAGAACCAGAGGGAGTACGGGGCGATGAAGCACGGTTGAAAAACCGTCATCGTTCCAGCTGACAAGACAGTGAAGTGGTAGTGCTCGGCAACGACTGGAACGGTTGCCGACCTCAGCGCTAGCGAAAACCGCTTCGGTCGAAGCAGTCCGGAACAATGACGCATGGACCCGGTGGGTGACGGCACTCGCGTGTCGACATCCGGAGACGTTGACGCCTCTGGCGTGGATGGACGAGATCTCGACGTGGTCGCTGGTAGCGCCGAGACATCCACACCAGAGGCGCTTACGCGTTTTGGCCCAGCTCCCGGTGGCGGCTTTGTGATCGTGTGCGGCCCTCAGAGGGCCGATCTCGTTCTTAAAGTCCGCGCGGGGTCAGAAGGTGATCGTCAGGGTGAGCTCGTCGGTGCCGCGGACGATCGTGAGCTCGAGGGTGGACGTCGACGCATCGAGCGCGTCGAACAGATCGTCGACGGAGCCGAGCGAGCCGCCACCAGCCGCAGTGATCAGGTCGCCCTCGCGCAACCCTGCGGTCGCGGCGGGCGAGCCATCCTCAACCACGCGCACGAGCAGGCCGTCGCGCTCAGGGAGCCCGACGGAGCGGAACAGCGCACGCGCGACGTGCGGCGGCGCGAGGCCGACGCCGAGGTGCGGGGTCTCGCGCGCCTTGCCCGCGGCGAGGCCGTCGAGGCGCGCCCGGAGGTCGTCGTCGGCGGGCAGCGCGAGGTAGAAGCCGTCGCCGAGTCGATTGGTGTTCAGGCCGAGCACGGTGCCGGTGGCGTCCACGACCGGGCTGCCCGACGACCCGCGGGGCAACGGCGCGGTGTGCTCGAGGCTGCCCTTGATGCGTCGGCCCCGAGGACCGCGGAACGCGCGCTCGGTCCCGCTCACGACGCCGAAGGACACACGCTCGCCGCCGGTCGCCGACCGGGCGACCGCGAACACGACTTGGCCCGTCGCCGCGCTCACGCCGCCCGGCGCCATCGTGACGGGGGGTGCGTCCTCGGTCTCCACTCGCAGGACGGCGAGGTCGCCGTCGACGTCGAGCGCCGCCACCGAGCCGACGGCCTGGCGTCCGCCGGCGAAGGTGACCATCGCCTCGTCGCCCCGGAGGTTGTGGGCGTTGGTGGCCACCAGACCAGCGCCGATCACGACGCCGCACCCTCGACCCCCACCGCGACCGATGCGCACGACGGACGGCCCCACCCGCTCGACCACGGCGGCCCCTGCTGCGCCCAGCTCGTCCAGAACGGTCATGTCGGCCCCCTCGTGGCTAGTGACTTGCGATTCGATAGTGACTCTCGGCAGTGTAGCCACCTGCTTCCGGGGCGCAAGGGGCAGGATGGTGCGATGCCGAGCGAGCCGACCGCGCTGGAGGAGGCCCTGGTCCGGGTCGGGGATCGGTGGACGCTGCTCCTCGTGAGCGCGCTGCTCGACGGGCCTCGCCGCTTCAACGAGCTCCACGACGCCTTCGACGGCCTGGCCCCGAACGTCCTCTCGAAGCGTCTCCGCCACCTCGAGCAGCAGGGCGTGGTCGTGGCGACCCCGTACACGAAGCGGCCGCCCCGGTTCGACTACCGGCTCACTGCGGCCGGGGCCGAGCTGGCCGGCGCACTCGCGCTGCTCTCCCAATGGGGCGCGGGGCGCGACCCGAACGCGGTGCCTGTCCACCACGGCACCTGCGGCACCCCGGTCGAGGCCCGGTGGTACTGCCCGACCTGCGCGCGGCTGGTCGACGGCGACGAGACCGACGAGCTGCGGTTCGTGTGACCGTCTCGTCGCGAGGCGACGCCGAGGCGCTCGACCGAGCCGACCCGCTCGCCCCGTTCGTGGACCGCTTCGCCCGTCCGGACGCGGACCTCGTCTACCTCGACGGCAACTCGCTGGGGCGCCTCCCACACGCAACCCGCACCCGGCTGCGCGATGCGGTCGACCACGAGTGGGGCGACGACCTCGTGCGCGCCTGGTCGCGGTGGATCGAGCTTCCCCGCACCGTCGGCGACCGCCTCGGTGAGCTGCTCGGCGCGCGCGACGGCGAGGTGCTCGTCTGCGACTCCACGACCGTGAACCTCTACAAGCTCGCGGCGGCCGCCCTCGCCGCGCAGCCCGACCGGCCGGACGTGCTCGTGCCCGAGCACGAGTTCCCCACCGACCGCTACGTGCTCGAAGGACTCGTCGCGCAGGCGCCGGAGCGCTCCGTTCGCCACGGGCCACCGGACACCGTCGACGAGCGCACCGCCCTCGTCGTGGCGTCCGCCGTCGACTACCGCACGGCCGAGCTCGCTGACGTTGCGGCGCTGACCGCCCGCGCCCACGACGCCGGCGCGCTCATCCTGTGGGATCTCAGCCACGCCGCTGGTTCGGTCCCCGTCGACCTGCGCGCCGCCAACGTCGACCTCGCCGTCGGCTGTACGTACAAGCACCTCAACGCAGGCCCGGGCGCCCCGGCGTTCCTCTACGTCCGGGACGATCTCCAGGCCGCGCTGCGCCAGCCCATCTGGGGTTGGTTCGGTCAGACGGAGCAGTTCACGATGGGCCCGCGCTACGAGCCGGCGCCGGGCATCGACCGCTTCCTCACCGGCACACCGAACGTGCTTGGTCTGCTCGCCGTGGACGAAGGCGTCGCAGTCGTCGCCGAGGCCGGTGTTGCCGCCATTGCGGAGAAGGGGCGTGCGCTCACGTCGCTGCTGATCGACCTCGCGCAGCAGTGGCTGGCGCCGCTGGGCTTCACGGTCGCCAGCCCTCTGGACCCGACCCGCCGTGGCGCGCACGTCGCCCTTGCGCACCCCGAGGCTCGAGCGATCTCGCTCGCCCTTGTAGGGGAGGCGGATACCGTCGGCGACTTCCGGCCACCCGACCTGTTGCGGCTCGGGCCTGCTCCGCTGTCGTCGCGGTTCGTCGACGTGTGGGACGGCATCGAGCGGGTGCGCGACCTCGTCGAACGCGGCGCCCACGCCGCCTACGTCGACGCACCTTCGAGGATCGTCTAGGGCCGCGACCGGCATGGGTAGGTTTGCCGCTGTGGAGGGCCCGTTGCGCAAGTCGTTCCAGCAGGAGCTGGCGGACATCGACACGCGCGTTGTCCAGCTCTTCGCGCTCGTGAGCGAGAGCCTCGCCGCGGCGACCGACATGCTCCTGGCCGGTGAGCGCAGCACGAACGTGGCGATCACCGAGCGCGAGGCGATCATCGATGACCTCAACGACGATCTCGAGACGGTCGTCGAGCGCAACCTGCTGCTGCAGGCCCCTGTCGCCAGCGACCTCCGCTTCCTCCTCTGCGCGCTGCGCATCGTGCCCGAGCTGGAGCGCAGCGGCGACCTCGCGGAGCACATCGCCAGCCGGGCTGCCCGAGGCCTCGGCGCCGAGCTGACGCCGCAGGTGCGGGGGCTCGTCGAGCGCATGGGTCGCACCGGTGTGGAGATGTGGCGTGCCGCAGCCGACGCCTACGTCGATCGAGATGCGGCCGCCGCAGCGCACATCGACGGCCTCGACGACGGCCTCGACGATCTGCACGACCTGCTCATCGACGCCCTCGACAACGAGGCGATGTCGCGGCGAGTCGCGATCGAGATGGGGTTGATCGCACGCTTCTACGAACGCCTCGGCGATCACGCCGTGCACATCAGCGAGCGCGTGCGGAACCTGGCAGGAGAGCCGCGGAGGGCCTGACCGCATGCGATTCCGACTGCTGCCCACCGATGACCGCTTCTTCGCGCTGTTCGACGACGTCGCGTCGAACCTCGCCGAGTGCGCCAAGCGCCTGCGCGACCTCGTCGGCGACGGGATACCGAGTGGTCATCTCGAGGAGGTGCTCGCGTGCGAGCACCGCGGGGATGAGCTCACGAAGGAGATCCTTCTCCGCCTCAACGCGAGCTTCGTCACGCCCTTCGACCGTGAGGACATCCACGAGCTGGCCGAAGGTCTCGACGACGTGGTGGACGACATGCAGGACATCGCCGGTCGCCTCCACCTCACCGTGGTCGGCCAGGTGATACCCGACCTCGCCGACCAAGCCGACCTGCTCGTGCGCATGGCGGAGGAGACGGTGCAGTTGATCGGGCGGCTGTCGACCATGAAGGGCGTCACGCCCCACCTCGAGGCGATCGACAAGCTCGAGTCCGAGGGCGACGCGGTGTTCCGCCAAGCGCTCGCGCGGCTCTTCTCCGGTGACTACGACGCGCTCGACGTCGTGCGTTGGAAGGACATCGTCGAGGCGATGGAGGCAGCGCTCAACACGCTCGAGGATGTGTCGAACGTCGTCGAGTCCATCGTGCTCAAGCACGCGTAGCCGAGCGCATGAGCTTCGCTCTCGTCGCGGTCATCGCTGTCGCGCTCGTCTTCGACTACGTCAACGGGTTCCACGATGCCGCGAACTCGATCGCCACCGTCGTGTCGACCCGCGTGCTCACACCACGCACGGCTGTGCTGTGGGCCGCCTTCTTCAACTTCGCGGCGTTCCTCGTGTTCGGCACCCACGTTGCGTCCACGATCTCGAAGGACGTCGTGATGCAGGACGCGCTGTCGATCGGTGTCGTGTTCGCCGGGCTCGTCGGTGCGATCGGGTGGAACCTGATCACGTTCTACCTGGGGCTGCCGACGAGCTCTTCGCACGCGCTCGTCGGCGGCATCTGCGGCGCGGCCGTCGCGAAGGCCGGCCCCGACGTGCTCGTCGAGAGCGGGCTGCGCAAGATCGGCGTGTTCATCATCCTGTCGCCGCTCATCGGGCTTGCGCTCGGACTGATCCTCACGGTGATCATCATGTGGACCTTCCACCGTTCGAGGCACGTCGAGCGCCTCAACCACGGGTTCCGCCGTGCGCAGCTCGTGTCGGCCGCCGCCTTCAGCCTCGGCCATGGCGCCAACGACGCGCAGAAGACCATGGGCGTGATCCTCGCCGTGCTCATCGCCGAGGGGCAGCTGCCGAAGGACTCCGCTGTCCCGTTGTGGGTGGTGCTGAGCTCGCACCTGGCCATCGGGCTCGGGACCCTGAGCGGTGGTTGGCGCATCGTCAAGACGATGGGCTCGAAGATCACTCGCCTCACGCCTGTGGGTGGCGTGGCGGCTGAGTCGGCAGCGGCGATGACGCTGTTCTTCACGTCGGCCCGAGGCATCCCCGTGTCGACGACGCACACGATCACCGGCGCGATCGTCGGCGTGGGCGCGAGCAGGCGGCTGTCCGCGGTGCGTTGGGGTGTGGCCAGCCGCGTGGTGTGGGCATGGGTGCTTACGATCCCTGGCGCCTTCGCGATCGCCGCGCTCACGTACGGGATCGAGAGCCTGTTCACCTGATGGATCGTCGAGCCACCTTCTTCGCGCTGGCTGCTGTCGTGTGCGCCTTGCTGATCCCGGTGTCCGAGGCGGAGGTCCGGTGGGTGGCCGAGCTCACCGCCGCGGTCTACGTCGTGCTGGCGCTGGCGTCCTTTCTGGACTTCCGCTCCCGCCGTCGCGGCGACCCCTGACGCTCAGCCGCGGCGGCGGAAGTGGAAGCCGGCGCCCGTGGAGAACTCGGTGAGCGTCACCTCGCTGGGTTGCGCGGCCGGTTCAGCGGCGGGGTCGATCGTGACGCGCCACCGGGCGAGCGCTTCGTCGCCCGCTTCGATCCGTTCGAGCTGCGCGTGCGGCGCGACGCACTGCACGGCGGCGCGCAGTCCGGCGTCGCTCACGTCGACGAGGATCGCCGGCCAGGTGAGCCCGTCGTCCTCGCCGGTGGCGGGACAGGGCACGATCGACACGAGCAGCTCGTCGCCGACCCGATCGACGCGGGCGTCGACGTACGAACGGGGGAGGAGCATCGGGTGGGCGGCGAGCACCGCCTCGACGCCGAGCAGGTCGGGAGCGACCCCGAGCGCGGCGGCGAGTCGCTTCGCGGTCAGGCCCGCGATGCCGGTGAGCTGCTTCGCACCGATGTCCGCGGCCTGCGCACCACCGGCGCGCTCCGCGACCTGGAGGAGGAACGCTCGCGACAGCAGGTGGCCCTGCAGGCTCACCTCGTCGATGATCGCGGCGAGCGTCGCGGACGAGAAGCGCTCCATCACCAGGTCCGCGTCGAGCGGCGCGGCGTAGTCGTTCCACCCGTCGTCGGTCGACAGGCCACCGGGCCGGTCGGCGAGCGGGAGCTGCGCCGCGTTCGAACGAGCGAGCACCTCCGCCTGTGCGGGGATGGGAAGCGGCTCCGCGTCCTCGACGATGGTGACGGTCCAAGCGCAGTGCGGGGAGCGGTCGGCAGGCGTGCGGGGAGGGCGGTGCACAGGCCGCACCTGGGCGCGGGAGTTGGTGGCTGCAGCGGTGGCGTCGAACGTCGGGTCCTCGATGTCGTGGCACATCGTGCGGACGTAGTCGTCGCCCATCGGCTCGACGTCCATCAGCGCGCCGCAGTGGTCGAGGTGGAACGTGCCGTGGGTCGTGTCCTGCACCTCGTAGCGGAAGTCCATGAACTCGGGCGGGGCACCGACATCGAGCTGCATCCCCTTGAAGATCGTCTCCACGTCATCGCCTTCGAAGCCGAGGAGGCGTTGCATGCGCTTCGTGTAGACGGGGCTGGCCGCCATCCACTCGTCGATGGCGATCGCGCTCATGCCCTCGCGTCCGAACGCGCTGATGAGGTGCGGCATGCCGGAGCGGTCGATGAGGTGGCCCGCGAGCAGCAGCTCCCGCGCCAGCTCAGCGAGCTCAGCGTGGGAACGCCCCGCGTAGGGGCTCGCGCTTGTCACTCATCCTCCGTGCGGGCGCGCGCCGCAAGCAGCTTCTCGACCTCGTTGTTGATCTTTGCGCCACGCGGCCAGCCGACGTAGTGCGCGAGGAAGACGACGAGCGTCCGCAGGTCGTCATCGTCGAGCTCGTCGAGGCGGAGCGCCGCGTCGAGCTGCAGCCCGAGCACGTCGTCGAGTCCCGCGCCTGCCGCGATGCCGATGAGCACGAGACGCCGGTCGCGGATGGACAGGTCGCCCTGCGCCCACACCTCTCCGAAGAGGTGATCGACGGTCATCTCCTCGAACGGCTTGGTCGGATCGATGTCCCAGCCGTACACCTGCCGCATCAGCTCGCGTCCGCGCTCCCGTCGTTCGTCGCTCACGCCCGCTCCTGTTCGTCGTGAGGGACGCCGAGCGCGGCGCCGAGCGTGTCGAGCGCGAGCGTGGCGACGGGCATGTCGACGCCGAGCTGTGTGCCGAGCGCCAGCGCGAGCTGAAGGTCGCGCTCTCCGAGCGTCCGGGTGTTGAGGAACACACCGCGCAGCGGATCGTCTCCATCGAGTGGCTTCGCGCTGGGGCGCAGCATGACCATCCCCGCGCCCCCGATGACGCGATCGGAGTGGCGGACGATCTCGCCGAGCTGCTCGAGATCGAGTCCGGCTGCTTCCGCCAGCCGCATCGCCTCGCCCACCGCGGCGTGCGACGCAAAGGTGATCATGTTGCGGGCGAGCTTCGCCTTCGTGCCCGCGCCGACGGGACCGACGTGGGCGACGAGCGATGCGAAGCAACCGAACGGGGCGCGCACCTGCTCGAACGCCGCGGCGGTTCCGCCGACCATCACCGCGAGCGTGCCTTCGGCGGAGCCGCTCGGCCCTCCGCTGACCGGTGCGTCGATCACGTGGACGTCGTGCGTTGCGGCGATCTCGGCAAGGCGGGGAGGTGTGTCGGCCTCGACCGTCGAGTGGATCGCGACGACCGTTCCCGGTCGCGCCGTCGTGAGGATGCCGTCGGCGCCGGTGAGGACCTCGGTCACCTGCGCGTCGTCGCGCACCATGATCGAGATGACGGTGGCGCGCTCGGCCACCGCGGCAGGCGTGGCCGCGACCGTGGCTCCTCGTTCGCCGAAGGACCGCGTCGTCTCTTCGGCGACGTCGTGCACGGTGAACCCGCCTGGCCAGTCGGTGAGGCGCCGCGCCATCGGCTTGCCCATCTGGCCGAGCCCGATGAAGCCGACCCCGACGTGCGTGCCGGTCAGGACGGCACCTCCCACAACCCAACGGGCGTCTCGGCGAACGGGTAGTGGCCGGGTAGCTGTCCCGGCTGCAGCGACCGGTTCATGCGCGCCGTCATGCCCTCCGACAGCGTGCCGTCGCCGATCATCTCGAGGAACACCGCGGCAGCATTGCCGTAGTCGAACCAGTCACGCTGCCATGACCACTGGAAGCCGCCGCCGTAGCGGAACCAGCTGCCGCCGATGCCCGCGACCTCGTAGTGGCTGCCGTCGGCCCGCGTGGCGTCGGCGATCTGGCGCCAGAAGCCGACGACGTGGCCCTTGACCTCGTCGATCAGGATCTCCTGGTACGGGTACTGCCAACCGCCGAGGCCGCCCATCTCGAGCCCGAGCGCGATGTCGCGGATCTCGTCTCGGCCGACGGCCATGAAGTTCTCCTTGGGCCCGTAGTTCCAGCCGTACGTGGCGCTCTCGGTGTAGAGCTCGGCCATGGGCGCCCAGTCGCCGGCCGCCTCTGCATCGCGGTTGGCCTGGAGCCACCGCTCGACCATCTCCTCCATCTCGGCGCGCGGGTATCCGGCCATGGGCTCCTCAGCTCTCGACGATCTTCAGTGCGTGGGTGGGGCAGTACTTCACCGCCGCGTCGGCCGCGGCGCGCTGCGCGGCGTCGGGCCGCTCGACGAGCACGGTGAGCTCGCCCTTCTTCGAGACGGAGAAGAGCTCGGGCGCCTCGCCTTCGCACACGCCGTGGCCTTGGCACAGGTCGCGGTCGACCGCGATGTGCCACGTCACGTCGCGCCGCGCTTCTCGTAGCGGGCGAGGCAGGGTTGCGCGAGCTGCACGACCATCTTGGAGTGGTCGTTGCGGTACGACTCGAGCGGCTGCGCCGCGGTGAACGTCCAGCTCTTCAGCAGCACCGAGAAGATCGCCTTCAGCTGCATCATGGCGAACGCGGCGCCGACGCAGCGGTGCCGACCCGCACCGAACGGGATCCAGCTCCAGGGGTTGGCCTCGTCCGCCGCGGGATCGTCGAGGTAGCGGCTGGGCCGGAATTCATCGGACGCGTCGAACGCCTCGGCCAAGCGGTTCGACACCGCCGGGCTCGCAGCCACCATCTTCCCGGCGGCGATGTGCCGGCCACCGACGTCGAGGTCGACGTTGGCGACGCGCAGCAGCAGGATCAGCGGCGGGTGGAGCCGCAGCGCCTCCTTGATCGCGCCTTCGAGCCGCGGCATCTCGCGGAGGGCGTGGTAGCTGACCTCGGCCCCGTCCGCATACAGCGCGTCCAGCTCGGCGACGACCGCGGCCATCTCGGCCGGGTGGCGAAGCAGCTCGATGAGCGTCCACGCCGCGGTGCCCGAGGTGGTGTGGTGCCCAGCGAACATCATCGAGATGAACATCCCGGTGACGATGTCGGCGTCGAAGCGCGGGTCGCCGTCGTCGTCGGAGATCGACATCAGCACGTCGAGCAGGTCGCGGTCGTCCGCCTCGGGCGGACCAGCCGCGGTGCGCCCATCCATGATCGCCTGGATCAGCGCGACGAGCTCGACGCGCGCCTTATCACGCGCGTGGAAGCTCGGGATGTCGGCGTAGGGATCCACGTACGCGAGCGCGTCGGTGCCGCGCTCGAGGTCGTGGTAGAGCCGGGCGAACCGGTCATCGAGCTGCAGCCGGAAGCGGCGGCCGATGAGGCAGGACGAGGACGTGTAGATCGTCAGCTCGGAGAACCAGTCGAGCAGGTCGATCTCGCCTGTCGTGCCCCACTGCGCCACCATCTCGTCGACCTCGCGCTGGATGGTGGCCGCGTGGCCGCGCATCTGCTTGTCGCGCAGGGCCATGTTGTGGAGCGACTCGCGGCGCCGCTCGGGGGACGCGTCGAACACGACGCCCTCGCCGAAGATCGGCGTCATGAACGGGTAGGCCGCGGCCTGGTCGAGGTCCTCGTCGGAGGCGCGGAAGAACACCTCGTTCGCCTCGGGACCGGTGAGCAGCACGACGTCGCGGTCGGCGAGGCGCAGCTGGCCGACGTCACCGCACTCGGCGCGGACGCGGTTCATGAGCCCGATCGGGTCGGCCCGCAGCTCCTCGAGGTGGCCGGTGCCGCCGTCGTCACCGGAGACGACCGGTGGATCGGGGAGGGTCGTGGTCGTGTCCGTCAACGTGTGGTGACCTCCGTCGGAAGCGTCTCGAATCCGCGCACGTTCACGGAGTGCACGCGGCGGGCGCCCGTCTCGTCGATGTCGTAGTCGCGCACGCGGTGGACGAGCTCCTCGAGCACGATGCGCGCCTCCATCCGGGCCAGCGCCGCGCCGAGGCAGAAGTGACGTCCGGCGCCGAAGCTGGCGATGGTCACGGCCTCGCGATCGCGGTCGAGATCGAAGCGATCGGGATCTTGGAAGGCGCGCTCGTCGCGGTTCGCGGAGCCGGCGAGCAGCAGCACCCGGTCGCCCTTCGGCACCGTCTGCCCGTGCAGCACGACATCGGTGTGCGTGACGCGGGCGAGCATCTGGCTCGACGTGTCGTAGCGCAGCGTCTCCTCCACCCAGTCGGGCACACGCGCTGGCGCGTCGAAGGCCTTGGCTCGCTCGTTGGGGTTGCGCCACCCCCAGTACCACGCGTGCGCGAGGAGCTTGGTGGTGGTCTCGTTGCCGGCAACCACCATGAGGAACAGGAAGCTCGTGATCTCGTCGTCGGTGAGGCGGACGCCATCGACGTCGACCGCGCACAGCGCGGAGATCAGGTCGTCGCCGGGCTTGGCTCGGCGCTCGGCGATCATCGCCGCGTAGTACACGACGAGGTCGAGCGACGCGGCGATCGCCGCCGGGGGAACGTCGGTCATGCCCTCCTCGCGGTGCAGCAGCACGTCCGACAGGCGGCGCAGCTCAGCGCGGTCGGCAACGGGGACGCTGAGCAGCTCTGACATCACGTCCATCGGCACCTTGCCGGCGACGTCGCCCACGAAGTCGAAGGCGCCCTTGGCCAGCGCGGCGTCGAGGTGTCGGACGGTGAGCGCGCGGATGCCGTCTTCCATCCCCGCGACGCGGCGCGGCGTGAAGCCACGCGAGACCAGACCGCGCATGCGGCCGTGCTCGGGCTCGTCCATCGCGAGGAACGACATCGTCCGGTGCGCGTGCGGCCCCGAAGCGGCCGGGTCGATCGAGACGCCTTCCGCGTTGGAGAAGCGCTCGCTGTCGCGGAAGGCGGCGAGCACGTCCGCGTGCCGGGACAGCGCCCAGAAGCGCTGCTCGTCGTTGCGGTAGAGCGGTGCTTCCTCACGCAGCCGGGCATAGGTGGGGTAGGGGTCCTCGTGGATCTCGTACGCGTACGGGTCGTACACGAGCGGGGTGGTGCCGACGGCGGTCATGCCGCGCTGCCCCCGAGGACGAGGGCGGTCACCGCGGTGAGGAGCCCGGGAAGCGCGTCGTACGCGAGGTGGCCGGTGCCGACCTGGAGGAGCGCGCCGGTGGTGGCCAGCTCGAGCGCTTGCAGCACGACGGGATCGGTGCCGTCGCCGAGCGCCGCGGTGAGACGGCGGTGCATCTCGAGGCCGATGCGGGCCCGGAGGTCGCGCACCTCGGCATCGTCGGCCAGGAGCGCGACGGTGCAGGCGGCGGCGAGCTCGGTCTCCTCGGCCACCACGAGCGCGAAGTCGAGGACCACCGCGGCGGCGCGGTCGAGCGGGTCGCCCGAGTGGTCGCGGGGTGGCTGCGCATCGAGCCGGCGCCAGAAGACCTCGGCCACGAGGTGCTCCTTCGAGCCGAAGTACGTGTACGCGGTGGCGGGCGCCACCCCGGCCCGCCGCGCCACGCCCCGCACGGTGAGTCCGGCAAAGCCGCGGTCGATCAGCTCCGCGACCGCAGCCTCGGTCAGGAGGTGGACGGTGCGGGCTTGCCGCTCCGAGAGGTGCCTGCGCGTGGCCGCTGTCGTTGCCTGGACAGCGGTGCTGGACACGTGTCCAGATTGAACCTCTCGGTGGCGGCTGTCAACCCTCCGTGAGCTCGGGCATGACGTCACGGGCGAACGCCTCGACGGCGGGCCGGCCGGCGTCGGGCCACCCGCACACGAGGTAGCCGTAGCCCGCGTCCCGCCACTTGCCGGCGTGCTTGCGGGCGGTGTCGAGGTCGTCGAGCGACAGCGATGCGGCGCGCAGGATCGAGGCAGGATCGCGTCCGGCCGCGGTCGCCAGCTCGTCGACGCGTGCGTTCGCTTCGCGCAACGAGTTCGGCGTGCCCCATGCGTGCCACACGTCGGCGTAGCGCGCCGCGAGCGGCAGCGTGCGCCGAGGGCCGTTGCCGCCGATCCAGATCGGCGGATGCGGTCGTTGCACAGGTTGCGGTCGCAGCTGAGCGTCCTTCAACGAGACCTGCTTGCCTTCGTAGGACACGAGGTCGCCGCTGAAGAGGCGGGTGACGATCTCGAGCGCGTCCTCGAGGAGATCGAACCGCTCGCCCGTCGACGGGAACGGGATGCCGAGCTCGTGGTGCTCCTTGTCGAACCAGGCCGCGCCGAGCGAGAGCTCGAGCCGCCCGTGTGACGCGTGATCGATCGTCATCGCCTGCGTCGCGAAGACCGACGGGTGGCGATAGGTCACGCCCATCACCAGCAGCCCGAGCCGGATGCGCGACGTGAGCCCGGCGAGCGCCGCGAGGGTGGTGACCCCCTCGAACACCTCACCGGGACCTTCGCCGTACATCGGCTGGAAGTGGTCGAAGCCCCAGGCACCGTCGAAGCCGAGCTCCTCCGCGAACTGGACGCGGCTCACCAGCTCGTCCCACGGCATCCGTTGTTGGGCCACATCGAGACCGAAGCGCATGGCGGCGAACGTTAGGCGGGGAGCGCCTAGGGCTCGAGCGCAAGCAGGGAGGTACCTTTTGGCTTGGGGGTGGTGACATGGCGTGGATCGGTTCGAAGATCAGGGTTCTGTTGGTCATCGGCGTGCTGGCCGCGGCGGCGCTCGTGCCGGCGGCCACGAGTGCGGGCGCCGCGCCGACGGTCATCACGTTGACGCCGGCGGCCGATGCGTACGTCGACGCGAACCACGCGACGAGCAAGTACGGAACCAAGTCCGATCTCAAGGCGGACCTCTCACCGCAGCTCCGCACGTACCTCCGCTTCAACGTGCAGGGTGTGGCCGGAACGGTCACCAAGGCGACGCTCCGCCTGTTCTCACGCAAGGCGACGACCGTCGGCTTCGAGGTCCGCGACGTCGCCGACGACAGCTGGTCGGAGACCACGATCACCCACGCCACAGCGCCGCCGCCATCGGCGACGGTCACCTCGACGTCTGGCCCCTACGGGAGCAACGTGTACGCGTCCGCCGACGTGACCGCGCTCGTGCAGGGCAACGGCCTGGCCAGCTTCGCCGTGACCAACCCGAACACGAACGAGGTCAAGTTCTCCACCCGGGAGCGGGGCGCAAAGGAGACCCCGCAGCTGATCGTCGAGTACGAGCCGACGCCGACGCCGCCGACCAACACCTCACCGCCGACGATCTCCGGCCAGGCGAACACCGGCCGGACCCTCACCGGCAACCAAGGGACGTGGACGGGAACGCCACCCATCAGCTACGCGAACGCATGGCTCCGGTGCGATGGGGCCACGGGCAACACGTGCAACGCCATCCCCGGCGCGATGTCGACGACGTACGTGGTCACGGCCGCGGACGAGACGTTCCGGATCCGGTTCCGGGTCACCGCCACGAACGGCCAGGGTTCGAGCACGGCGACCTCCGCCGCCACCGCGGTGGTCACCGCGAGCCCGCCGGCCAGCCCCGTCATCGCCGCGGCCGGCGACATCTCGTGCCCGTCGAGCGTGGCGACGGCGACGACGTGCCGCCAGAGGGCCACGTCGGACCTGCTCGTCAACCAAGGGCTTGCGGCGGTCCTGCCCCTCGGCGACATCCAGTACGAGAACGGCGAGCTCACGAACTTCAACGCCTACTACGACCCGACGTGGGGTCGCGTGAAGAGCATCACGTACCCCGTCCCCGGCAACCACGAGTACAACTCGGGAGCGACCGGCTACTACGCCTACTTCTCGTCGAGGACGAGCTCGCCGGGCTACTACAGCTACGACATCGGGGCGTGGCACCTGATCGCCCTCAACTCCAACTGCGGGTCGGTCGGGGTCGGTGGCTGCGGTGTCGGCTCGGCGCAGTACACCTGGTTGCAGAACGATCTCGCCACCCATTCCAACGCGTGCACGCTCGCCTACTGGCATCACCCTCGGTTCAACTCCGGCGCCGAGCACGGCAACGACACCGCGGTCGCGCCGTTCTGGGATCTGCTGTACGCGGCCAACGCCGACGTGGTCCTGGTCGGTCACGAGCACCTCTACGAGCGCTTCGGGCCGCAGACCCCCGCCGCGGTCGCGGACTCGGTGCGCGGCATCCGCCAGTTCACGGTCGGCACCGGAGGCAAGAGCCACTACGGGTTCGGGGCGACCAAGGCGAACAGCCAGGTCCGCTCGGCGGACACCTTCGGCGTGCTCAAGCTGACGCTGGACCCGACCAGCTACAGCTGGCAGTTCGTGCCCGAGGCGGGCAAGACGTTCACCGACACCGGCACGAGCAGCTGCCACTGACGAGACCTCGCCCACGAAGGTCGGGGAGCCGTACGCTCCCCGGCGTCAGGGGGTGTAGCTCAGCTGGCAGAGCAGCGGACTTTTAATCCGAAGCGCGCGGGTTCGACCCCCGCCGCCCCCACTGTCTGACTGTCGGGCTCAGGCGATGTGCCCGGTCCACGTGGTCCCGTCCCACCACCGCTGCTCGGCCGCGGCCCAGGGGTCCGGGTACCAACCGGGCGGGGACGTCTCGCCTGGCGCCATGGCCAGCGCGCTCGAGACAGCCTGCTTCAGCTCAGCAAGGCGCGAGCGAAGCTTCCCCCAGTCGACGAGCCCGAACTTCAAGGCCACGGTCGTGTGCAGCGTGCTCGTGTCGGGTCCGGTCGGTTCGACTCGGAGCGTGATCTTCTCGCCCCATGTCGCAAGGCCGGCCTTGGTCGATGCGTGCACGGAGAGAGCGGCCTCGTCGACGCTGTCGATCCGCCAGCGCAGCTGCTGCAGCGCCGCCGTCACCGCCGTGAACAGCAAGGGCGATGCCACCGGAAAGCTCGCCGAGTCGTCGACCGCCACAGCCGCAGACGTTACCGGCGCGTCGGGTGACGGACCCGGTAGACCGTCGCTCATGGGCTTTGTGGCTCCACGTCCTCCGGCTCCGACCGACGACGAACGCGAGCTGTTGCTCGGGTTCATCGGATGGCAGCGTGAACAGGTGGTCGCGACCGCCGACGGCCTGACTGACGAGGAGCTCAGATGGACGCCCGACGGCCGGCTGATGCCGATCGGCGGGATCATCAACCACCTCACGCACATGGAGTGGCGCTGGATGGAGGGCCGCTTCCTGGGGTCGCCGTTCCCGCGGCGCGAGGAAGAACACGTCGTTCCTGGAGGCGTGTCGTGTTCGCAGCTCATCGAGGCCTACGGCCGACAAGCGCAACGGACCGAACAGATCGTTCATGCGGCGCCCTCACTCGACGTGCACTGTCTCGGTGATGAGGGCGGTCGAGGACCGGCCCATGTCTTGCTCGGGTTCGACACGCCGATCACGTTGCGGTGGGTGCTCCTCCATCTCGTGGAAGAGACGGCACACCACGCCGGACACGCCGACGCGACCCGCGAGATGTTGGACGGAAGGAAGATGAGGGCTTGACGAGCCGATCAGCTCGACAGGACACCACGACACACAGCGATTGGGTCCGCCGGCGATCGTCGCTGACGTCGGAGTGTCAGGGTGGTGGTCGTGCGTCGACGAGCTCGCGGACCCGGGTTTTGATGAGGGCGTCGAGGCGTTCGGGGCTGTAGGGGGCGAGCTTGCCGACTCTTCGCCGGTTGTGGACGCCGCAGCGGAGGCGTCCGTTGGCTTCGGTGGTCTCGCCGCCCTCGCTGTAGGGGACCTTGTGGTCGATCTGGCAGTACTCGGCGGGGACGTCGCAGCCGGGGAACTGGCAGTGCCGGTCCCGGATCTCGATGGCGTGGCGGAGGGCGCCGGTGAAGAACCGTTCTCGTCTGCCGACCTCGATGACCCGGGACGGACCGTCGAACACGATGCGTTCGAGGTCGGCTTCGGCCAGCAGCGGCAGGAGGTGGTCTCGTGACAGTGGGGTGCCGTCGGCCAGCTCGCACAGGTGTCCCTTGAACGTCTCGTAGCCGACGAGCACCGAGACCAGTGGCCGGGTACGCCTTGTTCCGGTGGGGCAGGCGGCGGAGCGGCGGGCCATCTCGACCAACGCGTCGGCCCGGCGTTGGGTGGGGGTACGGGCCAGCTTGTCGGCTCCGCAGTCCTTGCCGTACTTCGCACGGGCCTCGGCCCAGTCGGCCAGGAACAGCTCGTGTTCGATGCGTTCGTGTTCGGTCTTGAAGATCGTCCCGTCGACCCGGTCCAGGGTGCCTTTGAGGTCGACGGTCCCGTCGAGGGTGCGCACAGCGCGGAAGCAGCGGCGGTCGCGTTCGCGCTCGACCGGGTTGAACCCGAGCGCGTCATCGGCGGCTTGGGCCCAGGTGTCGAGCACCTTGCGCACCGACGCCTCGTCCTCTTGGGCTCGCACCGCGTCGACCAGCAGCTGCTCGTCGCGGGTGAACAGCGCACGGCGGCGGGGCACGTTCACCCGCACCAGCACGTCGACCTGATCGGCGTTGAGGTCTCCGGCCGTGAACGCGTCAGCGACGACCGGCATCGAGGTCAGCTGCCGCGCTCGTCGCAACAAGCCGTAGGCGGTGCGCTTGCACGTCTCGGTGTCACGCGCCAACCGCGCCCCCGCAGCCTTGGAGCCGTCGTCGGCCCACAGCTTCCGCGCGTCCCACCGCGCCAACAACCGAGCTTGCGCGGCAGCCAGACGGGAGATGCCGTCTTGGAGGTCGAGGACGCAAGCGTTGAGCTCGTCGTCGCAGAGCCTGTCGAGATCGATCGCGTTGAGTGCGCCGATCGTCTCGTTGAGCCCTTCCAACATCTCGTCAGCCTAGCGAACTGATGTTCGCCACACAACCAAAATCACCAACAAAATCAAGCAAAACTCAGCGTCGCGGTCAGTCGACCGCAGTGCCGTTGACGAGGGACGACCATGCGAAGAAGGCGGAGGTCGGCCGGGTCCGTCGCTGCGCAAGGGGCGCTCCAGACCCGGGCCGAACGACCGGACCAGGCATGAGGCGATGCGGTGGCGTCTCGGTCAGCCGCCGTCGACCTGAAGCTGCGCGAACTCGCGAAGCACGTCTTGTTGCGCGCCGACCTCGGGTCCTGCCATCGGACGACTCGAGCGCACGGTGGTCAGCGCGACGTCGATCGGGACTCCGGCGCGCACGAGGACCGCGACCGCGACCGTGCCCGACCGTCCGATGCCACCCGCGCAGTGGACGATGACCACTTCACCGGCGCTGAGTCGCGCGTAGATGTCATCGACCAAGCCGCGCAGGTCGTCGAGCGCGGGCGCGTGCAGGTCGGGAATGGGTTGGTGCACTGCGTGCGTGCCGAGGTTTGCACGCAACCATTGCGCGTAGTCGGGGTAACGGTCGTCGAGCTCATGCGTCTCGGTCAGAGCGACGACGGTTGTGGCCTCGACGCGATCCATGAGCGCGAGGTGGTCGCGGCCGATGGCGTGCTTGCCGCAGACGAACAGGCGCCCGGACAGCGCGGTGGGCAGCGGGATCTCGTCGATGCCGCCGTCTCGAGAACGTTCGCTGGGCCACGCCATCCGCACATCCTGGCGGACGGAGCCGCAGATGGGCTCAGGCGAGCATCGCGTCCAGGGTCTCGACCGAAGGCGCGAAGTAGAAGGAGCCGGACGCGGGCGTCGAGTAGTCGGTGATCGCGTCGCGGGCGTGGCCGTTGTTGCCGTAGATCGCTTCCATGCGCTCGCGCATCGGGGCCTGCTCGCGGCAGAAGCCCATGAAGTACAGGCCGACCGTGCCGTCATGGAACGCGTACGGCGTCGACCGGCGCACCATCTCGCCGCGCTTCGGGGTGCTCTCGTCGGCCGTCTTGCCCTCGTGCAGCTCGACGTGGGAGAGGTGCGACGTCGGCACTTGCACCGGCAGCCTCTCGGAGTCGGCCTTCTTGCGGCCGAACACGTTCTCCTGGTCCTCGAGGGAGAGGCTGTTGAAGTAGGCGAGGTCGTGCACCCACCGCTGCGCGATGCAGAACGAGCCGCCCGCGCCGGGCTTGCCGTCCGGGACGACGGCACGGTCGTGCTGGTCCTCGGGGATCGGGTTGCCGGTGCCGTCGATGAAGCCGGTGAGGTCGAGGCTGTTGCGGTAGATGAACGTCGGCGTCTCGCGGGCCACGTTCATGTGGCCGGCCACGGAGTTGCGGAAGTTGAACTGCGCTTCCCAGCACAGGTCCTTGTCCTCCGAGTGGATCCAGAGCAGCAGGTCCTCCTGCGTGCCCTTGGCCACCTTGCCGTCGGGGGACTCGTAGCCGGGATAGTCCTGGAAGTCCTCCGGCACGTCATCGGTCATCGCCGCGAGGAACGAGGGGCCGAAGAGGAGGCAGACGTTCGTCGGCGTGGTCACTCCGGTCTCCGCCCCGAAGGCCCGCACCGTCCGCATCGCCTCTTTGATCACGTTGAGGTCCGCACCCTCGGTGCGGCTCATGTGCGTGTACCACTGGTACTTGGTGAGGTTCGTGAGGATCGCGTGCTGTGGGTTCGGCATGACGCCTTCCTAGCGCGTTCGCTGAGCGCCCGCAGCCGCGACTCGCTACGTTCGGGCGCATGATCGTCGTCGTCGCCGCACTCAAAGGAGGCGTCGGCAAGACCACGACGTCCGTGTACCTCGCGTCCCTGGCGACGGCCGGCGGGAAGTGGTCGACGCTCGTCGACTCCGACCCTCAGGCGAGCGCCGCGGACTGGCTCGACTACGCAGAGACCGACGAGAACCTCCAGCGGATCGAGCTCGTCGAGGCGCCCACCGAGCGCCTGCTCAACAAAGCGCTCGCCAAGATCGACGACGAGGACGTGGCCATCGTGGACACGCCCCCGGGCCACGAACGGCTCCTGGCGAAGGCGCTGGAGCAGGCCAGCGCGGTCGTGATCCCGACCCGGGTCGGCGGGGTCGAGGTGCCGCGCGTCGACGTGGTCCTCGAGATGGTGCCCCGCAAGGTGCCGGTGGGGCTCGTGATCTGCTCGGCACGCACCTACACGCGTGACTACCAGGACGCCGTCGCGATGTGGGACGAGGCCGGCGTGCCCGTGTGGGGCACCGTGCCCGAGCGGGTCGCCATCGCCGGCGGTCCCCAGTCCTGGCTCGTGCCCGAGGGGCTCGAGGCCTACCGCGGCGTCTGGCGGCGCGCCACCCGCGCCGTTCGCGGCTGACCAGCCCGCACCCGCAGCTCAGAACAGGCGGAACGCTTCGCGGCTGAGCTCGAAGCCGTGCTTCGTCCTCACGTTGGTGCACGTCACGCCGGTCTCGGCCGAGTCACAGCGGAGATCCCCGCGCTGCGCGGTCAAGCCGTACTCGAGGACATCGGGACCGCCGAGCGCGGTGTCGCCCGCGCACACGACGCTTGCCTCGCCGTCACCGACCTCGAGGCCGTTGCCCCAGTCGAGCTCACAGTCCGCGGGTTGCGGCGGCGCGGTCCACGTCTTGCCGGAGATGTCACACCGCACCGTGCCGCCGCCGAAGATGCACCCGATGTTGTTGGACGGGAGCATGAAGTACTCCGGTCCCTGATCTGCGTTCACCGATGAGCTGCTGGAGGGGCTGTCGGTGGACAGCGATGTGGTCGTGGTCGACGTGGACCCGGACGTCGTCGATGTCGACGATGCCGAGGACGAGCTCGATGAGCTCTTCGACGACGAGCTCTTCGAGGACGAGGACGCGGTCGACTTCTTGTCCGACCCGCCGCACGCGACGACGAGCGTCAGGAGCGCGGTGAGAAGGACGACCGTGGCGGCGCGTGGGAGCAGTGAGTGCATGGTCCGCGCAGGATAGGGGCGCCTCAGCGCTTCAGCCGGGAGCTCGACAGCAGTGCGCTCACGGTGATGGGTTGCTCGGCGAGCTGACCGCGTACCGCACCGTTGGGGAAGTCACCGGTGTGCACGTTCACGTAGAAGCCCTCGGGTGCCGACGCGAGCTGGTTGTAGAGCGCCGGGTCGATGTCCTGACAGCCGTTCGAGCTGTTGAAGATCGGCGTCGGCAACATCACGACGATCGAGCCGGCCACGCCGTCGGCCGCTTGGTGGATGTGCGCGGCGATCGGCTTGGCCGTGCCGTTGACGTGGATGTCGACGCAGATCCGGTTGTCACCGATCATCGTGACGTGCGCGTCTCCGGCTCCCTCGGGATCGCCGGGACCGGGCACCTCCTCCGAGCCGCTGAGCGTCGTGGAGAGCGCGTGGAACGACTCGAGCTGTCCGCGGACCGCTCCGTTGGGATGGCTGTCGGTGTGGATGTTGACGTAGTAGTCGGTCGGGTTCGCGGCGATGTCGGCGACGAGCTTCGGGTCGAGGCCGCCGACGCAGCCATCCGAGAAGATGTCCTGGAACGGCGGCAGCGTCACGACGATCGGGCCGGCGACGCCCTTCTTGCCCTTGTGGATGTGCGCGGCCATCGGCTGCTCGGCGCCGCCGTAGAAGCCGAAGCCACAGATCGTCGTGCCGTCGGCGAGTCCTTCGAGCGTCATTGCCCCCTCAGCGTCGGCTTCGCCGGGCCCGGGCACCTCTTCGCCGGGGTTGAGGTTCGTGCCCTGCTCGGTGCCGAGGGCGCTGAGCTGTCCACGCACGGCGCCGTCAGGGAAGTCCGCCGTGTGGACGTTGACGTAGAAGTCCTCGGGGTGGGCGTAGATCCCGTTGATCACGTTCGGGTCGAGCCCCGCCAGGCACACCACGTTCACGCCTTCAGCGCTCGGCGGCGGCGGGATGGTGAGCACATCAGGTCCCGCCTGCTTGGGGTCGCCTTGGTGGACGTGGACTGCCGTGGGGTTGGAGGACAGCGGGGTGTCGAAGTCGAGCGTCACGCAGAGCATGCCGGCGACCGAGGTGCGATCGAGCTCGACCGTTGCCTGCGCGTTGGGTTGTCCTGGCTTCGGAGCCTCCTGGTCGCCGGACATCGCGCCGAGTAGCGACTCGAAGCCGCCGAGGGGAGCGGCGAAGCCGGTCTCGATCCCGAAGTCCTGGGCGCGGGCGAGCACGGAAGCGGCCGCCCCGCGCGTGAGCGTGCCGTTCGGGTTGTAGGTGCTGCTCGTGACGCCACCGACGATGCCGAGGGCGGCCAGGATGTTGATGTTCTCCTCGTGAGGGTTGCCGTTATCGTCGGTGAAGGCGTTCGGCGGGTTCGTGGGCAGGTCGGTGACGAGCCCGAAGAGCCGCGCGAACAGCGACGCCAGCTGACCGCGGGTCACGGGCTGGTCCGGCGAGAAGGTAGTGGGCGTGGTCCCGTTGATCACACCGAGCGCGGCGAGAGCGTTGATCGCCTCCTTGTGCACGCTGCCCGCGATGTCGGTGAAGCCCTGATCGGAGATGTCGAGCTCGAAGCCGCTGAACGCGACGGCGCGAGCCATGAACGAAGCAAGCTGGCCGCGAGTGACGGCGCCGTTGGGGCCGAACGTCGTGCTCGTCGTGCCGTTGATGAACCCGTACGCGGCAGCGCAGCGGATGTTCGCCTCGTGGACCGAGCCGCCGATGTCGGTGAAGGGGTTTGGCGAGCCAGCAGGGCAGGCGAACTGGTTCGGGTCACGCGGCGGCGCGGCGTCCGCGCTGGCCGGCGAGGCGGTGGAGAGCAACAGCACTGCCGTGCTGACGAGGACAGCGATCGTGAGACTGCGCCGCCGGTTCCGGTCAGTCGTGTGCATGACCCCACCTCCTGTCGCCGCCGCCCGCGCGCCAGCGGCAGCACGCTAGCGACGTACACCGACCCGCGCGCTGCCGATGTGCTTGGCCCCGGCAACCGTCCCGGCGGGCGTTAGCGTCGGGTGGAGATGAGCGGTGAGCTTGGTGCGATCGGTGACGGGGTGGCGGACGGCGCGCACGGGTCGGCGCGCGTCTGCGCATCGTGCGGCGCCTCGCTGACGCCGGGCCTGCGCTTCTGCGCGAGCTGCGGGAACTGGATCGGCACGGACGAGCCGGTGGTCGCTGCGGAGCCCGTGCTTGTCGAGGACCAGCCGGCCGCCGTCCTCGAGGAGGAGCCCGTCCTCGAGCAGCCCGCGATGGAGCAACCGGTGCGCGAGCTGCCGGCGCTCGCCGTCCACGAGCCGCTCAGCGGTGAGCTGGCGATGAGCGAGGTCCACTCGATGCCCGCGTCGACGCGGGTCGAGGAGCGACCGGTGACGTTCGCCCGCGAGTCGCTCTCGTGGGTGCGGCGCGTGCTGCTCGCGATCATCCTGCTGCTGGTGTTCGCCGCGGCGGCCGCCGCGCTCCGCCTCACACGCTGATCAGCGGTAGGCGTTGGCCTGGATGCTGTAGAGCTCCGCGTACTGGCCGCCCTTCGCAACGAGCTCTTCATGGCTGCCGACCTCGACGACGCGCGCGCCGTCCAGCACGACGATCAGGTCGGCCATGCGCACGGTGCTGAAGCGATGGGAGACGAGGATCGTGATGCGGCCGGCGTCGCCGTCCTGGTGAGCACCGGCGGCGTAGCGCTCGAACAGCGCGTGCTCGGTCTCTGCGTCGAGTGCAGCGGTCGGCTCGTCGAGCACCAGGAGCAAGGAGTCGTCGCGCATGAACCCGCGGGCGAGCGCGAGCTTCTGCCACTGGCC
>JADMIO011319557.1_pt1 | contig 27118 bp, 24 predicted proteins | sample 8958161 | NCBI WGS metagenome assembly JADMIO01 (sample SAMN16585339, study PRJNA669376) | soil metagenome | isolation source: Crop rotation soil | place: USA: Cullars Rotation, Alabama | collected 2011
CGCGACTTCAAGTCACGTGAATTCCAAGCTTCGGATCCCACTGTGCTGGAAAGCCGGTCGAGGGCACGAGGCAGGAGAAGAAGAGCCGCGCCGGCGGCTCCTTGATGAAGCTCATCTCGCAGTGCTGGGGGATGGGGTAATAGGGCGGGAGCTCGCTCGCCGAGAACACGTACTCGGTGAGGGCGTTGCGGGGCGAGGTCCCGAGGTAATCGTTCTTGAGCCCGGGCTCGACGGCCCGCACGACCCGCTCGAAGTCCTCGGCCCCGTCGACCGCGAAGCCTCGGAGCAGGATGGCCCCGTGCTCCACCAGCCGCTCGTCGATCCAGGCGCGGCGCGCGGAGAGCCAGGAGACCAGCGCGGGGACCGGCCGCCCCTCGCGGCGGAGGGGCTCGACGAGGAGCGGGAGCTTGCCCTTGCCGAGCGCGCCATGGCGGATCGGGGCCGCATCGGGAGAAGGGTCGTGGGGGATGGGCGCAGCGGTGGTCATGCGCCGATGGTGGGCGAACTCCGGGCGGAAGGAAAGACCTCTCGCGGGCGGCCGGGCCTCAATCGATCTTGAGGATCGCCAGGAACGCCTCCTGGGGGATCTCGACGCTCCCGACCATCTTCATGCGCTTCTTCCCCTCCTTCTGCTTCTCGAGGAGCTTGCGCTTGCGGCTGATGTCGCCGCCGTAGCACTTGGCCGTCACGTCCTTGCGCATGGCCTTCACGGTCGTCCGGGCGATGACCTTGGAGCCGATCGCCGCCTGGATCGCCACCTCGTACTGCTGCCGGGGCACGATGTCCTTGAGCTTGACCGCCAGGTCCCGGCCCCGGGCATAGGCCTTCTCGCGGTGGACGATCACGCTCAGGGCGTCGAGGGGCTCGCCGTTCACCAGCATGTCGAGCTTGATGAGGTCGTCGCTCCGGTAGCCGACGAGCTCGTAGTCCATCGAGGCATAGCCGCGGGAGACGCTCTTCAGCCGGTCGTGGAAGTCGAAGAGCACCTCGCTGAGGGGCATGTCGTACGTGATGATCACCCGGTCGGCCGAGGCGTACTGGATCGACTTCTGCTCGCCCCGCCGCTCCTGGCAGAGGGCCAGCACCGCGCCCACGTACGTCGCGGGGACGTGGATGGTCATCCGGAAGATGGGCTCCTCGATGTGATCGATCAGGTTCGGCGAAGGCATCCTGGCCGGGTTCTCGATGGTCTTCATCGTCCCGTCGTTCAGGTAGCAGTTGTAGACGACGCTCGGGGCCGTGGTGATGAGGTCGAGGTTGTACTCGCGCTCCAGCCGCTCCTGGATGATCTCCATGTGGAGCAGGCCGAGGAAGCCGCAGCGGAAGCCGAAGCCGAGGGCCTCCGAGGTGTCGGGCTCGAAGACGAAGGCCGCGTCGTTCATGTGGAGCTTGGAGAGCGCGTCCCGGAGATCCTCGTACTGGGCCGAGTCCGTCGGGAAGACGCCCGCGAAGACCATGGGCTTGACCTCCTTGAAGCCCGGGAGCGCGACCGTGGCCGGGTGCACCGCGTCGGTCACGGTGTCGCCGATCTTGGTGTCGACCACGCTCTTGATGTTGGCCGCGAGGAAGCCGACCTCCCCCGGGCCGATCTCGGTGAGCGGCGTCGGGTGGGGGCTGAAGACGCCGATCTCGGTGAGCTCGTAGTCCCGCCCGGTGGCCATGAAGCGCACCTTCTGGCCCTTGCGGATGGTGCCGTCGATGACCCGGACCATCACGACCGCGCCGCGGTAGCTGTCGTACCAGCTATCGAAGATCAGCGCGCGCGGCGTGGCGCTGGGGTCGCCCTTGGGGGCGGGGACCCGGTTCACGACGGCCTCGAGGATCTCCGGGATGCCGATCCCCGTCTTGGCGCTCGCCGGGATGGCGTGGGAGCAGTCGAGGCCGATGACGTCCTCGATCTCGTGGATGGTGCGCTCGGTGTCGGCCGAGGGGAGGTCGATCTTGTTGAGGACGGGGACTATCTCGAGGTTGTTGTCGAGCGCCAGGAACACGTTGGCCAGCGTCTGGGCCTCGACGCCCTGGGAGGCGTCGACCACGAGCAGGGCGCCCTCGCAGGCCTGGAGGCTCCGCGAGACCTCGTAGTTGAAGTCGACGTGGCCCGGCGTGTCGATGAGGTGCAGCCGATAGGTCTGCCCGTCCTTGGCCGTGTACTCGAGCCGCACCGTCTGGGCCTTGATGGTGATGCCCCGCTCGCGCTCGAGCTCCATCTTGTCGAGGAACTGGTCCTGCTTCTCGCGGGAGGTCAGCGCCCCGGTGGCCTCGAGGATGCGGTCGGCCAGCGTCGATTTGCCGTGGTCGATGTGCGCGATGATCGAGAAATTGCGGATGAATTTGGGATCGACGGGCATGGCGGGGTCGGGGGGCGCGGGAATCGGGCCCGTGCTCGTAGCGCGGGTTCGCCGCGGTGGCTACCCGACTGCCTACTTCTTCGCCGCCGTGAACTCGCCCGCTGCCGCCGCTGCCGCCGCCGCGCGGGGGGCGTGCGCCGCCGGGGCCGGGACCGCCTCGTTCACCAGGTTCATCTGCCCCGGCAGGACGTGCTCGTAGTGCTTGAGCACGAGGTCGATGCCCTCGCGGATGTAGACCGCGATCGGCACCTTGGTCCGCTCGTGCAGCACCCTCAGGCGGTCGGCCTGCTCGGGCGTGATGTAGATGGTCGTCGAGACTTTCTTTCGCGACATATCACGCCGGGGCCAGCGGGCCGTTTCCCGCAGACGAGTTGCCAAAACCCACCGCCCGCCCAGCGCGGGGGACGCCGGGTGGTCTTCCATCTGCTACCCCTTCCCCGAGGGGCTCTCGGGGGAAGGATGACAAGGCGTTACCCTAGATGCTGGTACGTGTGATGTCAATCGTAACCCTCATCACCGGCCTCCCTTGCTCCCCTCCCAACCTGCGTTCTATGCTCCGGGAGTCGCTGGTTTTCCCTCCTTCGCCGGCTGGTTTTGCGAGCTTGCTCACTCTCCAGCCCGACCGAAGGGGGCTCTCGTCTTCCCCACCCTCCCCATCCGAAAGCCGGAGGCCTCGTGAATGGGGGCGGGCCCCGAACAACGGATCCATCAAGGTTCCCTGGATGACCCCGATGCCCTCCCCCCGGCTCGCCGCGCTCCTCGTGCTCCTCCCGGCGGCCCTCGGCCTCGCCGCCTGCTCCAGCCCCGACCCGGGGCCGGTCAAGCCTCCGACCAACGCCTCCGGCGTCGAGAAGCGCGACACCGAGATCAAGCACGAGCCCTGCGACGGCAACTCGTCCTCGGCCGTGAAGATCGACGTGAACGGCGACAGCAAGCCCGACATCGTCCACGTGATGAACGGTAACCGCGAGGTGTGCCGCGTCGTGGACCTGAACCTCGACGGCTCGGTCGACGCGTTCATCTACTACGAGGCCGACGGGGTGACCGAGCGGCGCCGGGAGTCCGACTTCGATCGCGACGGGCGCGCCGACGAGATCGCCATCTACCAGCAGGGCGTCGTGGTCCTGAAGATGCGCGAGACCAACTTCGACAACAAGATCGACACCTGGGACTACTACGAGGGCGGCCGCTTGACGAAGCGCGAGCGCGACTCCGACGGCGACAGCACCATCGACCAGTGGTGGACCTTCAACAACCCGCAGAACACCCGCTGCGCCATCGTGGCCTCGGACCGGAACGGCGACGGCAAGCCCGACCCCGAGAGCGTGGTCGATCTCTGCGGCGACGCGTACGGCGCGCCCCGCGGGGCGCCTGGCCTGGCCCCGGGCGCGCCCGGTGCGCCCGGCGCTCCAGGGGCCCCGGGCGCGCCGGGCGCGCCCGGCGACGCCTCGTTCGTGCCGGGTCCACCGGGCACTCCGTCCTTCCCCCCGGGCGCCCCGGGCGCTCCTCCCGGCGCTCCGGGCGCTCCCCCGGGCCCGCCCATGCTGATGGGCTCGGCCGCGCCCACGGCCGCACCGACTCCCTCGATTGCCCCTTCGGCCCCGCCGCCCGCGCCTCCGACCACGGCGCCCAAGGCCGGCCAGCCCAAACCCAAGAAGTGAGCGTCCCATGAATCGAGCCACGCGCGTCCCCCTCGTCTGCCTCGCCCTCCTCGGGGCGACCTCGGCCGGCTGCTCCAGCAAGGACGAGACGAAGTTCGAGCCCAAGACGCCCACGGTCAAGGCGACGCGGAACGCGCAGGGCGCGATCGACGACCGCACCCTCTGCGACTGGAAGAACAAGCCCGATCGCGAGGCCAGCGAGACGGCCGGGCCGGGGTCGATCACCCCCAACGTCCGCCGGGTCTACCAGGTCATCGGCACCGGCGAGGACCGGCACAAGGTGCTGATCTGCCGGGAGATCGACACCAACTTCGACGGCGTGAAGGACGTCGTCCGCAAGTACAACGACAAGGGCGAGAGCATCTCGGAGGAGGCCGACTCCAACTACGACGGGAAGATCGACACGTGGATCACCTTCGTGAAGGGGCGCCTCGCCGAGGTGAAGCTCGACACCAACTACGACGGCAACGTCGACGAGTGGAAGTACTATAGCGGCGGCAAGCTCTCGCGGATCACGAGGGACACCAACCGCGACAGCAAGCCCGACGTCTGGGAGATCTACCGCGACGGCAAGCTCGAGCGGATGGGCGTCGACGTCGACGGCGACGAGCACGTGGACCGCTGGGACCACGACAACGAGCTGCGCCGCCGCTTCGAGGACGCCGAGCGCAAGAAGGAAGAGGAGGAGGCCGCGGCCGCCGCCAAGAAGGCCGCGGCCGAGAAGGACGCCGCGGACAAGGCCAACGACGCCGTCGACGACGGCTCCTCCGACGCGTCGGCCACGCCCAAGAGCCCCCCGAAGACCCCGAAGAAGAAGAAGTAACGGGGGAGCAGCCTCGGCACCCCGACCGGAAGGGAGGGGATTCCACGTGACCGGAGGGAAGCGGATCTACCCGCCGCCGGAAGGTAGCGGACTCTGTCTGCGACGCGCGGGGAGCGATCGCCAACCAGCGCTACGCCGCGCTGGTGCCCTCTCGCCCGTACACGTCTTCCAGGCGCACCACGTCGTCGAGCTCGGGGGTCGAGACCTCGAGCACGTCCACGTCGGTCACGCCGATCATCCGGTGGATGGTGCCCGGGGTCACGTGGAACACGTCGCCGGCCTTCATCCGGCGCACCTCCACGGACTCGGCCGGGCCGACCTCCAGGTCCATCTCTCCGGACTGGACCATCAAGGTCTCTTCCTTGACCCGGTGGTACTGGCGGGAGAGCCGCTGGCCGGCCCGGATGTGGAGGATCTTGCCAACGTAGCGGGCGGCTTCGGCCCAGATCAGCTCGTGGCCCCATGGCTTGTCGACGCGGCGCATACGCTGTGCTTAACACGGCGCCCGCCGGTGCGCACATCCGGCGAGCCCGGAGGCCAGCATGCAGGAACGGTTGCAGAAGATCATCGCCCGGGCGGGGCTCGGCTCCCGCCGGGGGAGCGAGGAGCTGATCGTCGCCGGGCGGGTGCGGGTCAACGGCCGCGTCGTCACCGAGCTCGGGGCCAAGGCCGACCCGCGCGACGACAAGATCGAGGTCGACGGGCAGCGGATCGTGGCCGAGGCGCCCCACTACGTGGTGCTCCACAAACCCCGCGGCGTGGTCTCGACCCTGAGCGACCCCGAGGGACGCCCGACCGTGGCCGAGTACCTGCGCGGCGCCGGGGCGCGGCTCTACCCGGTGGGGCGCCTCGACTTCGCCACCAGCGGCGTCCTGCTCTGCACCAACGACGGCGAGTTCTCGAACGGGCTGCTCCACCCGCGCGGGGGCGTGCCCAAGACCTACGTGGTCAAGGTGAACGGGGAGATGCAGGAGGCGGACTTCGAGCGCTGGGAGAAGGGCGTCCGGCTCGAGGACGGGATGACGCTGCCCACCGAGGCCCGCTTCCTCCGCCACGAGGAGGGCAAGACCTGGTTCGAGCTGACGCTGCGCGAGGGCCGGAACCAGCAGATCCGGCGGATGGGCGAGGCCACGGGCTTCCCGGTGATGCGCCTCGCCCGGACGAGCTTCGCGGGCGTGAGCAGCGAGGGCCTTCGCCCCGGCGAGTGGAGGCCGCTGACGGTCGACGAGCTGCTGGAGATCCGAAAGCAGTTCGGTGTGCCCAAGCGGGTGCGCGGCGCGGTGACCCGGGCGCCCGAGCCCAGGCCCGAGCGGAGGGAGCGCGGCGAGCGCGCGGCGCGGCCCGGCGAGAGGGCCGCGGCCGGGGGCAAGCGGCCTGCTCGGCCCGGCGAGCGCCCCGCCCGGGCCGGCGACCACGCCCGACCCGTCGAGGAGCGCTCCCGGCGTCCCGGCAAGCCCTCCCAACCGGTTGAGGAGGGCGTCCGGCGCGCCGGAAGAGCTCCACAACGCGTTGAGGACCGATCCGGGCGCCCCGGAAGGGCTCCACAACGCGTTGAGGACGACCTCCGGCGCCCCGGAAGGGCTCCACAACGCGTTGAGGAGGACCTCCGGCGCGCCGGAAGGGCTCCACAACGCGTTGAGGACGACCTCCGACGCACGGGAGGGACTCCGCAACCCGTTGAGGACCGCTCCCGGCGCCCCGGCAAGCCTCCCCGGCCAACCCGCAGGCGCTGAGCCCGGGCTCCGAGGGGGTTTGCCCGGCGGCGGGCGGATCCTGGTATCCTCCGGAGGCCGATGGCTTCCTTCCCCGCCGCGCGATCGCACGTGCCCCGCAAGGGAGCGAAGCGTCCCGGGTGGAGCGCCCGCGCCGTCCTTCGCCTCGGGCTCCTCTCGCTCCCCGGCGTGCTCGCCTTCGTGGGCTGCTCCCTCAAGGACGTGCACCGCGACGACTGCCAGAGCGACGGGCAGTGCGTGAAGCTCTTCGGCGCGGGCAGCAAGTGCGCCGAGGGCTACTGCACCGAGCCCACCACCGTGGTCGATCCCTCCTGCCAGCAGACGGGGCCCGATGGCCGCGCCTGCAATGCCTGCCCGCCCAAGACCCAGGTCGATTTCCTCAATGCGTGCACCAGCGCGGCCTGCGAGCCCTTCGACGACAAGGCGCGGCTGACCAAGCTCACCGAGGACGGGGGCCTGCCCAAGCTCCCTCCCCCGCCCACCCCCGACGCCGGCGGCGGCGATTCGGGCGGCGGCGACTCGGGCGGCGATTCGGGCGACGCAGGTGGCCAATGACCTCCAGCCCTCCGATGCACACGCGGTCCTCCCGGAGTGCTCTCGCGGCCTCTATCGCGGCGCCGGCCCTGCTCATGGCGGCGCCGGCCTCGGCCGAGCTCTGCAGCGCCCGGCCCAACCCGGTCTACGTCAACGGCGGCGGCAAGGTGGCCATCGCCAACCTGGGCAAGGTGCTCGCGGCCAGCAACGTCTCGGTGATCTTCAAGACCCAGGGCTCGTGCCTGGCGCTCGACGCGATCCTCAACGGCACGCCCCTCACCGGCAAGGCCGACAAGGGCGGCACCTACTACGACGCGGCCGGCGACCACCCCTGCGACTTCGACGACGGCGGCAACGTCGCCGATCTCAGCCTCTCCGACGTCTTCCCCTCGACCTGCATGGACCTGCCGAACGGCCTCCCCAAGGAGGTCGGCGACGCCTTCGGCCCGGTCGAGGCCTACACCTTCGTGGTGCCCAAGGCCTCGAAGCAGAAGTCGATCAGCAGGGCCGCGGCCTACTTCGTCTTCGGCTTCGGCTCGGGCTCGGGCGTCGAGCCCTGGACCGACGAGGCGCTCATCTTCCAGCGCGGGGCGAGCTCGGGGACGCAGCAGATGATGGGGCTCGCCATCGACGTCCCGCCACCCGTCTGGCGGGGCACGGTCGCGAGCTCGAGCGCCGACGTCGTCACCAAGCTGACGATGGCCATGCCCGCCGAGAAGGCCATCGGCATCCTCACGACCGAGGTCGCGGGCACCGACGCCAACCGCCTGGTCGTGAGCGAGCTCGCCTACCAGGACAAGGACCAGAGCTGCGGCTACTGGCCCGACTCGACGCCGAGCTCCCTCGACAAGCGCAACGTGCGCGACGGGCACTACTCCATCTGGGGGCCGCTCCACCTGCTCACGCGGGTCGATCCCAAGACCGGGTTCTCGCTGAACAAGACCGCGGGCGATCTGGTCGGCTACCTGACCGGGACCAAGGCCCCGCCCAACGGCTTCGATCTGATCTCGCTCCTGGCCGTGACCAACATCGTGCCCCAGTGCGCCATGCAGGTCTCGCGGGACAGCGAGCTCGGGCCGCTCTCGAGCTTCTCCCCGGCCAAGGCCTGCGGCTGCTACTTCGAGCAGGCCGCCACCGGGATGGCCCCGGCGAGCTGCAAGGCGTGCTCGACCGACATGGAGTGCGACAAGGCCCTGCCGCGCTGCAACTACGGCTTCTGCGAGGCGCAGTAACGCGCCTCAGATCTGCGCAAAGCGACCGCTGCGGAACGAGGCCTCGAGGAGCTGGGAGACGCGGGACTCGAGCTCTCGGGCTCGCGGGTCGCCGAGCGAGGCCAGGGCCGTCTTGATCTCGCCGAGGGCCTTGAGCTGGCTGAAGAGCTGCACGTCGCCGAGGGCCGCGCCGCCGGTGAGGATCTGCCGGATCCGGTCGATCTCCGCGGCCAGGGCCTCGACGCCCACGCCGAGCGCGCCGACCCGGCGGCGGTCGGGGTGCTCGCGGAAGAAGGCCTCGAGCACGGGCTGGACGATGCCCTCGAGGATCGCGGCCTGGTCCTGGTTGTTCCAGATGTGCTTGAGGACGAAGAAGTCGCTCGCGTCGGTGACGTTGCGGCCGTCGAGGTAGGCGCTCGCCGCGAAGAGCTTGAGCATCTTGACCACGCGCCGATCCGAGAGCGACACGCCCTCGGCGCGGATCTGGAACACCAGGCCCTTGTAGGCCGAGAGGAAGGTGTCGGAGAAGTTCATCCGCCCGCCGAAGGCGCGGCCGAGGTCGGCGAGCTCGCGGGCCGAGACCGCGGGGACGAGGGGCTCGCCCGACATCTGCCGGATCTCGTGCTGGATGCCCCGCTGGAGCAGCTCGTTGAAGTGGTACGCGTCGAGGTTGTCGGAGTGCACGCGCACGAGGAAGCGGTCGAAGATCGCGTTCAGCGTCTCGTCGCCCGGCACCTCGTTCGAGGCCGCGAACACGCTGATCAGCGGGCATTTGATGATCTGGCCGCCGCTCGTGTACTTCCGCTCGTTGAGCAGCGTCAGCAGCGCGTTCAGGATGGCGCTGTTCGACTTGAACACCTCGTCGAGGAAGACGATCTCGGCCTCGGGGAGCATGCCCGCGGTGTTCCTGCGGTAGACGCCTTCGCGGAAGGCGGCGATGTCGACCGGCCCGAAGATCTCGTTGGGCTCGGTGAAGCGCGTGAGCAGATACTCGAAGTAGTGGGCCTGCATCAGCTCGGCGAGCGAGCGGATGAGGGCGCTCTTGGCCGTGCCGGGCGGGCCGAGCAGGACGCAGTGCTCCCCGGCGACCACGGAGATCATGAGCAGGCGGATGATCTCGTCCTTGCCCAGGAACTGGCGCTCGAGGGTGCTCGCGACCACCCGGAGGCGATCGTGGAGGGGCAGCGAAGCGGTCGTCATGCCAGGCCATCCGTACCACAGGGGCGCGCCTCTACGCGATGCCCGCGAGCGGCCCTCGATGAGGGGGCCCCGATCCTCGCACTTGCTGGTAGGCTCCCGCAACCCGCATGGACCCCGGCCCCAAGTCCCTCCCGCGCCGATCCGGGGAACTCCGACCTCCCCCGCCGCCCCGGCACCGGCTGGTGATCCCGCTCGTCGTGGCGCACGGGGTGGTGCTCCTGCTCTGGTCGTTGTTCCGGCACCACAACTTCGGCTCCTCGTCCGACCTCGGGGCCTACCACTCGGTCGCCTGGAACTTCGCGATGCGGGGATCGCTGTGGAACAGCGTCGAGCGCATCCACCACTGGTCGACCCACATGGAGGTCGGCCTGCTCTGGCTCTGGCTGCCCTACCGCTACTTCCCCTCGCCGGTCTGGCTCTTCCTGACCCAGAGCGCCGCGGGCGCCGCCTCGGCGCTGCCGATCGAGGCCGTGGCCCGGCGGGTGACGCGCGATCCGCTGATCGCGCTGCTGTGCGCGGCGGCCATGCTGATCACGCCCCAGCTCGTCCTGGCCGAGATCGACGACTTCCACGCGGTCACCCTGTGCACCTTCCCCCTGGCCCTCGTGGTCTGGGGCATCGAGGTCGACGCCGCGTGGGCCGTGGTGGTCGGGGCGGTGATCGCCCTCTCGCTGCGCGAGCAGATGGGCCTGCTCCTCGTGGCCGCGGCCGTGGCCTGGGTGCTCCGCCAGGGCAAGCACCGGATCTGGAGCGCGATCCTCCTCGGCACCGCGGGCCTCGGCTTCTTCGTCTTCGCGGTGGCCTGGGCCATCCCCCAGTTCGGGGCCGGGCAGTCCTTCCGCTACGCGGCCCAGTACCAGCGCCTCGGGGGCGGCCCGGGGGCGGCGCTCCGCTACGCGGGCCAGCACCCGTTCACGTTCCTCACCATGGCCTTCGAGGGCGGGCGCAAGGTCTTCCCGATCGAGCTCGCGAGCGGCGGCTTCCCGCTGATCCTGCTCTCGCTGCGCTCGCTCCGCCGATCGGCGTGGCCGCTCCTGCTCGCGGCGCCGCTGCTCGCGGTCCAGCTCTACAGCAGCGATCCCGAGAAGTGGAGCATCCACTCCCACTACGGCTCGCCGGTCGTCCCGCTCTTCGCGGTGGCGTGCGTGTTCGCGCTCGCGTCGATCCCGACCGACGACAAGGAGCTCGCGTGGCTCCGCATCGACGGCAAGAAGAGGCGGCTCTACGCGGCGATCGGCTGGCTCGCGCTCACGGCGATCCACGCCGTCCTGGTGGTCCCCTCCCCGGTCGGCCCCGGGCGTCCCATCGACCCGACCTTCAGCGGCTCCCCGCGCGAGGCCGCGCTGCGCAAGGCGCTCGGGATGATCAAGGGCGACGACTCGGTCTGCACCCAGGACAACGTGCTGCCGCACCTGTCGGACCGGATCGAGATCCACGAGTGGCCCGACGGGGCGCTGACCGACGACTTCATCCTGCTCGACCAGGACGGCATCCTCCACAACCCGGCCGACCGGGACAAGGTGACCCACGCCGCGAGCCGGATCCGGATGGACCCGGCGTTCACGGTGCTGATCGACGACGCCGGCGTGCTGCTCGCGAAGCGCAAGCCCGTCGCCGAGGGTGGAGAGGCCGCGCCCGCCGAGGCCCCGCCGCCCACCGAGGCGCCGGCGCCCACCGAGGCGCCGGCGCCGTCGGCCTCCGCCTCCGCGGCGCCCTGAAAAACAGTACCGCGACCGGAAGGGAGCGGACGCCGAGTGGCGCCGACGTGACCCATCTCATCGTGTGGCGTCGGCGCGGCGAGGGCCTGGTCACGTCGGCGCATCCGGGCGTCCGCTCCTTTCCAGTCGCGGTGCCGTGGGACTGTGTGACTGTGGGGCTGTGGGATACGAGCATCCATCGCCGCAGAGCCCGTCGCGATCCATGGAAGTGGATCCACGGGCCCGCGCTCGGGCGCGCCTCCTGCGTCTCATCTCCTCGAAAACCCCGGGAAACGCCGCTCTTCCGGGACAGGCACGCTTCTGGCTGAAGCCGCCGCTCATGAATCATCGCCTCTCTGCCCTCGCCCTGGCGTTCACCTCTCTCGGCCTCGCGGGCTGCTCTCCGGGCGGCGACGGCGCGGCCGGCGACTCGGGCGAGGCCTTCGACGACGGCAGCGATGCGATCGTCGAGTGCGCCAAGGGCGCGACGGTCAAGGGGATCGACGTGTCGTATTACCAGGGCCAGATCAACTGGACCAAGGTGAAGGGCGCGGGCATCGACTTCGCGATCGCGCGCGTCAGCGACGGCACGGGGTTCAAGGATCCTCGCTTCGCCGAGAACTGGTCGGGCATGAAGGCCGCGGGCGTGGTGCGCGGCGCCTACCAGTTCTTCCGGCCCGCGCAGGACGCGAACGCCCAGGCCGATCTGATGATCAACATGCTGAACCAGGTCGGCGGCCTGAAGGAGGGCGATCTCGCGCCCACGCTCGACGTCGAGGTCACCGATGGAGTCGCCGGCGGCACGCTGATCGCGCGGATGAAGACGTGGCTCGCCAAGGTCGCGGCGGCCACCGGCAAGAAGCCCATCGTCTACACCGCGCCCGGCTGGTGGGCGCAGTTCGGCAAGCCCTCGGGGCTCGACCAGTACACGCTCTGGGTCGCGAACTGGGGCGTCTCGTGCCCGAGCGTGGCCAACTCGTGGAGCCACTGGGACTTCTGGCAGAACTCCTCCAGCGGCTCGGTCCCCGGGATCAGCGGCGCGGTGGACACCGATCGCTTCAATGGCTCTCTCGCCGATCTGCTGGCCTTCGCGGGCGCGAAGCCGGGCGGCGGTGGGGGCGGCGGCGACGGCGGGGGCCTGCCCTCGCTCGGCGGCAGCACCAAGGGCTCGCCCGCGCTCGGCCGCAACGCCGACGGCCGGCTCGAGGTCTTCTCGGTCGGCTCGGGCGGCGATCTGGTGACCACCTTCCAGACCGCGCCGAACAGCGGCTGGAGCGGCTGGTTCTCGCTCGGAGGCCAGCTCGTCGGGACGCCCGCGGTGGGCATGAACCAGGACGGCCGGCTCGAGGTCTTCGCGCGCGGTACCGATCACGCGATCTGGCACGCCTGGCAGGAGAGCCCCAACGGCAAGATCGGCGGGTGGGTCTCGCTCGGCGGCGACGTCGACTCGGACCCGGCGGTCGCCAGGAACCAGGACGGCCGGCTCGAGCTCTTCGTCGGCGGCGGCGACGGCTTCATGTACCACATGTGGCAAATCAAGCCGAACAGCGGCTGGACCGCGTGGAGCGCGATCGGCAAGCACCCCGGCGGCGGCCTCCAGGACCCCGCGCCCGTCGAGCTCGCCGACGGCCGGATCGCGCTCGTGGCCCGGGGCATCGGCGACGGCGCGGCCTGGCTGACCGAGCAGGTGGCGCCGAACAGCGGGTGGACCGAGTGGAAGTCGCTCGGCGGGAACCTCACGAGCCCCCCGGCCGCGGCGAGGAACCAGGACGGCCGGCTCGAGGTCTTCGGCCGCGGCGGCGACGGCGCCCTCTGGCACGCGTGGGAGACGGCCCCGGGCGCGGCCTTCAGCGGGTGGTCCTCGCTCGGCGGCGTCGTGTACGACCCGACCGTGGGCGCCGACAAGAGCGGGCGGCTCGAGGTCTTCGTGCGCGGCAGCGACGGCAAGCTCTACCGGATCCGGCAGACCGCGCCCAACAGCGGCTGGGAGGACTGGGTCGGCATGGGCGGAGAGATGCAGGGCGGCGCGGGCGTGGCGAACAACGCCGACGGCCGGCTCGAGGTGTTCATCCAGGCGCCCGACGGATCGGTCGGGCACGCGTGGGAGTCGTCACCCGGGACGTGGTAGCCGCATCGCGCGCTGATCAGGGCGCGACGTCGGCCTCGACCACGTAGGGCTCGCTCCCGCCGCTCGGCGCCGCGCGATCGCTCGACCAGGGATCGGTGGTGAGCCGCACGCGCAGGCAGCGGGAGCCCTCGGCGGCGCCGGCCGGAGCGCTCTGCCAGGGGCTCAGCGCGTCGGCCTCCGAGCTCCTGCCCCGCGGCTCGGGGTGGACCCGCACCGGCGCGCCCTCGACGCCTCCCTGGATCGGCGTCGCCTCGATCACGCCGCTCTCCCGGAAGCCCGCGCGCACGGTCCAGCGGATCGGGCTCCCCTCGCCGGGCGGGACGCAGAAGACGTCCTCGTCGTGCGCCCAGCCGAGGGCGGCCGAGCAGGCATGGCCGGGCCGGACCGCGGTGGCGGTCGCGATCTGATCGTCGGGCTCGATCTCGCGGCCGGGCTCGGGGACGGTGCTCTCGGCCAGCAACGCGTACTGGTCGGAGATGTTCTCGTGCACGTAGGCCTGACCGGCGCCGTACGAGTCGAGGTCCTGCAGCACGGCGAGGAGGTAGCGCCCGGGCTCGAGCTTGAGCGCGGGGATCGCGAGATCGCGGCCGGGGCGGCCGGGGCAGTACTGGCCCACGGCGTCGGCGAATCCCGGCTTGTAGAGCATCGCGCAGAGCGGCAGGTTGGGGAGCGCGCCCACCCGCAGCGAGAGGTAGCCCGGGCCGCCGGGCTCGGCCGCGGGGAGATCGAAGGCGTAGAAGTCGCGATCGCCCCGGGTCGCGTCGATGCGCCTGCCGAGCTGTCCCCGCGCGCTCCGCCCGAGCGGCAGCGGCGTGGCCTCGGCCGGGGTGTCGTTGGGCTCGATCTCGACGCCCGCGAACACCGCCTCGCGCGGGGCGAGCGCGCCGGCCGCGGCCCCGGTCAGGAGGCCGAGCAGGAGCGCGGCACCGCCGGCGAGGCCGTAGCGGGTACGGCGCAGGTTGCGCTCGTAGGCGTCGACCTCGTCCCGCGTCGCGATCGCGAGCGGGCGCGGCGCCACGCTGTTCGCCGGCTCGATCCGGAGCGCGAGGCGGCGCAGCCTGCCCGAGTCGAGGAGCGCCTCCACGCTGGGCGAGCCGGCCGCGCGGATCTCCTCGACGAGGCGCTCCTGGAGCTCCTCGACGCGCTGGAAGCGCTCCCTGGGGCTCTTCTCGAGCGCGCGCATCACGAGGCGGCTCACGCCGGCGGGGATGCCGAGCTCGGGCGCGCGCTCGTGGGGCGGGATCGGGCGCTCGCCGAGGTGCTTGGCCAGCACGGCAACGGGCGAGCCCGCGAACGGATGCACGCCGGTGAGGGCGCGGTACATCAGGGCGCCGAGCGCGTAGATGTCGGCCCGCGGATCGACCGCATCGCCCTGGATCTGCTCCGGGGCCATGTAATGCGGCGTCCCGAGGATGGTGCCGTGGCTCGTGACGTCGTTCAGGCCCTCGGCCTCGCGCAGCTTGGCCAGGCCGAAATCGAGCACCTTGGCGAGATCGCTCCCGTCCGAGGCCGCGAGGATCATGATGTTGTCGGGCTTGATGTCGCGGTGGACGATCCCCTTCCGGTGCGCCTCCGCGAGCGAGCTGCACACCTGGACGACGATCTTGCCGAGCCGCGTCGCCGGCATCGGCCCCTCGGCCTGGAGGAGGTCGGCGAAGCTCCGCCCCTGGACGAGCTCCATCACCAGGTAGGTGAGCCCGTCCGAGGCGCCGAAATCGAAGACCTGGACCGTGCTCGGGCTGTGCAATCTGGAGACGGTGAGGGCCTCGCGCTTGAAGCGGCGCACCACCTCGGGGCTGTGGGAGAGCTCGCCGGCGAGGAGCTTCATCGCGAGCAGCTTGCCGATCCGGGTGTGCTCGACCTTGTAGACGATCCCCATCCCTCCCCGGCCGACGACCTCGAGGATGCGGTAGCGATCGGCCACGACGCGGCCGATCAGCGGGTCGGCCGCGGCGGCGGCCGCGAGCCGCCTCGCGCCCCGGGAGCGCGGCAGCGGCGCGCTCGAGAGGATGTCGCGGGTCGAGAGGACGAGCTCCCCGGAGTCGATGGGCGTGCGGGCCCGGCGCGCCGACGAGGGCGCGCCGCTCGAGGAGCGCTCGCCCAGGCGACGCCGGGGGCCGCAGGGCATGGCCATCGTGGGGGCGGACGCCGGGGTTGCCTCGCGGGCGGGCTCGGGGGTGAGCTCGACGATGATCTCGGGGTCGGAGAAGGAGACGGGGATGGAGATGCTGCTCGGCGATTCGCTCATCGATGGGGCCTGTGGAGTCGGTTGCGAAGGCCGAGAGCGGCGTTCATCGAGCAGGCGATCGAAGATCCGGCGAAGGGAGGGCGATCTCGCGGAGAAGGAGGGCGCGGCGATCGAGCTCGTTGTGCACGATCGTGATCGCGTCCTCGGCGTGGAGGCTCACGGGCCCGAGGCCGATCGGCCGGGCGCCGAGCGAGGCGAGGCGGGCGCGCGCCGCCTCGTCGAGGCCCAGGTGATCGCCCAGGAAGAAGGCCGGCTCCGGGCCCTCGAGCGGATCGTCCCGGAGATCGGGCGCGCCCTCCTCGAGCACGTACGGGGTCGCGGGACCGAGGTCCTCGATCACCGCGTCGAGCCCGCCCTCGGCCAGCGCGATCCCGGCGCGCGCGTCGGCGAAGCCGGGGCCCGGCGCCGTCTTCTCGAGCGCCCGCTGCACGAGGATCGCCAGGCTGCGCTCGTCCGGCCGGAGGAAGCGCGCCTCGGCGCCCCGGAAGCGGAGCGCGCGCGGCGCCCTCGGGCCGCCGAGCAGGACGAGGTAGATCACCGTGTCGAGACGGAGGCCGTGCGAGACCATCAGGGCTGCGCGCAGGCAGCGGAGCAGCACGTCGAGCCGCCCGCTCGAGGCGGGCAGATCGAGGAGCGAGAAGCCCGGCGAGGCGCTGGCCCGCCGGCCGATCACGACGAAGCGCTGCATGGCGAGGATCCCCTCCGCCTCGATCTAGCCCGTCCACTCCGCGATCACATCGATCTTCGAGGCTGGTGTGCGCCCGAGGCAGGCTGGTGTGCGCCCGAGACAGGCTGGTGTGCGGCCCTCGGCAGGCTGGTGTGCGCCCGAGACGGGCTGGTGTGCGCCCCTCGGCAGGCTGGTGTGCGGCCGAGATGGGCTGGTGTGACGCCTGGACGGGCCGGTGTGCGCTCCCGGCAGGCTGGTGTGCGACGTCGAGCCCGGGGGATGGGAGCATGGCGCGCTCAGGGCAGCGCATACCCGAGCAGCCCCTCGCTGGTCTGCCCCTCGCAGTCCGCCGCCGGGCTGATGAAATGATCCGCCCCGCCCCCGAGGCTGCACCGGTAGAGCGCGACAGCGCCCGGCCGAGCCGCGGTATAGACATATCCGACAGGCCCCATCGGCTGCTGATTCTCGCAGCTCACCGCCTTGGTGAGCAGGTTGTGCTGCCCCACCGCGCACTCGTAGAGCAGCTCCGTCCCCGGCGCGGGATCGCGGAGCAGGTGATAGGACTGCTCGGGGTCGAAGCCCGGAGGAGCGATGCGCGACGAGGCCCAGTGTCCGCGCGCGGGGTTGTAGCTCCGGGTGAGCCGCGTATGGGGCAGCTCCTCGAAGCCGCAGTCGAGCTCGGGAGGATCGAGATCGCTGCGGTTGGCGAGCGCCCAGACCGCCCACGCGGGCTTGGCCACGCCGTTCGCGTCGTGCAGCCCCACGCCGAGGCCCGCGGCGACCTCCACCGGGTGATCCGTCATCCGATGATAGATGTAGCTCTCGATCCCCGGCGTCCCGAGCACGTTGCGGAGCGAGTCGCAGACCCCCTTGGCCTGGGCCGCCGGCGACGACTGCGGAGCAATCGAGTTGACCCCGCTCTCGGTGAGCTGGATCTCCCAGGCCGAGGGCGTATTGGGGAAATTCTTTCGCAGCCAGCCCGCGAGGACACCGATGTTGCCATAGGTCACCTTGGGCCAGTCGTCGGCGCCGAACGCGGGGGAGAGGAGGTTCGGCGGATAGGGGTGATAGGCGACGCGCCACGCGCGCCCACCCACCTTGGCGGCGAAGCCCGTGAGGAAGGTCGAGCCCGAGAGCAGCGGGCTCGGCGCGCCCGGGTCGTCGAAGACAGGACCGAAATGGTGCTCGAGGGAGACGAGCACCTTGGCCGTCGCCTGCTCGGCCATCACCGCGTCGAAGGCGGCGACGTAGCTGTCGGCATAGGCGCTGATCCAGGGGTCGGGCGAGCAGGGGGCGCCCTGGCCGCAGCCCACGTCGAACCAGTCGTTGCTGTTCACCTCGTTGTGGATCACGAAGTCGGCGATGCGCCCGTGGCCGTGCTTGCCGTCGTAGCGGCGCGCCAGCATCCCGGCGAAGCGGCCGTAGTCCGCGGCGTTCACCGGGGCGCAGAAGATCTCGTAGCCGGGCGCGACCGGCGAGCAATTGTCGACGCGCGCCCAGGCCGGGACGCCGTAGACCACCGCGGTCACCACGAGGCCCTTGGCCGTCCATTCGCCGATCGCGGCGTCGACGGCTCCATCGACGGTGAAGCAGTGGCCTTGATACTCCTCCTCGCCCGACGGATCGCAGGGTGGGGCCTTGGGCGCCCCTTCCCAGGCGGCCCAGACGAGGTTCATCGCGACACCCCCCGTGTTGTTACCGGCCACCTCGTCCTTGTCGGGCCAGAAATCCGGCTGGAGGCCCTTGATGCGGTAGCTCGATCGCGTCGGATAGGGCAGCGGCGGATCCATCGCTCCACCGGCACCGGTGCTCGCGCTCGTGCTCGTGCTCCCCCCGGTCCCGGCGGCTCCGCCGGTGCCCGGCGCTCCTCCGGTGCCCGCGCTCGAGCTCGCCGTGCCGCCCCCGGCGCCCGTGGTCGCCGACGTGCTCGAGGTACCGGGCGGCGCGCCGCCGCCGGCGCTCGTGGAGGTGCCGGTTGCGCCGCCTCCTCCGCAGCCTGCGGCGAGCGCGAGGAGCGGGAGCGCGATCGTGGGGAGCTTCATGGCCCGAGTGTATCCACGACGAAGCGCTGCATGGCGAGGATCCCGTCCACCTCGATCCAGTCCGTCCCCTCCGCGATCGCATCGATCTTCTCGCGCGCAGACGGGCCCGGGGTAGAGTCCGGCCATGCCGGTCCGCGTCGAGAAGAATGGCCCCGTCACCACCGTGGTCCTCAGCCGCCCCGAGGTGAAGAACGCCGTCGATCACCGCACGGCGCTGGAGCTCGCCGAGGCGTTCCGGGCCTTCGAGTCCGACACCGAGGCCTCGGTCGCCGTGCTCTGGGGCGAGGGCGGCACCTTCTGCGCCGGCGCGGATCTCAAGGCGATCGCCGCCGGCGATCCCAACCGCATCGCCCCCGACGGCGACGGCCCCATGGGCCCGAGCCGGATGCTCCTCGACAAGCCCGTGATCGCCGCGATCAGCGGCCACGCGGTGGCCGGCGGCCTCGAGCTCGCGCTCTGGTGCGATCTGCGGGTGGTCGAGGAGCCGGCCATCCTCGGGGTGTTCTGCCGGCGCTGGGGCGTGCCCCTGATCGACGGCGGCACCGTGCGCCTGCCTCGCCTCATCGGCCTGAGCCGCGCGCTGGATCTGATCCTCACCGGCCGGCCCGTGACCGCGGCCGAGGCGCTCTCGATCGGCCTCGCCAACCGCGTCGTGCCCGAGGGCAAGGCCCGCGAGGCCGCCGAGGCGCTGGCCGTGGAGCTCGCCGCCCTGCCCCAGATCTGCATGCGCGGCGACCGGCGATCGGCCTACGAGCAGGGGGGGATGCTCCTCGGCGAGGCGCTCACCAACGAGCTGCGCCACGGGATCCGCTCGCTCCATGCGGGCGCGGTGGAGGGGGCCAGGCGCTTCACCGAGCGCAGGGGCTGAGCCCCGCGCCGGCCGCGACCCGCGGCATGACGATCGCGGTCGTCCGCGCCCGGTCGACGACGCTCGGGCCGGCGAAATGCGAGGAGAGCGACGAGCGCGAGCCATGGGGCGGCGGGGAGCTCGCCGGAGACCGGAGGGCGGTAGCTGCACGCGCCGCCGGCCTCGCAGGCGGCGCCGCAGCAGGCCCCGTCCGCGCAGGAGCTCGGCGGCTCATCGTGCGGCCTCTCGATCAGGAACACGGAGGGCGCGCATCCGTAGCCGAAATGGGCCGAATCCTCGTTGGCGCGGTTGCCGACGACCGCGGTGTCCCCGGACACGCTCACGGAGTAGCCATCGCTGCCCATCAGGTGCGCCGGCTCGGCCCAGCTCGTTCCGCTCCGCAGGAAGACATACGCCCCGTTGCCGGAGGAGTACGGGTCATGGCTGGACGTGCCGACGAGGGCCGTGTCCCCCGACACGCTCACCGCCGAGCCGAGGAGATACTGCGCCCCGGGGTTGTCCACGACGAGCTTCCCCTGCTGGACCCAGCTCGAGCCGCTTCCGGCGAAGACGTCCTCCGACAGCGGGTGCGCCGCTCCGTCGTCGTCGATCGCGGGCGGACCGGACCCACCGGCGTCGGCCGCGCACGACGCGCGGCACGCCAGCGCCGCCCGCGCCGCGAGCCTCACCACGAGATCGAGCTTGCGCATTCGAGCTCCTTGCCGGTTGCTCCGCGAGAGGAGCGCGAGGCACGGGCCATGCCCCGTCGATATCTCGAGATCTCCCGGCGCGCTCGTGCGTCGCCGGGCGAGGTCACGAGAACGGTTTGCGCCGCGAGATGCAGACAGTGCGTCCGGGCAGGAGAGGCGCCTCACCGGGCGCTGGGAGCGAGCTCCGCGCCGGCCTCGATCCGTGGCATCATCCTCCGGTCGTCCGAGGAGGTATCCCGTGCCCGGCTCCCAGCGGAATCGCGCGTCCCTGGCTTGGCTTGCGTGCGCCCTCGGCCTCATGGCCTGCGCGCCCGAGCGCCCGGCCGCGAGCCCAGCCGCAACGCCCGCGGCCCTCCTCGCCGAGGCCGAGGCCGCGGGCCTGCCGCACGACGACCCGCTCGCCGTCGATCCCGAGATGGTGGCCGCGGTCGAGCGCACGGCCGCCACCACGGGCACGCCCGAGCAGCGCCTGCGCTACCTCGTGCGCTACCTGGGCGACGCCGGCTACGTGAACTTCCAGTACCAGGAGGGGCGCTCGCTCACCGCGAAGCAGGCCTTCCGCGAGCGCCGCGGCGACTGCATGGCGTACACGAACCTGTTCATGGCCCTCGCGCGCCACCTCGGGATCGAGGCCTACTTCGTCCACGTCAGCCAGGTGAAGAACTACTACGAGCGCGCGGGCTGGCTCTTCGTGTCGTCGCACGTGGCCGTCGGCGTGGGCAAGGGGCCGGGCGCGCTCATCGTGGATCTCTCGTGGGAGATCTCGGACTGGCAGCTCTCGCTCTACGAGTCCATCGACGACGGGCAGGCCCTCTCGCTCTACTACAACAACGTGGCCGTCGATCACATGGTGGGCGGCCGCTACGCCGAGGCCGAGCGCCTCTTCCGCTTCTGGATCCAGCGCGAGCCCGGCCTGCCCGAGCTCCCCAACAACCTCGGCGTGCTCCTGAACCGCCGAGGGCGGCACGACGAGGCCCTCGCCCTGATCGACGAGGCCGTCGCGCGCTTCCCGACCTACAAGCCCCTCTTCACCAACGGGATCACCGCGGCCCGCGGGGCCCGGCGGCCGGATCGCGCCGAGGACCTCGAGCGCCGGGGCCAGGCGCTCGAGCAGAGCGATCCCTTCTTCCTGTTCGCGCGGGGCGTCGGGCTCTACGAGGACGATCGCTTCCTCCCCGCGGCGAGGGCGCTCGAGCAGGCCCGGGACGCCAAGCCCGACAGCCCGGTGATCCTGGCCTGGCTCGTGCGGGCCTACCTTGCCGCGGGGAAGAAGGAGGAGGGGCTCGCGGCGTTCCGGCGGGTGAAGGCGATGGGGACGAGCGAGCGGGTGCTGCGCGATCTGGAGCAGCAGTTCCCGGAGCTCAGGGAGGCGGCGCCGAACTGAGGCCCGTTCAGCGCGACATGCGACTGAATCCTGGCAAAAGGCGCAGGACTCCAGTCGCAGGGGCGCAGGATCACCGGGATCACCTGGGCCTGGCGCGCATGATGCCGTTCGAGCGCTCGCTTCATCTCGACGTCCCAGCAGTACCTGGAGGCGAGGAAGTCGGAGCTCACCAGCAGCAGGACGACCTGTGCGGCCTCGAGGCGCTCGTCGATCGCGCCTCTCCAGTCCTCACCGGCCCCGATCTGCCGATCGTGCCAGACCCGGATATCGCGGTTCCAGATCAGGACGGCCAGGTGGGTCGCCAGCTCGTTGCACAGCGCCTCGTCGACGTGCGAGTACGAGAGGAACACGTCGATCGGCTCGCGCGGAGGCGGCGCGGCGGGCTCGGGCGGCGGCGCGGGGCGCGCGCCGCCGCGCGAAGAGGAGGGCGCGGGCGGCGGCGCCGAGCGACTGGGCGAGAGGCGGGCAGCGTGCGCGAGCAGGAGCGCCTCGATATCGGTTCGGACCTCCATGGCCCGGAGAAATGCGCCCCGATTCCAGGCATCCCTGCGCGCCGCAGACCAGAAGCGATCCCATCCCTCCTCGCGGAGCCACTGGTCCCAGAGCTCTGCGGACTGGCCTCTCTGCCGCAGGCGGAGAGCGAACCAGGCGAGGAAGGCGAACGCCCGCACTCGATCGCCCCTCTCCGAGACGAAGCCTCGCTTCCGGAGCGCGTCGAGCTCCTGCCGATAGGTGGCCGTGTCCGCGGCGAGGCTCGCCCGCGCGCTCACGTCGGGCGCGCTCCGCCCGGCCGCTTCGCCCAGCGCCTCGATGTGCGCCGCGGCGACGGCGGCGAACACGTACCGGAGCTCCGGCGACCAGCTCCTCCAGATGTCGCCCAGGGTGTCGTGCGTGGCGCGGAGGAGCGCGTCCTCCGCCTCGCGCCTGGCCTCCTCTTCCCCCGCGCCCTCGTCACGTGCCTCGATCAACGCGCCGGCCGCGACCTGGACCAGGTAGGGATATCCACCCGACGCCTCGCGCACAAAGGCGTCTTCGCCCGGCGAGAGGCTGCTACCCGCAGCGCGCAGGAGCTGGCTCACGTCCTCGATCATCATCGCACCGAGGATGACCTCTCGCAGGGTGTTGAAGCAGGGCGACCCCGACCCCGACGCCGCGGCGGCCATGACGTTGAGCCGGGAGAGAGGGGTCCGGCTCGCCGCGACGAGCGTGAGATCACCGGTCTTCAGGAGCGATCGCAGCGCCGCCAGGAAGGCCGGGTGGTGGCGGAGACACTGCTCGGCGAGGTAGTCGGCCTCGTCGACGAAGAGCACCAGCCGGTATCCCGCGCGGCCCAGGCATTTGAGGAGGTGCTCGAAGGCGGTGGTCTCGTACCCGCTGGCCTGACAGGAGCGGTAGGCCTCGCCGATGGGCGCCTCGGCTTGATCGAACGCTCCTGCGGTCTCGAGGGGGCGAAAGACGTAGCGCCAGAAGCGCGCCGGATCGAAGCCGTCGCCGATCAGGTGGGCGTCGGCCTCGGCGAAGAGGAGGCGTTTGTCGCTGCGGGCCTGGGCTTCGGCGCGACCCTGGGGAGACGCCAGATAGGCGAGGAGGGAGCTCTTGCCGACGCGGGGCTCGCCGACGACGGCGGCGGACTCGCCGTTGTGGGCGATGAAGTTGAGGACGCGCTCCCGCTCCCGGCGGCGGCCGACGAAGCGCTCGGGGGGAATGGGGTTCCCGTGGAGGAAATGGGTCATCGGATTACGACTGGTGGCTTCAGCCGGCGTAGCGCTTGCTCACATACGGCAGGGTTACCGAGTCCCATCATGCCATGGATTTGTCTGAGGGCTGCAATCCTGTCCTCCCTGTTTCCAGCACTTCGACAGCGCTGCTCGGCGGCCTCGACGATCAGTTTTCCCTCGGAAAGCGGAATCGCCAGGTTTCCCAACGCTGTACAACAAGCCTCCATCAGATCGGGCGCATTGAGCTTTGCGGAACTCACAGGCTTCACCGCGATGACCTTCCCCAGGTATTGCTTCGCCGTCTCCCGATCGTCGCTCGCCAAGGCGCCCACGGCGCGCTGGTAATGGCCCTCCATCTCCACCGCCCGCTCGAGCCGCTCGCGGTCGGGCTCCCAGTCCCAGTCGGGAAAATCGCGCCCGCCCTCGCCGATCACCTCGATGGCCTCGGCGTACTGCCCCGAGCTCTCGAGCCCGGCCACGCGCGCCCGGAGCTCCTCGAGCCTCTTCTTCCGGAGCCGCTCCCCCACCCCCGCCGCCTGCTCCTCCAGGCCGGCGTCGCGATACGTCTTCTCCGCCTCGTCGAGCCGTCCCTCGGCCACCAGCCGGTCCCCCCAGATCTGGCCGATATCCCGCTTCCCCTCGAGGGCCGCGGCGTTGCGCGGGTCGAGCTTCAGCACCCGCTCGTAGAGCTCGAGCCGCGCCTCCTCCCTCGGGTGAGGAGGACCCATCGGGTTGCGCACGGACCGGTTCCCCTGCGCCTTCGCCTCCAGGGCCTGCGTCAGGAGGATGTCTACCAGCCTCGGTCGGGCCACCGCGGGGTAGTTCTCGTGGAGCTTCTCGAGCACGCCGAGCGCACCGTCGAGCTCACCCTGGGAGAGGAGGATCTCTGCCAGGAGCTCGCTCGCCTTGAGGTGGTTGGGGTTGGCCGCGAGCGCCTCCTGAAGCAGGGAGGAGGCCTTGTCGAGCTTGCCGCTGCGGTAGTAGCCCTCGGCAGCGTTGTAGAGGTTCTGGGCCAGCGGCTCGACGTGGTCGAGCTCCTCCTGCACCCGCGAGAGCGGCTTGTAGCGCTCGATCCAGCCACGCAACAGCTCGACCCGGACCGGTAGCCGTCGCCCTCGGGCTCGACGATGTCCCACTCGCCGAGGAGCTTGGGCGCGTCACGCAGCTCCCGGATCAGCACCCGCACCCCGCTCTCGCGGAGCACACTGGCCAGCACCTCCTCGGTGATCACTCCCGGCCCCGCCTTGGCCAGCGCCGATGCGACGACGCGCGCCGCGGGTGGCAGACCGCCCCAGAGCCACTCGAGCGGGTTCTGGCTGGCGTCGAGCGTGGCCGGGACCGCGGCCTCGACGTCGGCGGCGGCCACCGGGCCGGGGACATCCGAGCGCTCGTGCGCCTCCTGCCAGACCTGCCAGGAGAGGTGCTGGAGAAGGTAGGGGTGGCCGTGCGTCAGCGCCCACGCGGCCTCGACGGCCTCCGCGGACCAGGAGAGGCTCCCGCCCTTCTCGGAGAGGCGCACGAGCGCCTCGGCCTCGGCCTGACCGAGCAGCGAGACGTGCTTGCTCGGCAGCGTCTTGAAGAGCGGCCCCGCCAGATAGGAGAGGTCCTCCAGGTTGCGCCCGATCACGAAGACGAAGCGCAGCCTCGGCGCGGTGCGGGCGAGGAGCTCGCGCAGGGACTTGAAGAAGGCCTCGGAGGCCTCCCGCTGCGATTTCGGATCCGCGAGCACGTCGAACTCGTCGAGCAGGATGACCAGCGGGCGGCCCTCGGGGAGCGCGTCGAGCACCGGCGGCAGCCAGGTGTCGCGGAACCAGGCCTCGGGATCGGGCCCGGGCGTGGGCTTGGGGAGGCCGAGCGCCGCGGCCACCGAGGCCGCGACGTCGGCGAGGATGCGGCCCACGGGCCAGGCGGCCTTGTCCTGGAGATCGTAGTAGATCGCGCGCGGTCCGCCGCTCTTCGGGAGCCAGGCCTCGAGGTGCTGCAGGATCGAGGTCTTGCCGACGCGACGCTGACCGAAGAGCACCACGCCCTGGTGCTGTGGATCGCCGAGGAAGCGGAGGACAGCGCGGAGGACGTCGTCGCGGCCCACGAAGGCAGGGCTGGTGCCGACGGGATTTCCTGCGATGTAGGGGTTGATCGGGGGAGGCATCCGACCTGGGCGGGGATGCGGAAGAGCCCCCGCGTGCTGCGGAGCATACGCCACCTCGTTGAGAGCTTGCACGCTCTACGTACTTCATGGAGTTGTTCTCGGGGGCGAGCGCCGTCGGACACGATGCTCCAGACCACCAGCGACAGCGGCCTCCCGATGCCTAGCCTCTCGTACGCTTTTGCTGTCGGGACCGAGAATTTCGAGAGCTCTTCCCGACGTCGAGCCCATCGAGGAACCGCGAGCCGTGGCAGCCGGGCGCTTCACGAGTATGCTCGAGCCGTACGGAGGAGCCCGACATGACCATCACCATCGACCTGAAGCCGGAGGTCACGGCTCGCCTGATCGAGCAGGCGAAGGCAAGCGGGCTGGCGCTCGCTGACTACCTCGCGAAGCTGGTCGAGAGGGTCGTCGGCGCGCCCGGGCACGAGACCGCGGCCGAGCTCCTGACCCGCTGGGAGAAAGAAGACCTGACCGACGAGCCCGCCGAGATCGAAGCGCGACGGGTCGAATGGGAGGAGACGAAGGCCGCCCTGAACGAGGCCCACTCGTCCAGCCGGACCTTGTTCCCGTGACTCGCATCGTCGTCCTCGACTCCGGACCCCTCGCCACGGCAACCCACCGAGGCGGGGTGCCGGAGGTCGATGCCTGCAAGCGCTGGCTCCTCGATCTTCTGTCCCGGGGAACGCGGATCATCGTGCCCGAGATCGCCGACTACGAGACGCGGAGAGAGTTGCTACGGGCGGGCAAGGTGAACGGGCTCGCCAGGCTCGACGCGCTGGAACGAGCTCTGGAATACCTACCCCTGACGACCGCGGCCATGCGACGAGCGGCCCAGCTCCGGGCGGACGTCCGGAGGCAGGGGTTGCCGACCGCGGACGACAAGGCCCTCGACGGCGACGTGATCCTGGCAGCTCAAGCGCTGACGATCGATGCGCCCGAAGGCGGCGTCGTGATCGCGACGACGAACGTCGGGCACCTGTCCCGGCTCACCGAAGCGGAGGCCTGGCAGCAGATCCGCTGAGCGGGCCCTCTCGAGCGATATCGGATCCGGGCCTCCGGCGGCCGCTGTCCCGGCCGCTCGCCGAGCGGGTGCTGCGCGATCTGGAGCGGCAGTTCCCCGAGCTCAGGGAGGCCCGGCACGATGTGAGGAGGAGACACGGAGGGCGAGGCCCCTCGCCCTCCGTGTCCCCGTCCTACGCGGCCGTCTCCTCTCACTTCACGATCACGGCCACCGGGCCGCACCAGGCGCTCTTCCCCGTGGAGCGGACCGACGCGGCGCGGACCCAGTAGGTGCCCGGCGCGTAGCCCGCGAGGGCCCGTCGGCAGCCGTTGCCCTCCACCTGCGCCCAGGTCGCGTCGCCGACCGGCTCGGGCGAGATCTCGATCGCGCACCGCTCCGGGCCGACGGCCCACTTCACGTGGACGCGCGCGACTGCGGGCTCCGTCCGGGAGATCGTCCTCCCCACCTTGCTCTGGGTACGAACGGGGCCCCGGCGGGTCACCTTTTTTTCGAAGGGCATCATTTTTTCTCCGGGTCTCACCCAGGAGCACCTCGTCATCGCGCGAATCCCTACGAGCCCTGGCCCCTGCCTTCCGGAGGCGAGGCGATCGGTTCGGAAGCCGGGACGATCGGTTCGGAAGCCGGGACGATCGGTTCGGAAGCCGGGACGATCGGTTCGGGAGCCGGGACGATCGGTTCGGGAGCCGAGGCTCAGCCCCCGGGGAGCGGGGCAGGCGAATCCGGAGCCGAGGCCGAGCTCTCCGGAGCCGAGACGATCGGTTCGGACCCCGAGACGATCGGTTCGGACCCCGAGACGATCGGTTCGGACCCCGAGGCGATCGGTTCGGACCCCGAGGCCGAGCTCCCGGGAGGCGGGGCGATCGGTTCGGACCCCGAGACGATCGGTTCGGGGGCCGAGACCGGGCTCTCGGGAGCCGAGACCGCCGGATCCGGATCCGAGGGCAGGCTCTCGGGACCCGAGACCACCGGATCCGGAGCCGAGGCCGAGCCCTCGGGA
>JADMIO011529844.1_pt1 | contig 27116 bp, 16 predicted proteins | sample 8958161 | NCBI WGS metagenome assembly JADMIO01 (sample SAMN16585339, study PRJNA669376) | soil metagenome | isolation source: Crop rotation soil | place: USA: Cullars Rotation, Alabama | collected 2011
TTACTACGTTAACCGCCTGCGGGCATCCCTTCGCATCTTTGATATAGATTGAATAGTCGCCTGTTGTAAGACCGGAGAACAGGTTGGAAGACTGGTAAGAAACGCCGCCATCTTTCGAATACTGATAAGGTGCTGTTCCACCGGATGCATTCACTGTAATACTTCCGTTATTACCGCCGGCACAAACCACATTTACTTTGGTTGTTGTTGCAGCCGGTAAAGGATTAACGGTAATGGTAAACACCCTTGATGTTCCGCAACTGCCAGATACACCGGCAGCATTGGAAATAACGAGGATATTAGCAACGACAGGAACAGCGCCATTGTTCACCGCTACTACGGATGGAATGGTATTGCCATTGCCATTAGGCAAGCCAATAGCTGACCCGCCAAACCATGTGAAAGTGGTTCCTGCAACCGCGCTGGTAAGATTAACAGCTGTGGTAGGCAATCCGCTGCACACAGTCTGATCTGCAATTGCATTGATTACCGGTATCGGGTTTACTCTTATGGTAAATGTTACCGGCGTACCTGTACAGCCATCATATGATGGTGTTACCGTTACGGTTGCTATAAGTGGTGTACTACCTGTATTGGTTGCGGTGAAAGTACCAATATTACCGGTTCCGCTTGCGGCGAGACCGATAGATGGTGTATTGTTTGTCCAGCTGTATACAGCACCTTCAACGGATCCGCTGAAGTTGATCGCATTCACTGCAGTGTTATGACAGTTCTCTTTATCAGATACTGCATTTACGATCGCTGTTGTTTTTGGAGAAGCGATGCCCGAACCTGCCACACTGGTACAACCGTTTACCGTTTGCGTAACGGTATACGTGCCTGCCGCATGTACGGTAATGGTTGATGTGGTTTCGTTGGTGCTCCATAATAAAGTTCCCGCGGCTGAAGTAGACAGTGTTGCCGTGCCGTTGCAGTTGTTTACAACGGTTACAACAGGCCTTGTTACTTCTGCCGGTTGTGTAAGCGTTACCTGCTGCGCCGGACTTGTTATATTGTTTGCGTCTTTGGCAGAGATGTTATAAGTGCCTGCTGAAAGGTTGTTAAACACATTGCCGGATACCCATGTTTCTCCATCGATAGAGTACCGGTAAGGAGCGGCGCCGCCTGTTGCGGTTAAGGTAATGCTACCATTACTGCTTCCATAACAGCCTGGATTAACATGCTGCTGGGTGAGCGCTACCGCTGCCTGGTCGGTTACGGTAAAGGTTACATTGGTTGCGCAACCGCCTTCGCTTGCAATTGTATACGTATACGTTCCTGCACATAACCCTGATGTAGGCGCAGCACCCGAAACGCTCCAGTTCCTCGAATTATAACCGTTGTTGCCGTTATAATAGTAGTCGTAATGATAAGCTGCTGCGCGGAAAGTGCTCTGTCCACCATTATAGGTTGTTGTATAAACCAGTGCATAATCACCATCTGATTCTGCTTTCAGGTAATACTTAAGTTGTGCACCTTCTTTTTCTATTTTAAAATCGTACCAGCTGCCATAATTAATATTCCTGATATAAGAATCACCGGAATAATTGCTGTAAGTATACAGGTTACCGCCGGAATAATGGAAGGATGCTATAAAGCTTCCATAATCACCATACATAGTAGCGCCGCCATACAAACCAAAGAATACATCGGCACTTGATTCGAATTTGAAGGAAGATTTATAAATGATCTTGCTTCCATTATCGGTGATCAGTTTTTTGGCTGCGATATAATTATTCCATTCATTGTATGCATATACATGATCAGACCTGAGGTCGCCGTTCTGGCTGAAGCCGCCATTACCCACTTCAAACCTCGAGTAATTAATACCGGATGTTGTAAATGCTTCGCTGAAAATGATCGTTGAAGGTGAAAGCGTTCCTCCGGTACCGGAACTGAACGTTACCGAACCATTGCATTGGCCCGCACCGGTTGCATTGGTAACGGTTGGTGTTACCACAAAAGAGGCTGTGCCTGGTATGGTTACCGAAACAGAAGCCGAACAACCATTGCTATCATTAACCCTGTACGTATAAGTACCAGGTGCGAGGTTGATTGTTTTCGGGTTGGCTGAAACCATCCAGTTTTTAGATTCATAGCCTGCATTCACCCAGTAATCATACTGCCATCCATACCAGCCATCGTAATACTGGCTATAGGTAAGATTGAGAACGCCGGAATATAATTTGTTTGGTGTGGATGCGGAAACCGTCTGCAGCAATGAATAACTGGCAGAGCCGGTGGTACGATAATAGAAGCTTACACTACCCGCGGTCTTCACGATCTTGAAATCGTACCAGCTACCGTTTGAAATATTGGTTACATAACTCTGGTTACCATTTACAAAAGTGTACAGGTTGCCGTTCTCATAACGGAAAGCAGATTTGAAGTTGTAAGGGTCTGTGATATCACTGTTTTCTGCGAGTCCAAATGCTACGTAATTGTTTCCGTTTACATAGTCGAACTTGAATGAGTATTCGGCAGTAATATCTGTTGATTCGAAAGAACGTTTCAGGAAGAAGGCATTGTTCCATGAACTGTTACCGCTACCCACTTCACGCAGCACACCGCTGTTTACGGTAAACCTTCCGTTTCTTGTTACAGCATCATTATTATCAACCGCTGAGCCAGGGAATGAATAATTATACGCGTACGTATAAGTGCCCGAACCACCGGAAGGTGTCAGCACAACAGAGCCCGATGCACCATCCGGACAGCTCGGTGTGATAGCAGAGGCAGCAAGAGCCAGGGCACCCGGACCTGAATAAACAGGTACGGTCACAGTAGCCGTTGCGGTACAACCTCCCTGCAGATCTGTTACAGTATAGGTATACGTTCCCGGAGCAAGACCCGATGTTGGCGGGTTGGTAGAGATCTTCCAGTTTTTGGTATTGAACCCGCCGTTGTAGTTGTTATAGCTTTGATAGTTTGCACCAAAACGATAGGTTGTATTTCCGTTTGAGTAATTATTATACGTATACACCAATGTGTATGCAGCATCTGTAGACAAACGTGCGTAGTAGAAAATGGTGGTTCCTTTTTTCTCTATTTTGAAATCATACCAGTTGCTGTTGTTGATGTAGTAATTGTTGGTGGTATTATACGTGCCGCCATTGGCGATGGCATACAGGTTTCCATTTTGGTGGTAGAACCCGATGCTGAAATTACCCGGTCCGCTATTGGAAATGTTGTTACTTAAACCAAACGCAACATTGGTTCCCCAGTTGTAACTATAGTCGAACTTGAATGTTTGCGACATGGTAAAGTCGCCCGATCCGTTGATCACCGTTTTTGCATAAACAGAGTTATCCCAGTCTCCCCAGTTTGGATACATATTGATCGGATCCGCACGCAGGCTGCCGCCGCTTTCGCTAAACACGCCGTTCCTTGTTTCCAGGAGATTTGAGTTGATCGAACTGCCACCGAACGCATAGTTGAACTGGTCAAAGCTATACTGTCCGCTACCACGTGTAGCCGTAAGAGTAACCGTTCCGTCTGTTGCGTTTTCACAGGATGCCGGAGTAGCTGTTCCTGTTAACTGTACCGGTGTTGCGTTCGGATCAACGATCACGTTTACGCTTGCAGAGGTGGTACAACCGGCTGCATCAAACAACATATAATTATGTATGCCTGTTGTTAAGCCCGTGGTTTGTACAGGAGCGGTGATGGTCCAGTCATCACTCAATGATGGCTGGTTATTGCTGCCATAGGTCATCACACCGGCTCTTGCCGTAGTAAACGCCTGGCTGTAATTTCCGGTATAGAACAGGGTATAAGAACCTGAACCGGAAACACGGTAATAATATTTAACGGTGCTGGCACCTACTTTCTCTATTTTAAAATCATAGTAAACATTTGGATCGGGTGCATAAACAGAGTAGTTGTAACCGCTGTTCTCAACTGCATAGATGTATTGATTCGATCTGCCGATACCAAAACGCATATCGTTCTGTTGGGTGATCGACCCGGTTGACATAAATCCAAAGAAGTAATCCTGGCTGCCATTGGGCGATTTGAAGGACCCTTCGATCGTAACATCACCGGCTATGGAGAATGTCTGGTTAGAAGCAACCGCATTGCCCCATGCATTATTATATACAGAACCGATCACCAGTTTACCGCCACTCACAGAGAATGCTCCATTGGTTGTGGTGAACTGTGAACTGAGGGTACCGGAGAAATCATAACCTGCGCCATAATAGTAAGGTGATGTTCCACCAGAAGGCACGAGACTGATCGCTCCATTGGTTGCGTTCTCACATGAGGTTGGTGTAACCAATGTGGCAGCAAGCTGTAAGGTATTTTCTGTAGCCGTGAGCGTGATAGGTAATGAAGTAGCCACACAGGTTCCATTGGTTGCCGTAACGGTGTAGGAGCCTGACTGACTTACAGTAATGGAGTTGCCGCTGATATTACCCGGGTTCCAGGTATAACCGGTGAACTTGCCGTTTCCGTTATCAGAAGTTAAGGTACGTGTACCGCCTGCGCAGAAAGAGGTTGATCCGCTTACCGTGATCACCGGTACAGGGAACACATCAATATATACCTGCGGGAATGAGTTGCCAGAGCAACCTTCACCTGTTCTGATGGCTACGCTGTAATAACCACTCTGGCCCGCAGCATAGGTTGAATTGGTTGCCCCTTGTATATCGTTACCGTCTCTTCTCCACTGGTAAGTGTATCCCGATCCCGTGCTTGCATTTAATAACAGTGTCGAAGATGGACAGATATTATTGCTTCCGCTATAAGTAACAGTTTGATCAGGCAATGGATTCTGTATCACTACCGCATTGCCATTCATATTTTGTGTACAGATGATGGTTGTGTTGCTTGCTACTACTGTATAGGTACCAGGTGTGTATTGATATCCGAAGTCGATCGGGTTACCATTACCACCATAGGTTCCGCCCACATTCGTTCCGTTTAACAGGAGCTGGTAATTCACACCCGCTTCAGATCCTGATAATCCCACCTGTACACCATTACCGTTCTGGCAATAAGCACCACCACCGGTTACATTGAATACCGTTGGTTTGGCCTGTTGTGTAATGGTAACAGAAGCGGTACCGGTACAACCATTGCCATCCGTTAATGTAACAGTATGTACACCGGCAGATAAGCCGGTTGCTGTTGCAGTGGTTTGCCCGTTATCCCACAAATATGTGTAAGATTTACCACCACCGCCGAGACCGGCAATGTTAGCGATACCGGTATAACCGATCGCTGTTCCCTGGCCTGTTGCTTTATTGATAGAGAATAACTGGTTGGTTCCATTTCCACCGCCGCTGATGCCATACATATTTCCGGATGCATCGAAGTAGATATCAGATACCTGGTTAAACCCGGTGTTGCCGATAAACGTTATTGCACCGGTGTTTTTATCCATCTTATAAATACCATTGGTATTACATGCCCAGAGTTGTCCGTCTGTAGGATCAAATTGCAATCCTGAACGCGGACCTCCGCTGCTGTAATTTATCTGTGTCGTAACACCGGTGGATGTATTAACTGTATACAGGCCACCACAAAGATCCATGGCATATAATACACCACTTGCGTCGAAACTTAATCCGTGTATATAGCTACACTGGCCATTGTTGCCGCCGCTGCCGATTAATGTTGCCTGTGCAGTTAACGGATCCAGTTTATAGAATTGGGTAGGTATGGTAAGAGAGGCTGCGATAATATCTCCCGAAGGACTTACAGCCACTGCTGTCAATGGATTGTTGATATTGGTAGCCCCGATCATGGTAGCTGCACCGGTAGTAAGGTCAACGGTAACGAGATCGGCAAAATTCTGCCGCGCCGTAACACCATACACTTTTCCACCTCCGGCTGCAGAGCCGCCACCGGATCCTGTTACTGTAGCGGTACCTGTATTACCTCCTTCGCAGGATGCTTTCCTGGTAAAGGTTGCCGTGATCGGTGCGATGGTTAAGGTCACCGTTTTTGAGGTACTGCAACCGTTCGTGGTAACTGTATAAGTGATCACAGTTGTTCCCGCCGTCAAAGTACTTACCAGACCTGATGCATTTACTGTAGCAACAGCTGTATTGCTGCTTGACCAGACACCGCCCGCAGTTGTATTGGCTAACTGTAAGCTTGATGAAGGACACGCTTTGGTTCCGCCCGTGATCGCAGCAACAACCGGTAATGGATTTACCGTAACAGTAGTGCTGGCACTGATGGTTCCGCAACCCGGAGGATTGATGCTGTAGTTGATCACAACAGATCCTGCGTTGGATGTTGCCGTTACCAATCCGCTCTGGTTTACAGAAGCGATGTTTGTATTGTTACTGCCCCAGGTACCACCTATTGTAGCATCTGCCAGTTGTGTGTTTGTATTTACACACAAACTGGTGGTTCCTGTAATGGCAGCCACTGTCGGTGTTTGTATGATCGTAATTGTTGTGGGCGCCGAAGTTGCCGGGCATCCGAAACCATTGGTCACAAGAACCGTATATGCCCCGGCCGTTGTTGCCGTATAAGAAGAGTTGGTTGCGCCGCTGATGTTAACGCCGTCTTTCATCCACTGGTAGGTATAGCCTGAGCCTGTGTTGGCAGATAATACAGTTGAGCCACCTGCACAGAATGCAGCATATCCATTATTGGTAATGGTGGCGCTTGGCGGTACGTACGCACCACAGTCTCCGCTCACCTGGCCAGCCAGCCAGTTCGATGAACTTCCTGTTAAGGCAAAGCCCTGTAAAGTTCCGGTATTGCTGTTGCCACTTGCATCCACCAATGTGGTTACGGTAAGATTGGCGCTGTCTGCAATACCCTGGTTGAATTTATAGTACGCGGCAAGTCCTGTTTGTGCGCCAGACAACTCGCAGTTTTTGGTCGATTTGATCTCGCAATCATCCAGTGCCCTGTTCCAGATCCTCAGTTCATCCATGCTTCCATTAAATGAATTACATGCACAACTGGTTGGTGATTGCCTTCCGATATTTACCGGGCCGTTATCCTGCGAGTAGACAACATTGGCCGTGCCGGAAGCCTGGCCATTAATATAGAATGTCATCACCCCGCCTGTTAACGTAACCGCCACATGGGTCCACACATTTTCAGGGACCGTTCCGGTAGAGTGTACCCACTGGCCGGTATTTCTGCTGAAGAAGTCTATTTTGTTGGCAGCAAACCCAGGGTTGCTGCAGTTAAGCTGAAGAAGAAAATCATAATCTCCTTTATCAATAATAGTGCTGTTTGTTCCGCTGTATTTTACCCATGCTTCAATGGTAAAGTCCGCACCGAGGTTCAGCGAGTTGCTGTGCGGAACGGTGATATAATTACCGGATGTCGGTGTAGCCTTTACGAAATTCAACGATCCGCCCGGAACGATCAGTGAGGTTACCGTTGCAAATCCTTCCGATGTATTAAACCCTTCATCTGTTACTTTAGATAATCCTGTTGTGTAGCTTCCGCCGCCGCCGCCGGAATTGGGATGCTGGTCCTGGTTACAACCACCGCCACCTGAATAACCGCCACCGCCGCCGGCACCACCGGTACAACCGTGTGTACCACCGCCGCCGCCAAAACCACCATAGGCGTTACTTGAGGTACCGCCACCCATTCCACCATTGATAAAAGAATAACCCAAAGCGGAGTAACTATAACCGGGTGCATATGCCGCCTCACCACCATTGGTAGTAAAGCCGCCGCCACCGCCGCCCCAGCCGTTATTGGAACCGGTACCGCCGTTGCCATTGCTTCCGCCGGTGCCTGAATTATCGTATGAGTTTTTACCGCTTGATGCAAAGTTTGCATCGGAAGCAGCCAATGCGCCAGTATAATCCTGGTAAAATCCGGCACCACCGCCGGCAACGATCAGCGGCGTATAGGTTGATCCGCTGTATTTCGCGATGAATGTTCCGCCGCCGCCGCCGGCAGATCCGCATCCGCCGCGTGTTCCTCTCTGTCCTACCATGATGCGTAACACATCGCCCTGGTTCAACATGATCTCACCCTGAACTATTTTTCCTCTTCCCCCGGAAGCATTGTTAGTACCACCGGCAGCGCCGGCCACTTTCAGACGGTAGATACCCGTTGACGGAACCACCCATTGCTGATAACTGCCCACAACCGTTACTGCATTGTTCAGCGTATTGCCTGATGTATTGTAGGCACTGTTCACATTACCCTGCGCAGGACCGCTACGACCGGTTACACCACAGGTTGTGAAGTTGTACACTTTCTGCTGCGCAACAGATGCGATAGACACCACACTAAGTACAGCAAGCAATAAGATTTTGGAAAAGGTAGAATTCTTGATCATATGAAACATCTTTAAAAAAGAGAGAGAGATTAGTTTTGCGTAACAGCCAGGTTCAGGAATGTGAATGATTCCAGTACGGCACTTACCGGCAAGTAGGTCTTCGATACCAGTTCTTTTACGGCAGGGTTTGTACAGGTGCTTCCTGCTATTTCACCGGGGTTCACGGTAACCGAAAGGCTAAAGGTTTTGGTGCGGCGGGTGTTGGCTTCACCGGCTACTTTTACCTGGTCATCCCAGGTAACTTTTACACTGTACCCGTTACTGTTCACAAATTTTAAGAAGACAACCGGCACCGAATCGCAGGTGCTGATCATATAATATGCTTTTACGCCGTTCAGTTCCGATTGAAGCACCCAATCGCCTGTAACAACATTATGTACTGTGGTAGCGCTGTTTGCCGGCAGTTTGGCCAGGGCAGGAACAGAAAGAAAAGAAACACAAATGGTCAGTACAATAGCACTAACCGTTCCGCGTAGAACTGTTTTCATAATAAGCAGTTTTGGGGCATACCTCTACAATTGATCAACAGGCGTATGCGATACCTGCCGTCTTACAATAAAAAAATGGGATGTTGGATTTCTCTGGGAGGATGAATTCGGGCGCTAATGTATTTGGTAATCAATCGATAGTATAATCAATTTGATTAAACCTGTATTACAGTAGATGAACCGGGTTGTAAAGTAGACAAAGGCAGTAGGGTTGTAAAAAAAAAGGTACCAAATGCAATAGAATGGTTATCAAATGCAAAAGCTATCCCATTGTATTCCTGGCAGCGGTATTCGGGAACCGGATGGTAAACATGGCACCACCTTCGGTTGCATAATGGAACTGCCCGCGCAGTTGGCGGGATAATTCAATGATGATCCTGAATCCGAGTGAAACGGACCGTTCGGGATCAAACCCTTTTGGCAGGCCGATACCATTATCGTGAATACGCAGGGTGTAGGTGCTATCCGCATTTTCGCGGAAATCAACGATGACCGATCCGTCCTGGTTTTCCGGAAATGCATACTTGAATGCATTGGTGATCGTTTCATTCAGGATAAGGCCGATGGGTACCGCCGATTCGATATCGAGATAAAAGCCGGCCGGCTCGATATGGCACGCAAGCTGCACTTTTCTTGCTGCATACATCATCTTCAGATCGGCAAACAGGGCCTTGATGTAGTCTTCCAGCGGAATGGATGCGATGTCTTCATAACCATACAGTTTCTGGTGTATCAGCGAAATAGCTTTTACCCTTTTGTGGCTGTCGCGCAATGCTTCAATGGCTCTTTCGTCGCTCAAGGAATTGGCCTGGAGGTTTAGCAGGCTCGAGATCACCTGCAGGTTGTTCTTAACCCGGTGATTGATCTCCCTGATCAGGATATCTTTTTCTGTTGATTGTTTTTCTATGATCGTTTTCTGTTTCTGCAATTCACTGTTCTTCCGTTTTTGTGTGCGGTTTAACATGATCAGTGCAATACCCAGGGCCAGTAACATCACGGCTACAATGATCACGCCGATCGTTTTATACTTCAGGCCAAGCATAGATTGTTTGAGCATGGTATTTTCCTGCGCTTTTTTTTGTGTTTCATATTTCACTTCCAGTTCTTTCTGCTCCAGTTTCATCCGGCTCTCCACGTTAGCGATACTTTTTTCCTTGCTTTCGTTAAACACACTGTCGTTCCATTTGGTGTATTGTTCATAATAGGCAAGCGCGAGACCCGGTTGTTTTCTTGCTTTGGCAACATCAGTGAGCACTTTATATGCATCGCGAAGAAATAATTTGCTCCGGTAAGCCGTAGCCAGTTGCAACAACCGCTTTGCTGCGCTTTCCGCTTTTTCCGGTTCATTGGTTCTCATATATAATTTCCCCAAAGCAGACAAAGGGATCAATACATTGTCTTTTAGTTTGAGGCTGTCCAGTATAGCCAGCGCACGTGTTAAATATTTTTCGGCTTCGGCAAACTTTTCCAGTCCCAGGTATGTTTCGCCGATATCTGTTATAACCGTTGCATATACATAGGTCCTTTCCGGTTTTTTATGCAGGTAATCGATGGATCGGTCCGCTGCTTTTTCTGCTTCGGTTTTATTGCCTGATAACATCTGGTCCTTGGCAATATTGGACCAGATCATTCCCACATACTGCCAATTCTCCATATCAATTTCTATCTGCAATGCTTTTTGATAGAAGGGAAGTGTAGCGCTTATGGGTCGGCCTGCATCGGAGTAGGTCTCTGCAAGACAGTTGGATAAAAAAGCGATCATTTCATTATCATGGTATGTTTCTGCGATCTTCAGACCAAGGAGGTAATACCGGATAGATTTATCGTAATCGCCCTTATCATTATACATGCCGCCTGTCAATCCGTTTACAAACGCTTTCTCACGCCCGCTGTTTGCTTTTTCTGCGTGATCGAGCGCAATGGTATACATCTCCAGTGTTTTTTGAAGATCCTGTTCCAATACCCGTGCAAACCCTTTTATCTTATAGGCTTCGGCCAGCCGGAGATGATCCTTGGCAGGAGATGCGATGCGTATCACTTCATCGGCCAGTCTTTCTGATTCTTTGTGATCGGCAAAACGCAGTTCCCATGCGAGTATGGAATACAAACGTGTTCGCATAGTATCAGATCCTGCCGCTTTGATCTTTTGCCTGAGTTCGGGAATATTGACCGCCTGGTATTGTGCAGATACGGCGTAAGACATCAGCCAAAAAAACATCGGGAATAAAACATACCATGATCCTGCACGAATGTTCATGCGATGTTCACAACCGGTAAACCGTTTACCGGCCCGCAGTAGAAAAGCAATAGGCCTCATGTCTGGTGCCAAATATCGTGAATGGCAGTTGCTGTTAAAATATTAGGTACAAGATGCAGGAAAACGTGTATGATAAGTACTTTCCGGACCCCGGCCCTATACGATGCGATTTATTTTTGCCAGGAATTCATCTTTATGGTTCCTGCTGAGGGGCACTTCCTTCCCTTTGATGGCGATCTCCGTATGTGAGAAGGATTCGATCTTGTCGAGGTTAATGATATAGGATTTATGTACCTGCATAAATCTTTCTCCGGAAATGTTCGACATAAAATCTTTGAAGTTCGACCGTACGACGTATCTGCCTTTTTCAGAAACAATGAACATATAGTTGTGTTCCGATTCGAGCCAGAGTATATCACTCACCTTCACCTTAACAAAGTTCTTATCTGTTTTTACAAAAACGCAGTCGTCTACATGCAGCCCTGAAGAAACCTGTTGCTGTTGTCCGCCACGATTGGCATATGCGGCAATGGCCACTTCAATGGAAGTAAAAAGATCTTCCGAATCAAAGGGTTTTACCAGGTAACCGCTTGGCAAAGTTGCTGCGGCTTCTTTAACGGTTTGTTTATCTGAATGCGATGTGATAAAAATAAAGGGTATCCTGTATTTGGTGGAGAGCATCCTTGCGAGATCGATACCTGTTTGTGTGCCGCTAAGATTAATGTCAACCAGCGCCAGGTCGGGTTTGTCATTTTCAATGATCCGAATGGCATCGTTATAGCCCATGGCATTGGGCAAAACATAATAACCAAGACGGGTAAGCATATCTACCATGTCCATGGCAACAAGTGACTCGTCTTCCACGATCAATATCCTGCAGGCCTGCATGCAATAGTTTTGGGGGTAAAATAAACCGGGTGTTACCGGTTATATTCTGTGCTATATTAAGGCTTATTTTTTCAATAGCGATAATCGAGAGGGCCTATTAATTGATTTTTAATTACGACTTAATCCTGAGTATTTTATGAAATTTTCTCAGCTCGCCGGTCTCCTCGGCGGTAAGGGGCTCGTTGTTGTCATATTTCGCTTTCAGAAAAAGTACTCTTTTGTGTTGCGGATATTTTGCAAGTATATCGCTGATCAGTTGTCCGGCCACTTCATCTTTTTGATAGATAGGGGAAGCCGTGATCGCTTCGGTTGATTTATACCTGGTAGGCATTTTCAGGATGATCGCCTCAAGTGTGCCGAGCCAGTTCTGTGGTATCTCTTTTACTTTCTGCGCTTTTGATAACAAACCCTCCAGCTGCTTCTTACTAAGGCTCCCGCGTTCTTCATACTGGTGCATCAGGCTCATTACAAACAGGGCGTCCGGATTGTGCGCATACAATGCGTCGAGGATCTTTGCGATGATATCGATGCCGGGTTTGGGTTTATACATGATGAGCAAAGTTAAACGAAGTGTTCCTCTCCGTGAAACTCCATGTTCCCTGCGTCTCTGTGTTGAAACCTTCGCTTCGATAATGGGCATGCGGAAGTTCACTAATTTTTTTTCAACACAGAGGCCCGGGGAACACGGAGGTTCACAGAGGTCTTAAATAGCCTGCACCAGGTCTTCGATGCTCAAGCCGTCGTGCGCGGGATGGATCTTTTCACGCAGGTTTTGTTTGGAATGTTCAACAGATGCAGCATCCATTCCCATCATATTGCCCATTTCCACATTGTCAAGACCGAGTTTGATCAGCGAGATCAAACGTTTATCGCTAAGTGAAAGGCCGGGAAGCTTTTGTTCGAGCCGTGTAAAAAAACCTTTGTGTACTTTATCAAACAGGTTTCGGAAATCATTCCATTCTGCATCGGTGAGGATAGGCGAATGCAGCAGTTTTTCAAAATTCTTCAGACGTTCATCATATGCAGGGTCGCCGGCCAGGTTGCCTTTTAGCCGTTCGAGTTCAATTGAGAACTGTTCGATCAATTCGTTTTTCTGCCTGGCGTTCTCCCGGAAGTTTTGCAACAGCTGCTGCGCATTCTTTAATTTTTCTTCGGCGCGTATCTTTTCTGCCTCGAGCCTCGCGGTCCTGTTCTTTGCTTTCAGGCGGTTGCGGCTATAGATCAGCAGCAGCATCACCACCAGCAATCCTAAAACAAGGATCACCGTATTGCGTTGTAAGGTGGACGCGTGTGCTTCTGCCCCCAGTTTATCTATATCATTCAGGTGTTTTTCGGTTTCCATCCGAAGCAGGATCTTTTTATAGGCCTGCTGATCCTTACTGATAAAAAGGCTGTCTTTTACCAGCATCAGTAAATGTTGTACCTGCAGGGCTTTTTCCTGCTGGCCCGTTCGTTCATAATATAATACCTGTGCTTCGTATAAATGTTTTCTGGCCTGCGGTGTAAAATAGAATTTCTGCAGAGCCCTGGCACTGTCAATTTTTTGGGCCGCCTGTGCGATCCTGTTTTGTAAAACATCTATCTGGGCCATCAATAAGAGATCACCATAGGCATCACCCCATTGTTTGTGTTCGATACTTAGCTGTGCACCTTTTTCCAACATAGGATAGGCTACTGCGTACCTTTCTGCATAAAAATGTAAAGTGGCCATATTACTATAACAGATCCCCATCCATGTGGAATCGTTCTGCGCAATGGCAACATCAAGTGTTTTCTGGAAATAGGCCAAAGCCTGTGTCGTATCATTCTGTTGTCTTCTGATCAGCGCCAATGTATTCAAAGATTGTTTCTGAACATAGTTGCTTATTTTTTTAAGCTTCTGAATATTCTGCAGAAACGATTCGGCTTTGTCATAATCACCCGTTTCGTAATAAATACTGCCGATAAAAAAAAGGATCTCGTCGCTGTCAGGAACTTCTGCATAATCCAGTTCATGAAAAAGGTTATCGGCCCTGAGGAGGTATTCAAATGCAAATGGATAGTTCTTGAAACTGTAATAATAACGGCCCATACGGTAATTACAGAGACCTGTCATTAGTGGCAGGTGATATTTTTCAGCCAGTGCAATGGCTTCGAGATGCAGCCGTGTAGAAAGCTCATTGGCGCTGCGGATGCGTGCATACTGATCGGCTAACAGTGAAGTAGCGATACATTCCAGTTGTTTATCGCCCAACGAATTGGCCAGTGTCATCAACTGACGAATGGAACTTAACGCAAAAACCGAGTCTTTATGTTTTACCTGGTTATTGAAGATATCCAGTGTCTTTTCAAGGCGTTGAGATGTCGGGAGTGAACCTACGGAATCAAAAACCCCGGCAACAGCATAACTGGTCATCAACAGCGAAAGACAGCAAATGACGAGGATGCGCATCCGGGATACAGGTTTTGGATAGGTTTTAAAGTTACTGTATATCTGTATAACCGGGTAGGTTTTAAATTCCTCTGTGTACACAGACAAAAAAAGCGGGCCCTTTACGGGCCCGCTTTACAACTCACGCATAAAAAATTATTACCAGATCGTTTTTACGGCCACGAATTTCCCATCCGCATCAAACGCCACACAATACCTTGTATTGTTTGCATCGATCACTGCAATATATCCTTTCAATACGCCTGCCACTGATACGCTGACCGCTTTATCAAGCACATAATTAGGATACGTGGTGCTGAGATACGTTAAAGCGGCTGTTGGCAAAGTTGCTTCTGATGTAGAGATCAGTCCGGGTAATGCACTCAATGAAACGCGTGCGATAAATACACCGGTACTGCTGAACAAAGAAGCAAACAGGCCGTTGTTCTTAGAGAGCACCAGGTAGTTGCCACCCTGTACTTTGAATGCCTTCAATAATGTATCGCTTGCATAATTCGCACTGTAATACGCAGTAATGGCAGAAGACAATGCAGTTAATGCAACGGTATCTTTCAGACCACCGCGTTTTTCAAAACGGCCACCCTGGTGCCAGCCCGGTCCATTGATATCGCCTTTCTCGCGCTGCTCGAGCACTTTTACAAATGTGCCGTCTGCTTTGAATTCAAGTCCAACCGGTTTGCCGTTGAAATTGATGATCACCACATATCCCTTTACGGTACCCGCAGTGTCTTTCACTGCGAATGCCTTAACAAAAGTGTTGCCACTGTAATTGGTGCTGAGGTAAGCTTGTATGGCTGCGGGTAATGAAGAGGCCGCAACCGAATCGCGGTGTGTGCCTTTTTCACAGGGGTTAACAATGTAAACGGAATCCCTGCTTGCTGTTCCACCGCTGGTTGATCCGCCAGATACGGCGATGGTTGATGAAGTAGATGTAGTAGCCAATATTGCATTCGCATCGGCATTCGCGTTACCCGAAACTTCTTTCTGGCAGGATGTGGCGCCTGTAATGATCAATGCGGCGGCTATCAGATAAGTGTAGGTTGTTTTCATTTGCTGTTTCATATCTCTTTGCTTTTGTTGATTAGGTTGTTGATCGCTTGTTGTTATAATTTTTCTTTCTCTCATGCTGCCAGATCCCTCCCCCGGGACTTATCAATTTGTTGACCGGCAGTTTTTCTTCGCGCATGTTTATTTTTGAGTTTTTAATTTGCACTTCCCTTAGCCTTCTGTTTTCCACTGGCAAAACACGAGGTATAATTTATTCCCTGTGGTTGCGCGGGTTCTGCTGAAAGATCTATTAATCGAAAGTTTCCGCGCGATCATATTCCTGCGTACCGGCGGGATGCATTTTTCTGTATATCGTTTCCTGCGTACGGTAACCAGGTCGGCGCTGTAAACGGTTACTGATTTTTTTGCCTCCTGTGTTCCTGCCGGAAAATGTGATACCATTTCTGTTCGTACCGGCGCAGGCCTGAATAACACGTCGAGATCGGGCATGAACCGCGACTGTGTGATCATAAGCATTTGTATCAACCCGAGCAGTGTGTACATAGAGCCGTTTTGGAAAATTCAGTAGGGTTATTAAAAAGGTTTTGCAAGAAACAGGTTCGCGGTTCTGATGGAAAGAGAGCTACCCGTTTTTACAGGCAGCATCGCAAATGCTGTAACAACAGCTCCAGGCACATACAATTCATAACACAGGTTTTATCAGTTACTTAAAAACAGTTCGTGTAGAATTTGTGTAATGGCGCTGGTTTAGAGTGGTAACAATGGCGTTACTTGTGGTTAGATACGGAAAGAGGCGTGAGTGTTGTGATGAAAATGTTAAAAGGCAACAATAAATACAATACGACAATAACACAAGGGCCATCATTCTCTGAATGATGGCCCTTAATAATATTTCTATTGAACAGCAATGTAAATTTTAGATCAAAACACCTGTTCGATTGCCTCGATACTAACATTCAGGCCAAACGATAACTGCATTCGCGTAAATCCTTTGCTGGCATTCTTATTACCAAGTGACGCATCGCTGAACCATGTTGCCTGGAATTTTCCGGATATTTTTCCGATTGAGATCAACAGGTCTATTTCGGGTGAGATCCATGCTTTTTTAGTGGTGGGCAGCATGTAGGTCTTCACATTTAATGAATCTGTTCCGGAGAGATTGGTAATATCTCCCCCGATAAATCTCGAGGTAAGGCCAAATTTTACACTACTGGATACAGGCGTGTTTCCAATCTTGTCATTATAGATTGTATAACTCATAAGCAGGCCGGCATAAGCAAGACTGACATTATTCACTGTTTTTTTTACCGAATCTGTCTGCCAGCTGGACGAGGTAAAGCCTATATATGCATTGATGTCCCAGTTATCGGCTGCTAAATTAAATCGCGGTATTTGGTTAAGTTTAAAATATCCATCAACCACTACCGATCCGATAGTAGATGACTGTGATGCCAGGGGGGAAATAATGGAAGTTGCCCAGCCCCTTGTCAGCGGCTCTGTAGTAGACGCCAGACGGAGAAGCAGGGAAAGGCTCCTCTTTTCGGTTGTATGCCTGAACCCCAACGACCCTGTTGTAGAAGCCCCGGGATTATTGTTGCCGGCATTTATAAAAGAAGTTGCGTCGCCTGCTGCAAGGATAGCAAAACTTTTACTGCCTGTACCTGTCGGTGCTATGTTGTGTGCATCATAAAAAGCCTTGTTTGGGGCTACAGTGGTAGGTGTTTGTGCCTGCGTTTGGGTAAAGTATAGAATACTTAGCAATACCAAAATTGTCGTTTTTTTCATTTTAGTGTTTGTTTTGGTTTTTTGTTAATTAGGCCTGGCGAATACTTTTCCAGATTAAATTTCTCCGGCGGGTTATCCGTTTTATGTATAAACAAAAATACTTGTAGGCCATCTCGGCCAAAAGAGGAAAGCTGCGCATTTATTATCAGGATTTTCCCTCTCCGTGTACTCCGGTATTTTCCTGTATTTCACCAAGGCGCTAACTTATAAGTAATAGTGTAACACCTTATACTTGTTGACTTTCAAAGGAAATTCTTCCGTAAGCCTCCTTCCACGGCATCACTATATTTTGGAATACCATATCTCATCGGTTTACATTGAATCATTCATTAACCAAAACCATTTTTATGAGACAGATCATTTTGAGCATGTGTTGTCTATTCGCCTTTTGCCTTTACAGCTATGGCCAACAAAAACAGATTGCGAAAGCAAAAAACACTCAGGCAGAAAACACCAAAAAAGCGAATGCTGTAAAACTGCAGAAACTTAGCCTGCTCGATGTTAAGATCCCGGACCACAGCTGGGTGCAGACATGTATCAGGCAATATGCGAACGTGTATGGTGTCACTACCGATACCCGTATCAAAAACGCCCATACAACTGAAATTGCTTTCCAGAGAGACCTGCTGAAAGCCTGGCTGGAAGAACTGGAACTGACCACCGATTGCGATAACATACGCGTACAGTTTGGCATATACACAGGCAACCCTGACAACCGCTATACCATTCCGCATATTAACAGGATCAAAGCAAACAGGCTGATGATCTTTTTGTATCCCTATTCCGGAAACAATAAGGCAAGAATTACTGCTTTGCCCCTTTCAGCTAAAGGAAAAATGGTAGGAGAAGAAGCGGATCCGTATGACCTGGGTGAGATACATCCTTAGCATATGACAGCATAAATACCATCGTGCTAAGTTGAATTTTACTCAGCCGGTCTTGCAAAACCCGTGATTGCAGATTATATTAGATAATTAATTAATCATTAAACCCGTTCGCATGAAACGATTATGTTTTGTTTTATTGACCATTGGTATAGTCGGCTGGTTCAGCAGTTGCACATCTAAAGAAGAAAAAGCAAAGATCGCCGCCTGGGATAAAATTTTTCCAGGGAAAAATCCGGACAGCCTCGTAAAACAATTTGTTGCCGGCGAAACAGCGCTGGCCCAAAAAGATTTTCAGATCAGTGACACAATTTCGATTCGTGCGATTGTTTCAGATCATGAATGGGCTTTTAAGTGTGAAAACAATTTTACTTCGTTATTCAACACCTATGTAGACGCTGACGAGAAAGCGTATTCAAACTCCATCCGGTTTGAGTATGCTGCATTAAAAGACTGGATCAATAAAATACAATCACAGGTAGAAGCCGTAGACAATATTGCCATCCAGCTGGGCCGTTATCCTTCTGCCAGCGAATCGCATGCAGACCCCGATCCAAAACCCGCGGGTTACAAACCACATCCCAAAAGAGTAACCGCTTTTCTATGGCCATATTATAAGGGCAAGCCTGCGCGCAGGGCTGCATTTATGCCTAAAACAGAAGATGGGTTAGCCGACCCTTATAATCTTGGCGAGATTCATCCCTGATATCCTTTTATGAAATTCGAACCTGGCATTCACCATCTTTTTGAGTTCCTTAGTTTATCAACTGGTTTATTCTATTTCAATAAGCTAAGGAGCTCTTTCATGATATGGTTCATCCCTTTCCTGGCGATCATTTTCCTGTTTGAAGTATTTCAGAATATTTATTTCAAAACAACGGGAAGGTCTACGATGTTGTATTCGCAGATCGCCGGGCTGATCGCTTTTGCATTTTATTCTTTTTTCTTTTTCAATGTTACCCGCAACAGAAGTTACCGGTATGTTATCTGTATCGTTTCGCTGTTGTACATCATGGCTGTTGTAGGTATATGGTGTGTGACCGGGTTGTCTTATGTATTGTTTGCCAAATTGAACGTCTTCGCCGTATCACTTATTACCGGGGGATTTTTGCTAACGATCTATTCCGGCATGTTATTTTACCAATACCTGCAGCAGGAAAGCCTGCCTGATGACAAACAACAGATAAGTTATCTATGGGTCGCCGCCGGTATCCTTATTTTTTATTCAGGCATTGAGATCTACCTCGCGTCCATGCCACACATCAAAAAGCAACAGTTAACACTATTTGGAACTCTCCTGTACAATGCCGCTCCCCGTTTGTTAAGTGTTATTTTATATTCCTTTATCATAATATCATTTTACAAATGGAGAATTCGTCAGAAATAGGGTCCGTGATCGTAGTGGGCAGTATTGTTGTGATCATTCTTGCGACCTTCAGTTTACTGTTCTTTTTTGTTTTGTTAAGTAAGAAAAAAAAGCTCGACCTCGAAAAAGAACTGATGCAGGCCTCTTATGATAAAGCCATTCTTCAATCGCAATTGGAAATTCAGGAGCAAACCTTTACCACCATCAGCCAGGAGATACATGATAATGTTGGTCAGATATTAAGCCTGGTAAAAGTGCAGCTCAATATTATGGACGAAAGTGAAGTAATAGACCGGCCATTGCTACACGATGCGCAGGAAAACATCAGCAAAGCAATGACCGACCTGCGCGACATTGCCAAGGGTTTAAGCAGCGAACTCATCAGGGTGGTAGGGCTGATCTCTACCGTGGAACAGGAAGTGCAAAGGATCAACCGATCAGGTATCACAAACAGCAAAGTATCCGTATCAGGAAAAGAACATATACTGGATAGCCAGAAACAACTCATTCTTTTTCGTGTGATCCAGGAATGTTTACAGAATATTATCAAACACGCTGCTGCGAGTACGGTAATGATCAGGTTCATTTTTAGTGAAGACGACCTGTGCATCACCGTTACAGACAATGGAAAAGGATTTAACTTTCAGCAGGCACAGCCGATGCATCATGGCCTGGGGCTGCAAAATATTTTTAAACGTGTGGAAATGATCGGCGGCAATGTTGAAGTAAACAGCGTTATGCAAACCGGCACCACCATTCAAATAACCATACCCTATGAGTGATATAAAATACATAGCCATCGTTGATGACCATACGCTGTTCCGCAAAGGATTAAGCTCCCTTGTGAATGTGTTTCCAAACTATAAAGTATTGTTTGACGCGGCCACCGGCAAAGATTTCATATCGCAGTTAAAGCCGCACAGTCTGCCTGATATTGTTTTGCTTGATATTTCAATGCCCGAAATGGATGGTTATGCAACATGTGAATGGCTGAAGAATAATTATCCGCAAATAAAAGTATTGGCGTTAAGCACGATGGACTCCGACACCGCGATCATTAAAATGATCAAATGTGGTGCTAAAGGATACGTATTAAAGGATGCCGATCTTTCTGAATTAAAACTGGCTTTTTCAGAATTGATACGTGTGGGGTTCTTTTACAACGATATTATCTCCCGCAAAGTAATGCACTCCATCCACCAGATCGTAGATGACACCAGTGAACTAAATGGTTTTATGAAGTTGACAGAAAATGAACTGCTCTTTTTAAAACTAGCCTGCAGCGAAAAAACTTACCAGGAAATTGCCGGTGAAATGTTTAAAAGCGAAAAAACAGTTGACGGCTACCGTGCAGAAGTTTTCAGAAAACTCAATGTTGCCAGCAGGGTAGGCATGGTGATGTATGCGATCAAAAACGGGATAGTGACGTTGTAATTAATAATTAGTAGTTACCGTGTTGTGCTATTGAAATCAAAAGTTGACTATCGCAATTACAGGAAGAAGATTTTCGAATAGAAGCAGCGCTATCGTCATTGCGAGGAACGAAGCAATCTGTGTCATGGTATTGAAAAACCCTGCCATTCACAGCAAGGATTGCTTCGTTCCTCGCAATGACGGCAAGTCCGCTACGCTGATAGTAATTCTTAAAAAAATCGTGCAGACAAGCATTATATTCAACAACGCAATAGCACAACACGTTAGTTGTTAGTAATTCCGTAGAGCATTTTACTGCTTCAGATCTTCGTTCCGTCTTTATGCAATAGTACCATTCGCCGACACGTTTAACCCGAAACAATTATTAATTACTAATTATTAATTATCTCCTCCACATCCCTTCAAGCACCTTAATAAAATATCCTCCCACCACACTCCTTGCCTGGAACCCTACCTGTTTTCCATTGGTTGTTTCGTGCCAGTCGCTGAGCGGTACGCGTGTGGGTGTTTGTTCTGCATATTTTTGCAGCGGTGTAATGAATGCTTTAAAATCATTGGGGTTGTTGGCCAATGTGGCTGTCCATATGATCCAGTCCGATTTGGTATACGTCTTGCGGCTGTCAAGCGGCAAACCAAATTCGTTTTGTTTTGTGAGATAATAGGCCACTTCTTTACTGTACACACTAGCCGGGAACAATTGCAGATTCAATAGTTTATCCCATACCAAATTGTATTTCTGGCTCCAGCTGTTCTTGTTATCAAACGTAAGTGCATAGTGGTCGCCCGCGTCTGCTATCTGCATCCAGCGCGTGGCCATGTCTTTCGCCATCGCTTTGTATTTTTCAGCAATGTCTTTCTTACCCAGCATTTGTGCGAGCATGGCATATCCACCCAAACCAACGATCGCTTTGACAGAGAGGTTCGCGTTACGTGCCAGATGACCCGCAAAATCATCGGTGCATAATTGGTTGGACGGATCAAACCCTTCTTTACTCAGGTATTCCGCCCAGGTGGTTAAGGTTTGCCAGTGTTTCTCCGCATACTTCGCATTCTTTTCTGCTTTGGCAATGGCTGCTGTTAAGATGAGCATGTTCCCGCATTCTTCTACGGGCATATCTTCTCCATAGGTTTGACCATTGGCCAATGGATAGGTTCCGAGGTCATGCGCCGCAAAAGGTTTTGTCCATTTACCGCTCTCGCTGTAATAAAAAATACCGTTAAGCATTCCTTTTAAAAGATCGGGATTGTAGGCAAGGAACAATGGAGCAGATGGATACGTTACATCCACCGTATTGATGGAACCGTTGCTGAAATTTTCTTTTGACAGGAACAGGATCTCTCCCGCCGGACTCTGCACCAGTTTATGTGCAGCGATCGCCTGCCGGTAACTCAACACACATAGTTTTGCATAGGCTTCACCACCCGCTTTCAATGCATCATTGTATATCCGCGCGTTTACCGAATCGCATTGCTTCATGATCTTTTTATGATCTTTTGCTGCCAGCATAAATTCATATTCGATATTGGAACGCGCCGGTTGTTTCCACCATGCTTTGAGGTTCTTTTCAAAATATTGAACGGCATACATATCATCGTACCCGATCATCATCATTTTTTCTTTTGGCTGTGCGGATATTTTGTCGGATGGAAAGACCGTATTCAACACCAACTGTTTTCCTGTGATATCCTTGTAGGACCCCTTCAACGTAAACGCATCCAGGTAATTGCCGGCCGGTGTGATGTTCTGTTCTGCGTTCATTGCATTAGGGACAGCCACATACAGATAACCCCAGTCGATCCGCAGGTCATCGCCTTTTTTTTCCAGCATCGGCTGTTCGGTTGTGCCGGCTTTTAACATTGATAATCCATTCACGATTCCCTTCCCTGCTAATACAGTTTGTGCCGGGTTATTTACCGCAAGATTGGTTGATACGCCTGTATACAATTGCGCGTCATGGGTTTTCCCATCATTTGCATGGAGGGAGAATGATACATAAGATACCGGGCGCGATAAAAGGTTGAGATCACTCATGATCAATGGCGATGTAAATGTGAGTTTCAGATCAACACCGCCACAGGCAAACCGGTAAACGGTTTGTGTCGCTTTTACCTCAACACTTTTTTGCACAGCATTCAACACTTCTGCGCGGTTTTTTATTTCCGGTTCATTCATCAAACCCACATCGAGCCATGCGCCTCCTGCTGTGTTTGCACAATGGATCGCGATCAGGTTGTTTCCTTTTACCAGTTTGCTTTTCATCGCGTCTGTCAACTCAAACAACTGTGGTTTTCCGTTCCAGCAATTACAGGTGTACACAAGTGAGCCATTGAGATATACTTCTACATTATCGTCGTGATGGAGTTTTAAAAAGAGTTTGTTGATATTGAGATCATTTAAAACGAAGGATCTGCGCATCCATATGTCTTTACTTGTCCACTGTGTTTTTGACCGGCTTTTGCTTGAGCCAAATGGTGCCGTACCTGTTTTCCATTGCGCGTCGTTGAAGTTCTGGTTCATCCATCCTTCGGCTGGCGCGGTCTCTGTAAATTTGCATTGATAGTTTTGTTCGTCTGCCGCAGGCAGAATCGTTTCATATATTTTTTCTTCGGTTCCGAGAAAGCGGTATAGTTTATTATCCACTTTTATGATTCCCTGTAACGATTGGTCCGCGCCTGTCCAGTGTTTGGTAGGGGAAGTGTTTACTTCGTCTGTGAACGACCACAGGCTGAAATAAGGATCGTGTGTGATCAGCGGATAGGCCGGCGCTTTTGTAACTTGTGCATACGTAGTGAGCGAACCGAGCAGTAACAGGCAAACGGAAATGATTCTCATGTGATTTGTTTTTTATTCTCTGTGCAACGCTGTGTTCCCCGTGCCTCTGTGTTGAAATCTCCGCTTCGATAATAGCGAGCCGCAGGTGTAAATTTTTTTTCAACACAGAGACACAAAGAACACTGAGTTTCACAGGGGATTATTTTGAAGGAACCGCTAATACAGTTTTTTCACTCACCGGCACACCAAACACCGGGAACCCATCCGCATTCCAGGTAAATTTCTGCGCACGCGGCGAACGGAAACCGCCACAGCCTTGTCCGGGCTGGCTGTTTGCGTGGTACAGGATCCAGTCTTCTTTTCCGTCGGGCGATTTAAAGAAAGAATTATGCCCCGGTGCAAACACTTTGTTCTCCGGTGATTGTTTAAAAACCGGTTGTGGTGATTTTTTCCAGGAGCGCGGGTCCATCAGGTCACTGTTCACCGAGGTGCGCAGCATACCCAATGCATAATATTCGGTCCAGCAACCGCTGGCTGAGTAGATCAGAAAAAGCTGATCACCGTGCACCAGTACTTCCGGGCCTTCGTTCACATTTACGTGTGGCGGATTGTTTGCATCGTTCAGATCGCCATGCATTTCCCAGTCAAGTTCTGGTGCAGATAATCGCACGCGATCACCCACCACCGTCCAGGGATTTTTCATTTTGGCGATATAGATATTCTGCTGTCCATTCTTATCTCCTTCCCACCCGGACCAGATACAATAGAGCTGACCTTTGTTTGCAAACACTGAACCATCAATGGCCCATTTATCGTTGGGGGTGGCCAGTTTTCCTTTCATGACCCATTCACCCTGCAGCGGGTCGGGTGAACTGTTTTCCAAAACGAACAGGCGGTGATCATTGTTATTGCCGCTATCAGCCGCGAAATAGATATACCATTTGTTCTGTATAAAATGTATTTCCGGCGCCCATAGCTCTTTCGAATACGGCCCTTTTGCCGGTGGTGTGAACACTATTTTTTTCTCTGCCGTCTTTAAATTGGCAATACTGTTGGTTTTCCAGAGTGTGATATTCTTTCCGGTAGTGTGGGTATAATAATAATAACCATCCTTATAAAAACTAAACGGGTCGGCACCGGCGGGTAGTAGCGGGTTGGTAAAACTTTCGGTTTGCGCGCTGGAGTTGAGATAACTGATTACGAAGAGGAAAGGCAGAACGAATAGTCTTCTCATGTCGGGTTCTTTAATGGCAATAACTGAGCTTTAAATTTATTGAAGTTCAATCGAACGCCCTTAGATAAACCCGAAAACGTTTTCGGGTTTATTTTGAATGTTGAATGAGGGCATTTAAATTTCAGTATTCAAAATAATTATCACAACGAACCCCTCTTCTCCAACCATTTCGCCAAAGCCTTCTTGATCGCCTCACCCATTTTTTGCTGGTTGGCGGGGTCCTGCAAAAAATCATGGCTCATGGCGTTGTCGCCTATTTCAAGAAGTACGCGAATCGGGGCGCTGTTTACATGTTCATCGAGACTGTAAAAAGAAAGCTTTCCTGTTGCCGCACAACGGTAATCATTGCGGCCGGTGGTGCTGTCCAACAATACACCGCGGTTCTCTAAATTGGTAACGGAAGAGATCGCGGCGATCAGTTCTGCCGCCAGTTGCCGGTTCTCTGCTTCGTGCGCATCACCATAATGTATGTATCCCCATACTGCATGGCGTTTGCTTCCGCCATTGTTGTGCAGCGCGATAAATACATCCGGTTTATGGCGGTTCGATTGCTCCAGTTCCCAGGCATAGCCGGAGATCTTTCCATCTACAATCGCCGTGGTGTGTGCGATAACGGTGTTGCTGCCGCTGTCTGCATTATGCACATCTTTACGGCCCAGGCTCCATACTTTGTATTCTTCGAATTTGGGCTGGGTAGCCATAGCCGCTTCCCCGATGGCATTACTAACCAGGGCCTCGTTAAAATCTTTACCGGTATTGGTCTGGTGCGATGGCTGCCATACGACCACCGTTTTCTTTTTAGCGGGGGTATAGGAGATCAGCGTTAAGAAGAGAAGGGAGACTGCTAATTTTTTCATAGAACGTATTGTTGCTGCAATTTACTATTCCTTAACGGGATAATATACAAGCGGGGTAAACTGTGTCTCCGTGCCTCTGTGTGAAAAATAATTTGCCCCAGAGACACAGAGGCCCGGTTTTCTGTTCAAAACAGTATATTAGTATTCCTTTAGCATCCGCCAATAAACTGCCTGCCATGATCACTCATTTTTTCGAGATCGTTTACCATGATTTTATTTCATTCTGGGGATTGAATGCGCTTGTTGAGATCTTTCGGTCCGGCCAGTATGAGAAACTGCTTACCCTCGAAGGCATCAAAGCCTGTATCTTTCCTATCCTTCCCTTTCTTCTCCTGATAGAGATCATACGTGCAGCCGTTTACAAACGTTTTAAAATAGAAGATTACAAAGTGCCTTTCCTGATCTTTGTTTTTAATCGTTTTGTGGGACGTTTTATTTCCATCGCCGCTATTTCCTTTTGTATCGGTGCATTGAGTAAATATGCGGTGATCTCTACGGGTTTCACCTGGTATTGGCTGGTATATGGATACATTGCCTGGGAGTTTTCTCATTTTATCTATCATTTTCTCGCCCATAAAGTAAGATTGTTCTGGTGCCTGCATGCCAGTCACCATGCGCCCGAAAGCATGAACCTGAGTGTTTCCTATGCGCATTTCTTTTTAGAAGGGCCCTATGCCGATGTGATCAGGACCTCTATCTGTATCCTCGCCGGTGTGAATCCTCCCTTACTTTTTTTGATCATGTTCATCGATGGTACCTGGGGAACCTTTATTCATATCGGGGAGAATATTATGAAAGATGCAAGACTGGGTGTACTGAACAGGTTCATCCTTACACCATCGCACCACCGTGTACACCATGCGAGGAACCCTTTGTATATGGATACTAATTTCTGCAACCTGTTAAATATCTGGGACAGGCTGTTCGGTACATTACAAAAGGAAGAGCACCATACACCGGTTGTATACGGCGTTACCAGAAAGATCAACCCGACAAATTTCTGGGATGTGTATTTTGGAGAGATCGTTTTCCTGGTGCGGGATATTGCCGGGGCGCCGGGTCTCAAAAACAAATTCCTTTACCTGTTCATGCCACCGGGATGGAGCCATACAGGCGAACATAAAACAGCTAAGATCATGCGGAGACAGGCCCTGCAGGAAAATGATCTGCCGGAAGAAAATGATGACGAGCCTGAGATGATGGATCTGGAAAAAATCCCAGCGGTATAATTATATGTGAAAGGTTTCGGAAATAACCTTGCCATCCTTCACTTCGTACACGCACAATTCTTTCCAGCACATTGGGATCCTAAGCTTAGAATTCCACGTGGACAAGTTGTCGCGGCCGCTTCTATAGTGTCACCTAAATACTAGTGACTCCAGCGTAACTGGACTGGCCACAGTTAGGCCGCAAATGTAATCACACTGGCTCACCTT
>JADMIO010604103.1_pt1 | contig 27114 bp, 18 predicted proteins | sample 8958161 | NCBI WGS metagenome assembly JADMIO01 (sample SAMN16585339, study PRJNA669376) | soil metagenome | isolation source: Crop rotation soil | place: USA: Cullars Rotation, Alabama | collected 2011
GCGGGTCACTGGCGATTCGTCTTTGAGCCATGGGCGATTCCGCTTCACTTGCCCGCCTGTAAAATCAGCGGCCCAACGGTTAGGTTGAGCGGGCGCGGGCAACGGCATCGATCGAAGCCTGAGCACCCCGCTGCCCGCGCTCCGGTCGAACCGTTTGTTGGGCGCTGCCTCGCACCCGCCTAGCCAAGCCCCGTCACCGCCTTCGCCTTTCGTGCCCGTTGCGCTTCGTCAACGCCACTGCGCCAGTAGGGGCGCGGCGGCACACCGCCGTAGCGACGTCACTGCGCTTCGTCTTTTGACCGGTGGGCGATTGCGTTTCACCTGCCCGCTTGTAAAATCAGCGGCCCAACAAGTAATTTGGCCTCAACTGGCGGCATCTAAGGGTAGATGCTTCCATCTACATCTGGATGCCTTCATCTACATTCAGATGTTTTGGTGCTATATACATCTATATACATTGCTTCACTGGCTTAGCTGTGCCTGTAGGCCCATGCGGTCGCTAGATATATCACAACTTACCTAGCTAATAAAGGCGAGTAGCTGCCCGACAGGGAGCGGCGGCCCGGCGTGTGACCGGGCCATGCTCCCTCAGTCGTACAGATAAGAATCCGTGCTGATGGTATAGCCGAGCTTTCTTGCCAGCCACACCGGGATGAGTGCCTGATGCTGGTCAAGAAATTCAACCTGCGACTTCGGTAGCCAGCCTTCACTCTGCCTGCCGCCGCGCCAGTGGCCGACGCGCGCGAGCAAGGCTTTCTCCGTCTCGCGCTTGATGCTGTCGATGTAGACCTTGTACCGCTTGTGATCCACGCTGTTGTCGGTGATGACCTTCGCCGCCTGCTCTTCATCAATGCGGCGCTGGGATTCGCTGTAGGTGTTGCTCGGTAGAACACTGCGGGCTAATTCTGATCTTGTCATGATTGTCTCTCTGAAGTGTGGGCGGCCTGCTTGCCGCCCTTGCCCGGTCACATAATCAAGCCTTCACCCCATCCGGCGTTGGCATAGTTCATCAGGTAGAACTGGCGGTGAGCGTCATACGCCGGGTGAGTGCGAACATTCAGCAGGTTGAAGGCCCATCTACAGGTCTGCGCTGACTTGCGGCCCCATTCCCTGAAATCGCCTTGCTGCTGGTGATGATTGCGATGGCAGCGCTTGTGCGTCGGCGCGGTCTGTGTGCCGCCCCGTGATTTGTAGACCGGGTGATGGTATTCAACCTGTTGGCGGTTGCGGATTTCCTTGCAGCAGATATGGCAGGTCATTAGATTTCCATGCCTCCCATCCGCAAGCCGCGCTCGCATTTGAAGTGTGAGCAAGTCGGGTGCTCACAGGCTTTCTTGATGAGGAGTTCGCCGTGCGGCGTGGTGAAGGATTTGGAGCCGCGCCATGCTTCAGCCTCAAGCTTGGCTTCGAGCTGTTCAGACCAGTCCTGATAGCCTTCTTCGGCCATCAGGCGCATCACTTCGTCGTACTCTTCTTCAGTGACGCCGAAGAGTTCCTCGCTATAGCGTTCAGAGTCAAACTTGTTGTATCCTGACATTGTGAGTAATCACTTTCTCCCTGCTCGAACAGGGGGATATTCAAGAGCCAGAGGTTGCCGCCTTTGGCTCTTTACTTTTCTAGCCTCTACTTCGTTTCCTGTGCGTGTTGTCGGCTGAGTGAGTGCCATACTCAACTCTGCCTTGCGCCCGTCGCTACCTTGCTGTGCATCTCGGTGCCGGTTGCCCGGTATCCCTTTCGCTTCGCGCTTCGTTCGAGTGTGGCGAACGGCCAAGACCGCCTTGCTGCCTGCCACTCTGTTTCAATCAACCTAATGGCATAATTATATAGTTGATATGTAATTATGTCAAGACAAAAACACATATCTGCTATGATTTTTTGTAGATTATTTGGGTGGGTTGTTGTATTATCAACTTGTAATAACAAAGGGCCGCCATCAATGGGGGTGTCGTATGTCTAAGAATGAACAGATGCTCACGACAAATGAAGTGATGAAACGATTAAATGCGCCGTATCAAACCGTCATCTCGTGGATCAAGAAAGGGCTGATTGAGTCGAAGCGCGAGGAAACTCCGCGCGGCCCTGTCTATTATGTGCCGCTGGCGGCGGTAGAGAGCTTCCAAGAGCCAAAGCGTGGCAGACCTCGTAAGCCGCTGTCAGAGCTAAAGGGCAGGCCACGACGGAAGGATTAGCCTGCATTCATAGAATATACGCTGACATAAGGCGTGACATTCGGCCCGCCTTACGCCCCGACGAGCACCATAGCTCCAGACGATGTTGGTGGCTCCATAAGCTAGTGAAGGTCTATCAGGAAGCGCAGGAATGGCAAAGAGACTCCCTGGCTATATTTCGGTTAGGCCCGATGCAGAAATCTACAAACTAACCCGCGAAGCGGGTATGCCGAATCATCGTGCGGGAATACGAATGCGCGTGGACGGTAAGGACGTTGACCGGAAGCTATTCCGGCATCATTGGCTCGAATACTACGGACTCGCGGAGCCCGCCTATCACGTTGATGAAGACCGGCGCAGGCCGTTCCTTCTCAATTTTACGATTGATGATGAAGATGTTTTAACAGAGCTTAGAAAGTATAATGCGATTTATTCCCTCGGCGATCAGATTGAGTTTTATCTCTGGCTGGAGCGGCTTTGCTGCGAGTCAGCCAAAGTCGCCTACCAGCGAATCTATAGTGCCTCTTTCCACTACATAACTCAGATCATCTGGCTAGACACCGTGCCGTTTGCAGAACACCCCGAACACGTTAGGCAATTGATGGACGGATATGATCTGATTGATCGGGCGGCTGAACGGTTTAATGCGAACGCCGAGGTTATAACCAGAGTCGGCAGGCCGCCACGCTTTGAGAGTGAGGAAGAATTGCTGCGAGAGATGGATGCATCATTTGAGGCAATGTTGCAAGCGGGTTGCCGACGTATTACGCAAGAGAACATTGCTCTCTACATGGAGCATGCCAATTTTGCCCCCTGCGATGCTGACACCTTGAGCGCAGCCATAAGGAAATTCCGCGTCTCCTGGCCCACCTGGAAGGCTGAAAAAAACGAAAAAATCTCCTCGAAAAAAGGCTAGGTTTTTCGGGTGACTCCCCCTCTCTGTATTGCTACGATCACCACATCTTGGACGACTGGGTTATGTGCCGGTTGGATCACAAGATGCTTGATGTGAGGGCGAATATAGCAGGAGCCGCAGCGAACTCACCGGCTAAAGAGAACTCGCTAACGGCTCCTGAATCGCAGCCTTAATTGACCGCGAAAGGGTTATAGCAACAACGAGCAAGTAGGGCAAGGGAGATAGAGCAAAGACAGTTGTAATTAGGTACGCATTACTTCGCGGATGGATTAAGGCTGATGCGCCGGCCAAGTGCTCGGCGGCGTCGGCCTTTCGTGTTTCAGGTTCATTGAAAATCAAGCCGCTCTGTTGCCCAACAATGGGAGCGCATCCTTGTAAAGCTTTCCGCCACGCCTTCATCGGCGTTTCTGAGGCGGTCAGTTCGGGCGATTGGGCACGCTTGGACTGGCCGCCTTTTGAATATGTGATGACAGAAGTAATCGAACAGACCGAAGAAACAAAAGCTAGGCGATTACCGGGCTTGCAAGTGTACTCTGCCGCTGGTGAGTCGGCAGGCGGAACCGTGCGGCGCGGCAAGACTGCTTTGCCTGACGTGCGCGGCGGGCTGCTGAGCATTCCGAACGATAAAGTGATAGTCGCAATTCGTGAGGGCATCAGTAGTGCCGATGGCTGGGAAACCAATACAGCCAATGGAATGCCTGCGCGTTATTACGATGAAAAAGAATTTCAAGGGCGGCTAGAGATGCGACCAGCTGCGCTCGAATCGCAATGGCTCCCCGAAGTGACGCTTGAACAGAGTAAGCGCATGTGGCAATACCTCAGCAAGTTTGACGATGGCATGGCTGACGTCTTCGACTTGCTGATGTCCATATACATCACGCAAGCGACAACCCCGAATGATTCGGCTGTCTGCTCTCTCGATGATCTGCTCTCGCTTCGGGGGCTGCAAAAGCGACCCGGGGGCAGTGGGCGACGTGGGGGCTACTCTCGACGGCAACGCGAAGCCGTAGCGACTCAATTGTATTACTTGCAACTCATCATGATTGACTTGGGCGACGTGTTGACCTACATCGAAGGCAAGCGCAAGCCGCAACCGACTGCGATACAAAGCAAACTCTTTATCATCAGCGACTGCTACGGGCAAAGGCGGCTCGACGGCTCAATTGATCCGAACTGCGCGCGGTTCATTTTTCAGCCGGGCAAAGCGATGGCGGCTTTTCTCCTGGGGCCGGGCCGTAGTACGGCGCTGCTGTCTATTCGGGCGCTGTCCTACAATCCATACAAGCAGAAGTGGGAAAAAAGATTATGCCGATTTCTGGCATGGCAATGGCGAGTAAGAGCGCGCGAGGGCAATTACTTTCAACCGTTCTGCGTTCGCACCTTGCTTGAAAACGGGTGCAGAGAGTCGGGGAATAATCGCCGCGAGTCCTTGCAAAAGGAACGCTTTGAAAAGGCGCTTGATACTCTCTGCGATAAAGACGACCAGCACAGGCCAGCGGCTACTTGGCAATACGACGAAGCAAGCCGAACCGATACAGACGGCACATTGCGCAACTGGCTCGACTGGCGCGTAGTGATCGAACCGCCTGACGCAATCCTGATGCACTATAAGGCAATCGAACGCGCGGCGCTTCCTGTGGCGCGTCCGCTCGGCCTCGGTAATCGAGTGGTAGTAAAGCGCCAACAGTGCGGATTCAACTTGATGCAAGCGGCGGAAGCAACCGGCGTGAGCGTGGCTCAACTTTCCCGAATTGAGCGCGGCGTGATTATCGGGCAACCATCCAAAGAAACCATCCGAAAACTTGAGAGATGGCTTGCGGAGGGTGACCAATGAAAAGCCGCGCCATGCAAAAAGTCGAGTCTATCTCTGCCAGAAGTCGAGTCCATCTCTGCCAGAAGTCGAGTCTATCTCTGCCAGGACGCGCAATCGCGGTTTTTTTAGTCCTTTGTTTGGCAGGGTTTGCAGACGGTGAAAATCGTTTCGCATCTCCTATAAAGTCTATTAAGACTATGAGCCGTTGCAACGCTGGCGCGTTGCAGGCTCAAGATAAAATGACGCTGTTCAAAATCTTCTTGAGAGGTGACACGATTATGAGCAGCAACAGCGCAGCCGGGGCGACACCCCGCGACGCGACTATATATGCATTAGGTGACTTATTACAGCCTTTGATTGCTGATAACGATGCGGCGCTTGATGCGCTAAGAACAGGACACGCGCGGGGGCCGTGTACAGGCGTTCCTGCGCTCGATGACGCTCTCGGCGGGTATTTCGAGCCGGGCTTGCATTTGCTTCAGGCAACGACCGGCTGCGGTAAAACGGCGATGGCTTTGCAGATCGCCAGTGATTGCCAGTTTCCAGCGCTTTACGTGTCGGCTGAGATGCCATCACTCGAATTGCTACGGCGGCTGATTGCCCGGCAAACTTCGACCTTCCTGGGCAAACTCAAAGGGCAGATGAGCAGCAAGAATCTCGAAGACCTTGCCCGGCGGACGGTCGGCAAGCTGCCGCATCTGGTGATCGTTGACGCGATGACCGGCGTTGCCAGTGTGGATTTAGTCAGGCAAGCGGCAGAGGCGTTGTGTGTGGCAAATAACGTCAAGTCGGTGTTGATCGTTCTCGACTCGCTGCACGTTTGGGCGCGTTCGATACTGCGCGGCGCGGGCGATGAATACGCGATTATCAATCAAGGGGTACAGAGTGCGGCACAACTTTCGGCGCTGCTCAATTCGCCTGTGCTGGCGCTCTGTCACCGTAACCGAGAAAGCAATAAGTCGAAGACCGGCGCGGGCCTGCATGCTGCCAAAGGATCGGGTGATTTGGAGTATGAGTCATGGAGTGTCCTTGACTTGAGCCGAAACATGGAACAGCGCGACGATGCGCGCGGCGAGGTGGACGTACAAGCGCGCTTTTACAAGAACAGATCAAATGGGCTAACGCCCGCAATTGATCTGAAATTCGAGGGGCGCTTGCAATCGTTTAGGAGCGCAAACTAATGACTACGAAAATCACCGAATTTCTACGCGCATTCTATCCCGATGAACATGAGCCGATTCGCTTTCGTGGCTTTGCGCCAAAAAAGTACCCGAGATGGAATCAGGAGGGCGCGAAACCTTTTGGCTACATCAACTCGCCAGAGTTCACGATTACACGGGCGACGCTGGCCACCGACAAGGGGGTACAGTCACAAGTTGTCGAATGTAATAAACATCGCGGAATGTATTTTATCGTCAACGCGGGTATTTCAGAGGCGAAGAGGTTTCCGATAGGCCAATTAGCAAAACCGGAGAATAACAAAACAGGAACACCAACGGAATATATAGAGGATCAAGACATCACACGCTTTAATGCCTTTTTCGCAGAGGATGACGAACGCTCGATACAAGAGCAACTGGCACGAATCGAACGCTGCCCGCTGTTGCCTTCCATCATGATCGTGACGCTTAAATCCGTTCATTGTTACTGGCTCTGCGGTGAGGCGGTGACGGCAGACGAATGGCGCGAAATTCAAGGGCGGTTGATTGCTTACTTTGGCGGCGATGAATCAATCAAGAATCCGTCGCGCGTCATGCGGCTCCCGAAATTGAACCATGTCAGCTATAACCCTGACACTCAAGAATTGAGTTATAAGGTTGTCGAGTTTTACAGGTTTGAGCCATCAGAGCGGTTTACGCTCGAAGCGATGCGGGCGGCTTTTCTTATGGTGCCCGAAAAACCGAAGGCTGATTATAAGTCAACGGCTGACCCTGGCGAGTATAAGACATGGGCAGACCTGGGCAATGAAGCGCGGCGACGAATGGCGGCGCATCCGACCGCGCACAGGCAAGGCGACAAGATCGTTTTGCAGGGCATTTGTCACGGCGGCAAGGGGAATAGCGCGCTGTTCTTCAATACGGTTACGGGGAAATACCATTGTGATAACAAAGGCTGCAAAAAAGAGGATATTTTGCGAGCGTTGGGCTTGCCTGAACGCCCGACAAACTGGCCGGTTGAGTATGTGAATAGCAGGCGGATTACGCCCCAGGCTGCGAAAGGGGTGCAGATTACAGATAGGAAATGGACTGATAACCCGGCGCTGGTCGGCCTTGTCGAGCGGCTGAAAGCGCAGGCGGCGCTGGTAGCGGCTGAATCGCCCTCTGTGCTTCCTGTCGCGCAAGGTGATGAAGGCGCTGCTCAGTCGCAATCTGCAAGCGAATTGCCGGCAAGCTGTGGGCGTCGGTTTCATCATATCAGGCCAATGGTAAGGGTTGACCGCTGCGGTGACTGCGGCGAGTTCGAGCGGCTATACGGTCGGCTGTGCGTGGCTTGTGATGAGCTGCGCGGCTTTCTCCGTGATCCGCTAAGTTGCGGACATTCTGACGCTCGGCGCTGGCGGCATCCGGGGCGATCAGTTGACAGTGAGCGCGTCCCGCCTGGGTTCAAGTGGCATTGTGAAGAATGCAAGCCTGCGCCCGGCGATGCGATCTGGGATAGGGCGCGCAGTGCTGCCTGAAGGAAGAAGGAGCAGGATGATGACTGTAGTAATGCAATCCAATAACCCACTACTTGCGCTGCCGCGCTTCTGCACGGTCGAGCAGTTGGCTGCCGAGTTCGGCTTTAGTTCCCACTGGATTTACAAAATGAATAAGCGCGGCAAAGGCCCGCCTCGCCTGCCCAACGTGCGCCCTTATCGTTACGACACCCATTCGCGGGCTTTCAGAATTTGGCTTGAATCTATCGGTGTTGACCTTGAACCTTTTGACTCTGCTAATACGTTTAATGTATAGAACAGCCGGAAAACAGAATACGGGCCATCATCGGAGGAACGCGATGGCTCGAAGTAGCTACCAGAGAGGATGCTTGCAATGGCATCAAGGGCAATGGACGCTTCTCTATCGGGTGAGGGAAGCGGGCAAGATGGTTCAAAAGCGTGAGGTCGAAGCGTTCAAACAATTCATCGACCGCAACGACAAGAAAGCGGCGAAGCGCGCAGCCGAGCCGTTTATGGAGCAGATCAACGCCAGGAACAACAATCCGAAACTCGCCGTCTCGGATTCACCAATCACCTTCGCTCAATTCGTCAAGACGCGCTGGGCGTCCTATGTGAGCAAACGCAAGATGCAACCTTCAACCATCGCCAGCTACGATAGCATCATCAAGGCTCATCTGCTGCCGGTGTTTGGCGATGTCGGACTATCGCAAATCACGCCGGGGAGATTGACAGACTTCTTTGACGATCTTTCAGGCAAGGCCAAACCCAAAACCGTCGCCAACGTCTATGGGCTGTTGAGTACGATGTTTGATGTGGCGATGGACTACGAGATTATTGAAAACAAACCCCTACGCAAGAAGGTGCACAAGCCGGAAGTCGAGAAGGCAGATAAGCCAGTGTTGGCACCGGAGACGCTCAGGCAGATTCTAGCCAAGCTGCCGCCAGCGCATCGCCTATTTATCGCGCTGTTCTCTATCCTGACGATCAGAGCCGGTGAAGGGCTGGCGTTGCGGTGGCTGAATGTGGATTTCGAGAATCGGACGCTATCGCTAACGCATGGCGTGTGGCGCGGGAAGTTGAAGCCGACATTGAAGACCAAAGGCAGCAAGCGGAGATTTATCCTGCCGGTGTCTTTGATTGAAGCGTTGCTAATCCATCGGGCGCAATCGGCATTCTCCAAAGATGAGGACTTCATCTTTACGAATGCGGTCGGCGGGCCATTGGAGCCAGGCAATTTCCGCAAGCGGGTACTCTATCCGGTGATGGATGAACTAGGGATTGAGCGGCAGGAACGCAGCTACGGGTTTCATTTACTTCGTCACACGGCGGCGACGATCCTGCACGGCGAGACCGGCGATATAGAAGTAGCGCAACGAGCGTTGGGCCATGCGCGGCGGTCAACGACAGAGGACATCTACGACCACGTTGAGCCGGTCGTGGATGAACAAACGACCAGCCTGCTAGTGCAAGTGATCCTTGGTGACAGCAACATCCTGCACAGCGAGGCGATCAACTGAGAATTGTTACCTAAAGCGTTACCTAGAGGGTTGAATTAGACGGTGAAAGGTATGAGGTTGGATAAACGGAATGGCTGTAATCCAAATGAAATGAGGGCCTTGCGGCCCTCGATATTGGTTGCGGGGGCAGGATTTGAACCTGCGACCTTTGGGTTATGAGCCTATCAAAATCTTTGCCCGCCTTTTGTTTTCTTGAGTTTACCTTCTACGCTTTTACCCGTTTTTATACACTTTTAGACGCAACCTTGCCTTATCCTTGCCTTGAAATTGGCAAGTGATGGCTGCGCATGGGATAGGTGTAGTGTGTTTACCAAAGGGCAGAACGGAATCAAGTTAGCCATGCCACGAAGGTGTTTGATGGGTTGATAGCGTCCAAGAGGTGAAGCGCGGGCAGCGCATCCGGCATTAGGGATACACGATCTGAATGGCTGGTGCACCCGGCTTTGTCATTGCCGGTTCCGGACCGCTATCGTTTCTTGGAGGAGCTTAATAACCTGTAGTGCCAGTGAAATCACAGGCTGAGCACAAGACTCAAAATCTATGGTATAAATAGCCAATCAGAGTGCTTCAAGAAAGAGCAGACTGAGAGAACGGTGGATCCTCTCAGCGTACCAGACGGGAGAAGGCAATGCTGATGACTGAAGAGAAGGAAAAGATACTCTCTGACATGACGCGTGCAGAAAAGGCCGAACTGCTCCAGTGGATCGTGCGCGATCTCGGCGATGCCTTTCCGGGGATTGATAGCCGTCCTGGTGTAATGGGCGGCGCGGCCTGCATCTCGCGCACTCGCATCCCGGTCTGGGTGCTGGAACAATCCAGGCGGCTGGGAACCAGTGAAGCCGACCTGCTCCGCGATTATCCGAGCTTGACGGCTCAGGACCTGGCCAATGCCTGGGCCTATGTCCGCTCTCACCGGGTAGAGATCGAGGAACAAATTGAAGCCAACGAGAGGGACGATCATTGACACGGCTCTACGCAGACGAAAACTTTCCTCTCCGCGTGGTCGAAGAGTTGCGCCGGTTGGGTCACGATGTCCTCACAGCGTTTGAAGACGGTAGGGCCAATCAGGCCATTTCAGATGAAGATTTACTGGCTAGGGCGACCGAGGCAGGGCGGGCAGTGATAACGCTCAATCGCGTGGACTTCAAACGATTACACCGGCACCACCCGGACCATGCTGGAATCATCATCTGTACAGAAGACCCTGACCGGGTTGGGCAGGCGGGACGAGTCGCGACCGCCCTAGAGCAGGCAGGCGAATTGAAAGGGTTACTAATTCGGGTATATCGCCCATCACAGCAAGGGGATGCTAGCTGACCAATTGGAAAATATACCTGAAAACGCCGATGGCCTGCGCGGGACACCGCTGCTTCGGTCTCAGAACTCCCATCGATCAGTAACGCGACAGGCTGGCTGTAGCCTTCTTGCAGTCCGTTCGGTCAGGTCAAATCTATAAGCGCCAGCGGCTCGCCTATGACCAGGTCAGCCATTTCATATATCAATTCGCCTTCCGGCAATCCTTGCTGCACAATCAATTCGTTGTCCTTGCGCCGTGACCGTTCTTCTTCGCTCTCAACTCCTCAGACTATTGCCACGACTGGCCGCTCCAACGGGGAGAATCGGTCCACTTCTATCACGTTCAGATCATAAATCGACCCTGAGTAAGCGATGCTTGGGGTTTGATGCATCAAGAATTGGATCGAGAAGCCAGGGTGAAGTTTGAAGTGTTTCAGGCGGCGGCTCTGTGGTCGTAATAATATACTGAAAGTTACAGGGCTGATTTTTTCCAAAAGATTGTTCCAACTTCTGTGCCCAAAGAAAAAATCTTTGATAAGTCAGTGGATCCATATCAGCTTCTCTAGGACTGTCGTGAAGAAGGAAACGTGGGTGTGAGCCATAGCCAGCTACACTTGCTGCGAGGGCAGCCAAGTCCAACGCTAAGATTTTGATCGTATCAATGGCTCCGCTTGATACATCTCCATTACGCTCGATTTTCGCGACGAGACTACGACCAGATAGGTCTATTGACCCAGAAACAGAATCGCCAAGCACCGCTTGGATAAGTTGCTCGTAAAGTACGGAAATGTTAAGTACTGCTTGTTGCTGTTGAGTACGCAATACTCTTTGTGCTTCCCGTGACTCGTTGATTGCACTTTCATATTTTGCAATCGAGCTAGCAAGCTCTTCAGCTTTCAACCAGGTTTCGCGTGCCCGTACAGCTAACTGTACTTGATCGTGAAGCTGAAGCCGCTTATCTGTCAACCTTTGCTTTTCTTCAGCCAGTTTCGTTTGATATCGAATGAGTACCTTTTGCGTTTCGCGCTCTTCTCGTTCGCACTCCGCAACCATTTGCGTCGTTCTCTCTCTTCTTACTAATAGTTCTTTGATCTCTCGATCTAAACGCGGGACTTCATCTTCGATCTCCTGTTGGATTCGGCGCGAAGGCAAATTGGCGTGGACATCAAAAGCCAACTTACAACCTTTATCCTTTGCTTCTTCAATAGGGACCCGGCAATACCCCGCGGGCGGAGCTAGGGTGTTCAATACAGAATCAGCCACCTGCTGCTTATCCTTTTTCAATTGGTGCATGGCTAAGTCTTTGTTCTTACTCTGAATCAGCTCATCAATCCCATCTAGCTGTGCCTTCTCTGCTGCTGTAGCTCTGATAGCTTTTTCACGAATGTCCTGGAGTTCCTTGATCTCTGCATCAGAGTCAAGAGCCTTGATGAGATTTTCTGTCTCCCTCAACTCCTGCTGCAGTTTGTTGGTTACGCTTTCCACAAATAGACGGTCATCAAGAGGCGGCAAGGCTTCGCTAGTAGCTTTGGCTAACCGCTCATAATCTAGCTCGGCTTGTCCTCTATAAATCGGGCTTTTCAGCCGAGCATTCTCTTTTGCTTTGTTCAATCTTGCGCCACGCTCGATTTCCTGACGCTCCTGCTCATCTAACAAGCCTATGATTGATCGCATTAGTAAATGCCGATCTTTGGGTAAAACCTCTGGCGAATCCGACACGCTCAATCCTTCGTTGCGCCAATCTGTTAGTTGGCTGAAACGACATTCCTGGTCTCGGGTAAGCCATTGAAGAAGGTGCAACCATTGTATGGATTGCCCAGAGTAAGCGAAGTCCTTAACGGGCAAAGCCTCAATAGTGGCGTGGTTCAGAGCATCAATATAGTCATCGAGCTTTTGCCGCTGTGGATTTCCTTCAAAGAATTCATCCAAGGTGCAATCCTGCACTGCAAAGGGGTGAGGGCCTGCGGTGAACGGCCGGCAAACCAGCCACAGTTTACCTGCGACAAAAACCTCGCCTGTTACCCAACCAGCGCTGAACTTGCGCCGGATTGCTTGTGTGACCAATTCATTAGCAAAATGTCTTTCGCCGAGGACATGCCTTAATAAACGGCAAAAAGTGGTCTTCCCTGAAGCGTGTCCCGAAATCCCAGGTTCGTTGAGCTGTGCGGGCTTGCTGCTATCTTCTGGTTTCGCCCACAAAATATTGAACCCAAGCCGGAGCTTGATGCGACGTATCTCATTGTCTTTTCCAGGCTTCAAGGCTCGAAGCATAGCCAATTCTTGAACCCACACCGCTGGATGGGAGCGATTTGCGTCCGGCCCTCGCATTATATTCAAGTCGTTTTTGAAAAGTGGAATTTGAATATCCATGAACATCAACCGGTAGAGGAGTAGCGTGCCTCAAGCTCAGTCGAGCGAACTACCTCTGGCATCTCAGCCAAACTGGTTTCTGGTAGTGCATCGCTAACCTTGAGCGCAAAAAGAACGTCAAATTGCACGTCGGCATCAAGCCTAAACTCTGGGTGGCTAACAAAAACAGTTTTACTGCCTGCCCCATGCGGAACCAACTTGATTTGGGCTTTTTTGATGAGATTATCCAACACTGGCAAGAACAGTTCCGGGTCTAGCTTATCGCAGTATCGCTGTCTCCATTCATGAGCAATGCTCCCCTCTAAAATTATCCCATGTTTCTCAAGCTTGTCTGGCTGAGCCAAAAGCTTGCAAACATTCATCAATCGTTGCGTGTCAATTGAACCGCCAGACTCATGAAGGAGAGTGAAAATGACAAGCGTGAGATAAATAACGTCATTATCGAAGGCGACGCGTTCACCTTGAGGTAGGATGATCTCTTCTACTTGAACTTGTGGTGGATGTGCGACACTCAGATCAGCAGGCGGCGGATCGAGGCGCGTTTGGTATGGCTTGCCCATTTCAATGGCGCGTTGCATTGCATCGTAGATTTCGAGGATAACGCGCTTCGTCTAATATTCGCCATGCGCTTGTTCGTCTTTGCGCTTCACTATGGGGAAGGTATCCATAATATAGTCTACGGCATGACGGGGTGTGAGAAATGCCCGAGTAAGTGAATCAGGTTGCCGGTGCCACTCATCCTTTGAGCCAAGATAGAGATGGAAACAAGCAGCATCTAGTTCGCAACGGAGTAGGAAGCGCCTCTCTTCGTCCCAACGAAATGGCGGACCGAACCATCCACAGTCTTTCGCGAACCCTTCTAAGTCCCACGCTGTATAGATCAACTCCAACACCCGTGAATAAATCCAGCCTTGTTCCAAAAGCAGTTTGGCAAGCATTGGCTTAATCGCCTTAGGCTGCGGCATCGGCAGCTGCTTCACTATGAATGTAGAGAGATGATTACCGCTAAATTTTGTGCGGCATACAAAGTCGAAGACAAATGAGTTAAACGTAGCTACAAATATCATTGCTAATTCGAAGTGTGGTTCAGACTCGAAGAATACGCATCGGCAGGTTTCAGTCGTGCAAAAATGCGGCAGAATGGATAATATTGCTGTTCTTTGAACGACTGGGCTAGTAATGTCTCTAAAGACCACAACCCACTTTCTTGGGAAAATACTCCGGGTTCGACTGTCGCCGACTTCAGTTCTCACCCACCAACGAGATTGTGCAAAGTAATACTGGTCTGTGTGTTCTTCTGAAGTTAACTCTGGAAGTTTACCTTGATTAGCCTGAGCTTCTGTTTGTCCAACATATGTCCCAAAACGATGATCGAACTGATGAAACATTTTCGCCTCATAAACAGGCTCCCAAGTTGTAGAATCCGCCTTAACCAGTTTGTGCCGCCTTTTCGGATTTGCCTCAACAATATCAAATAACTCCTCGTCATCAGTTGAATTAAGGATTCGCTGAATTCTAACTGGCCAAGACGCCATTTCTCTCTCCGATGCTATCGCGGGCAACCGGAGGTAGATATGACGCACAACCTCTGCCTCGCGAGCATTGCGAAATATCGGGCAGGTAAGAGTGTTCGGATTTAATCGAGCAATATCTTCTTGGCTCAACTTGTAGCGCCGTGCCGGGTCACGGACCTCATCGACATCCCGGCAAAAAAATACAAGATCTATAGTTTTCAATGGTGAAGCCTTCCCAGAGAGAACCAACAAGCAAAACTTAAAGCTGTGATGAACTGTTGGAAAGATTAGAGATTCATTTTCAAAACCTGAAACTGATACCAAAAACCTGTTTGTAACCAAGTATCCAAAAAACCGGCTGCTGCCTTCGTCCGTCACGATTCCCAGTGGCGACACGCAACCAACTCTTCCGTGCGATACAGAGAGACAAAGATCTAACTCTGCGAAAAGTGAATAGGTGTTTAACTTTCCGACGCCTGTAAGGGGAAATCTACCACTATGTTTAAGCAATGAATCTACCGCAGCGGTTTTACGCTTGTATTCAATCCATAATGCAAAAAGCGGGGGATCTGAAACCGCCAACTCCTGAATTAAGCGTTTTCTCACTCGTGCTGAAGATTTAGCTATTACTTCATTTTTGCTTGCAAAGAAGGGCTGTTCTTCAACTTGTACCTTATCCCACGGTGGATTACCAACCACCACATCAAAGCCTCCATCCCAACCTGCTTTTTGGTTTTCTACCTCTTCAATATCCTGTGCTACGCGGAATACGTTTGGGAAGGCCAGATGCCAATGGAAGAACTGATATTGCTCCGCAAGTCTGACGATTTCATCCTGCATCCACTTTTCAACACTGTGTGGGTTACGCTCTATCCTGCGGAAAACATCTTCAGTTATCGGATAGTCGAATGCTTCGGTCTTCTTCCACACAAAGGCTGCACACCAAGTATCGGCCCACAATCTTGTGAATAAATAATTTCCAGAACGAATGAATTCTTCGTATAGTTTCTCCTTGTGCCGTACATCCGAAATGTCATCATCAGAAATGTTTTCTAGCTTTGCCAATTCTGTAGCTAAATTGCCAAGCCTCTCCCAGGGATGGGTCGTCTCTTTGAACAGGCGTTGGAATCCTAGCCGCTCTTCTTTATTCAATTTTTTGAACTTTCCACAGATCGATTTATTGTCTCCTTCAATCGGCGTGAAAGCATCATCAGGGATACCCTTTTCAAGTAACGCGGGAGTGGCTCCAAGTAAACTGTTTCCAACTTGAATGTGCTGATCTAGGAATGAGAGGGGTTTGCCAGGATCAAGCGACTCCAGCCATAGATTAATTTTACACAATTCTGCAGCCATCGGATTAATGTCAACGCCATAGATGCATTGACTGATCACTTGGCGCAGAGCTTTTTGCAATGCGCTAGGCGCGGGCTCTTCATCTCCTGTGCGAACCCCCGCCAATCGTTTGGCAATGCGGTGCGCGGCAGCGATCAGGAAATGGCCGCTGCCGCAAGCCGGGTCGCAGACTTTTAAATCTAGAATTGCTGCTTCAGGATTTGCTTTCTCAGCTGCTTCTTCAAGCACAGGATCAAGCGCCGAATCAAGCAAGCATTGAACGAGTTCTTTGGGCGTGTAGTAACTGCCTGTCGTCTTGCGCTCGTTGCCGCTTGCTGCCTGCAACTCGAACAATCCTGCGTCGGTATTGAAATAAGGATGCAATTCAAGCAATGCTTCGTAAACGCTGCCCAGTTCTTCGGAGCGCAGGTTCTTATAATCGACCAGACGGCGACCGTGACGATCAGTGATGAACGTGAGCGCGCGAATCGCCGCGAGCATATCGACGTTCATCAGTTCGCTAGCTTCGAGGTCGGGCATCGCTTTTGATGAGAAAAGAAAGCTGCCGAGTGCCGGAAGTCCGAGTTCCGCGCAGCCCTCATCACTTCCGAGTTTCTGCATCACCAGCCGTAGAGCGACGAACAAATCGGTGTGACGAGTGCCGACGCGACGCTCCGCCAGTTTGCGAAGGCGTGTGACGGAATAAAATCGTTTATAGCGCAAGTGCGCCACTTCATCAGCTTTCGGGTCGAGCAGCAATTCGCGGTCTTCGGCTACGCAGAGAAAGAGCAAACGATAAACTAGGCGCAGGAGCTGGCGGTAATAATCCTGTGCCGAAAGTTGCTGTGTGCGCAGCTTTTCTTTCAATGCTTTGTTAGCACTATATTTGAGAAAGCCGCTGCCGAGAACCTTGATTGCTTCTTCGACGCCTTTGCGGAGTTGTTCAAGCGCGCGCGTGCCCTGCTCCTGCGCCGTGCGCGACCATCGTTCAAGCCAGCATTCTTCAGGTCGCGCGGCCTCGACACGCGATTCATGACAGAGCAGCCAGAGCAACACGAAGTCGGAATAGACTTCGCCATTCATCATTGCTTCGAGGTCAAATTCAACGAATGCCTGACGGGTGAGGCTTACATTGTCTCGCAGAATTCTCAAGCGCAGGCCATTTGATGCGAAGCCCCACAAGGATTCTTCAGAGCGATTCAGGTATTCCTGCACAAGGCTATGAGGGCTGATCTTTGCCGCGCCCGCTACGCCTGCCGTTCGCGAATCGAGGTCGACGCCTGAGCCAACCAGATGAATCGGCGCGTGTTGCCAGCGGTGCGATATAGGGTAGGGCTTGCCTTCAATTTCAACCGCTTTAACCGCGAGCAGTCTCCCATAACCAAGTTCCTGAAAGAGTGGCAGCAGCCAGCGTTCGCGCGTTGCTGAAGTATTTGGGTCGCCGGCGGAAGCTCTTTCGATGGTCGATTTGAAAGCCGCCCACGCGCCGAGCATGCGAGTCCACGAACGGCTGACGGCTTCGTTGATCTTCTCGTTACCGGGCAGGTGGTAATCTTCGGGCGCAAGCCCTTTCAACTCGCGGTCGCCGCGCTCGATGCGTTGCAGCAGATCGGCGGGCAGGATCGAGCCTTCCGTGCGAATGGTGAGGAACAGATTTTTGCGGCGTACCTGCATCAACTCTCTCTAGGCTTTGGGCAAGTAGACATAGACGCCCAGCACATCTGGTGGCAACTGTGGCTCGATGCGATAGCTGACATCTCGCATTTTTGAAGCCTGGCGCACGCGGCGATGTGCTTCGAGCAGTTCCTCGCCGCGTGCTTTTGCCATCTCTTCAAGTCGAGGGCGCAATGGACTGAAATCATCAATCACCAGGCGAAGGAAATGTTGAATGCGGTCAGGCGTAATGTTGCCGCTCGGCGTTGCTTTGAGCAGCTCTTCAGCCGTGCTACCGTTGAGCCATTCGGCGTTTTGCGGAGAGCCGGCAAAGGCCATCAGGCTGCTATCTTCGGCCAGCAACGGTTGCTCGCCTTTGCTGGTGCACGTAATGATGTGATAGCGCAGGCGCAGGAGCAGAGTTGTCGTGCGGCGGTCGACCTGATCCGTGCGAATCACACCACAGCGACGCGCTACGGACTCTTCAATCGGGTCAAGTGCAGTGTCCATCACGTAGGTTGCCAGGCCCTCGACAATAGGGCTTGTGCGGCTGAGATAAACCTGCCCGGCTTTTGGCGGAAACTCGAAGACGGCTTCAAACTTTTCGAGTCCGCCGATCATTTCGCGCAAGGTTTTCGGCGTTTCTTTCAGATCGGCTTTCAGAGAGCCGTTTTGATTGACGAGGGCTTTGTGCGCCCGCAATGCCTGCGAAACGAATTCGGAAACGACTACGCCAGAGCCGACGATGGCGCGGGCGGCACGCAGCTCTTTCGCCACTTCGTCAACGTGGCGTTGCGTTGTTTCTTGCGCGAACATGGTGCGCGAACGCTTTTCGCGGTCTGAGACAGCATCCCATTTTTTGTGCAGTTCTTCTTTCTCCGGGGTAAAGAGGTCATCAAAGAGCATAAGCTGATCTGCGCTCGTGCCAGTGGTTTGTCCGCGCAGCAGCAAGCCTTCAAAGATTGCCTCGACGACTTGCGTGGTGTCGCCGGGTAGCGGCACGGAGATGCCGAGCGAACTGCGAATCTTTTTGTGCTTTGTAAGCAACACCTCAAGCACGATTCCGTCGATCTGGTTGTCGATGCCGTAATAGGTGAGGGCGCGAATTGCCTTCTTCGGTTGCCCGAAGCGATCAACTCGGCCTTCGCGCTGCTCATGGCGGGTCGGGTTCCACGACAGGTCATAGTGCATCACTGCATCAAAGTGCTGTTGAAGGTTGATGCCTTCGCTCAAACAATCGGTGCAGACCAGCACGCGGCGTTCGGACTCGCCCAGTTGGGCGACGCGGTCTTCGCGTTCGTCGGGCGGCAATTCGCTTGTGACTGAGGCTACCTCGACGCCGCGCGGCAGTTTGCTGCGCAGGTAGTCGGCGACATATCCGGCGGTCGGGATGAAGCGGCAAAAGATGACCGGATTGTAGCCGTCTTTGATTAACTCGGCGATGAGCGCGGCGGCTTTCTTGAGCTTCTCGTCTTTCGCGCCTTTGAGCGCTTCGGCCTCGCGAGCCATATCGAGCAGACGGCGACGAGCTTTCTGTTCTTCACCTTCCTCAATCCCAGCGTCCGCGCCCGGCGCGACATCTATGCCTTCGGATGATTCGTCATCCATCAAATCCAGCACTGCGCGTGCGCCGACTTCATCAGCTTCGTTGTCGGTTTCGGTGTTCGCGCTGGCGGCGCGTGTGCGGAGCGTTGCCGCTGCTGCTGCTGGACTCGAAGCCAGCGCGCGAAGCAACGCGAGAGCCGACCACCAGCGAACACGCTGCCGATGACGTGTCCCCTCACGGTCTTTGACGGTCTCCTGCGCATATCTCAAGGCGCGCTCGAAAAGCCGTTTGTAGTCAGCAGAGAGTGTGTATGTGTGCTCGGCTTCTTCCCGTTCAGGGAAAGGGGTGTCGGAATCCAGATAATGTTTGATGTCGCCGCGACGACGTTGAATCAGGTGCGCGGCGAGGGCGCGGCGATGATGCTCGTTTTCCTTTCCGGTCAGGTCTTCGGGCAGGTCGGCGAATTCGGGTTTCAACAACCTGAGCAGAGAACGAAACGCGCCTTCATTGCCGCTGTGAGGGGTTGCCGTGACCAGAATCAGATGCCTTTCAGGATTCGCGGCCAACCCTTTCAACAGTTGATACCGCTGATGCTTGTTGGTTCTCGCTTCTGCGTCGTAGGCGCAGGTGTGCGCTTCATCAACGATGACCAGTTCCGGGCAGGCTCTCAAGAAGTCATCGCGGCGGCGGTCGGCTTTGATGAAGTCAGTTGAGACGATGACGTGCGGATAAAGATCGAACAACGACTCGCCGAGACTGCACTGGCGCTCTAACCGTGTAGCCGTGCCGGGAAGCACCAGCACGGCATCGATGTGAAACTTGTCGCGCATTTCCGCTTGCCACTGCTCGGCGAGTTGCGGTGGGCAGAGCACGGCGATGCGTTTGATTTCGCCTCTGTCCAAAAGCTCACGCGCTACCAGACAGGCTTCGATGGTTTTGCCGATGCCGACATCATCAGCGATAAGCAAACGAACCGGATCAAGTTTTAATCCGACGAGTAGCGGCACAAGCTGATATGGGCGCGGCTCGATGGCGATTTTTCCGAACGAGCGAAATGGGCCTGCGCTGGATCGAAAGCCCAGGCGAACCGCATCGCGCAACAGCTTGCCTGACCGGTGGTCGCCGTGTTGTTCGGGATTTGGAAGCTCGAATTGCGCAGGCTCAACATCTTCAAGTGGCAGGTAGATTCCTGTCACCTCGTCTTCTGAGCCGCCGAGCGGACGCAGGACAAGCATTTCATTTTCAGATTCCGGCAGCACCACCCACTCTCTGCCGCGCGCCTTGATTAACGAGCCAATAGCAAATGCCATAGGAGCCTTTCTTCAGCGTAGTGTAATAGCGATTCAGATTGGTTGTAGAAACAGCCGCTCGTAAAACGGCGACGCTTTACCGTCAAGAGACGACGCCAAAGACGTGCGGATATTGTTTGATCACGCTTTCCCAATCTTCTTCAAGCCCGAACCTAAGAACTGTGTAGCCACAATCTTCGAGGCATTCAGTTTGCGCGCGGTCGCGTTCCTGTCGATCTGGGTAGAGATGATACGGCCCGTCTACGTAAACAAGGGTTTGCTCGTCTTCATAGATGAAATCGGGTCGCGTTTGACACCTCTCGCTAAACGCTTGCGATTTTGAGGGTAAACGATAGCAGTGCCTGTGTAAATAATTTATCCACTGGCGCTCAAGGTCTGAACCGGCAAGGCGCAGCAACTCGGCGACGTGTTCGGCAAGCGGTAATGCCGTCGGCGACGGTACGACCTGCGAGTGAGCGAGGCCAAAAAGTAAGTCCCGAATTGTTTGGCGGTCAAGCGATGAATGATCACGTTGATTGTAATAACTCAACAGGCAATCATAGCAGGCCGCTTCGCAATCTTCCCCAGCGTGATCCGCGCGGCGTCTATCTTTGCCGCTTATGGGATCAAAGTGACAGATAGCGAGCGCATTTTTTGCGATACGCGCGAAAGATTGCGAATCATCGAGAAGGCGGCGCAACACGCCGGCGCCGCCTTCTGCTGCTTCGTAGAAGAGAATGACACGGCGCTCATCGATGGAGGGTAATGGTTCTGCGGCCAGTTCATTGTCTTCGAGTTGATATTCGATTTGGATGGCAATCTTGAGGGCCGCTTGTAGAGACGCCATCTGCGTTTGGGTTAAGTTTTCGGACGGTTCAAAAAGCAGGCAGTTGCGCGTATCCTCAACAAAAGGAATGATGCGTATAGTGCGAGCTGACAGCGGGTCGTCCTGGTCCTCCTGCGCCAGTTCTTCGTCTCTCGCCCAGTAGCCGCGCTCCGTGTCGAGGACAAATCCGAGCTGATTGCGATTCTTCCTTCGTCGCCATCCCAGATTGATGCGCCAGAGCGTAGCTGAATGCCCGAAGTAAAGCTTGGCGACGTTGTGCCCATCGCTTTCGATTGTTCCTGTTCGATAAGAGATGCGACCGTCATGTTCGGCGAAGCGCACGCCGGAAATGACTTCATAACCAAGCCTAATGCGTTCCTCTTCATCCGAGTTGATCCGGTCACGGCGTTTAGTCGAAACGTTCTGCATTCGGAAGAGCGGTTGTAAAGCCAAATCAAGTTGTGATTGGCAACGCTCACAACTGTCTTGCCCGTTGCCCGCAGAGATAGGATGCAAGTAGCCGCAGTGGCTACATATCTTTGCCCTGTGCCAGGGAAGGGCGGCATCTGGTTCCGCCGTCTGTGTCTCTCTGGGCACCGGCATAATGACTTTGTTGATCGTGTAGCGCGAACCTTCATGGTAGATGATTGAGCGCGGGCCAAATTCCGAGATCGCCAGAAAGCGCGGGCGCGACAGAAACTCGTCTTTGGTTCGGCGTCCGGGGATGTATGCTGAAATCGGCAGGCGCGGGAAATTGTAGCCGGGCAAAAAGCCTTCACTGGCGAAATAGCGATAGCTGTAGAAGTCGGACTGCGCGACATTCTCGACTTCGATCAAGAGTTTCAACTGAGCTTCGGCTTCGCGCCGCAATCGCTCGGCCTGTCGGCGGTCTTCAGGCTTGCGGTTGGGATCACGAATAATACCGTCCTGTGTCTTTGCTTGAGCGAGCGCCGAACTATATAGGCTCCGCCATCTGTCGCAAGTCTTATCGAATCGCCTCGCAACTTGCCTGAGGACTTCATCAAGCCAACGCTCTGTGTACCAATCGCACCCATCCAGATCAGCTTTGATTGTCGCTAGAATCCTCTCTGCCCGTTCTCGTGCGCGCCGGCGTGGGCTTTCATCGTTGATCTGAGCTTTCACTGATGGAAGGAGTTCTAATGATGGGGTTTCACCATATAGGTCAAGAATCTCTTTTAGAGATTTCCCTAAACCCATATTGTGGTGTCCGTCTCCGGTTTCCCCAAGCCAGACGGCATGAATGTGTGCTCGTATGAGGTCTTCATTAGCCAAATCCAGGCGTGGTGGTGATACGGCGCCAGCAACCATAAGTTTAGGGTGCTTGAAGAAGTATTGGTCATGAGGGCTTCCGGTCGAACAATATGTGAAGACTAGAGCCGGTTGCCCGCTACGCCCTGCGCGCCCGCTGCGTTGGGCATAATTGGCAGGCGTCGGCGGCACATTGCGCATATTGACGACGTTGAGTTGAGCAATGTCTACGCCCAGCTCCATCGTCGGCGAGCAGTAGAGAATGGGCAATAGCCCTTTGCGAAAATCGTTCTCTCGTTCGACGCGCAATTCATAATCGACCTGCGCCGTGTGTTCTCTCGCCCTCATGTTGAGCAGTTGCGAGCCAACAGCACGGTAAAACTGCACGAAGAACGGATTGGTGCGCCTGCCGGCTTGCGGAGCATTGGGCACGCGGATTAAATCATGGAATGATTCCGTGCCTGCTCCTGCCACCCACTGCATGGCATCAGCCGGAACCTGATAGCCGGGAACCGCTTCGTCTTCATCAATTTTTTCGACCAGGCCGCCGAGCCGCAGGCTCTCAAGAATGTTGCGAATGATGATTTCCGTCTCTTCTACAGATAATTTTTTGCTGTGGTCGGGGAAGGTATTCTTCCGTCGCAGGAACAGCCCGAAGCCACTACGAGAAGAGAGGTAGACATTACCTCTATAATCGTTTCTGGCTCGCGATTTCGGATAGAGAATGGTTGCGTGTTCCATCGTCCCGGCTTCGTTTTCATCAATCGCCCAGGGTTCTTTGAGTCGTTGATTGCTCAATTGTAAGATGCGCTCCTGTGAATCTGGATCGAGATAAGTCACTTTGATAGCAAGCTCGCGGCGCATGAAGTCAAGCAGCACTTTTGCTATTTGCACCCGCGTGTCCGGGCTTGCGGACACCAGCGCTGGATGGGTATTTGCCCATATCTCTTCGTCTGCGCAAACGTCTTTAAGAAATGGATATTTGATTGCCAACAACCCGCACTGTTCGAGATTGGGCGAGGTAATGCGCCAGCCTCGCTTGAGGTCGCGATAGATGCGATAACCAAGAACCTCTCGTAAGGCACGTTTGGTTTCATTTCGGGCCTGATGTTTTAGTTCAGGATCGCTTGCATAGGATGAAAAGGGTAGATCAAAGGCGGCGAAAACCTTCGGCACGAGGTCTTCGTGCGGTATGCCCTCCGCGCCGGCTTCACTGACTGCGCGATAAATAGCTGAACGAAGTAGTGCGATTTCAATAAAATCGTTGAAGTGTCCGGCTTGCAGCGAAGCATCCTGGCGATTGTCCGTAAAACTCAGCAGCTTTTTTGCAATGTCGTCGAGATTCTCAATGTGGCGCAGGTGTGTGATCGCTGAAAGGCTGAGAATGGTTGTTGCGGTACTGCGCCCTTCAGAGCCGAGCGAAGTCAGTTTTGAAAAATCATCGGTTTGTCGGAAGCCGTAGGACACGCCACACTCTAAACAAAATCGGAAAGGTGCGGAGATATATTGATAGGCAAGGCCATCATTGGCTTCAACTCCATCCGTTCCTACCCAAACTGCTCTCGGAAGCGAATCCTTTCGGTTAAAGCGAACCCTGATCCTTCCTTGAAGCTCTTCCAGCCAATCATCTGGCACCCTATCGTGTATCTGTTGCTCGTCTGACGGCCAGGAACGTTCTGTGCTGAAGTAGAGAAAGCCCGCTTCACCATCGCCATCATCTGAGTTGTCGCTCAACGCGCGCGGCTGATACTTTCGCACACCCGTATGGCTGTCGATGTTCAAGCGGACGCAATAATACTCCTGCCCGCATTCTCTGCAAAAAACGAGTGGCAAAAGAATGTGGGAGCGAGAACCTGGTTTGAATTGTTGGCCATAAACCGTCAGATAGCGGCAATCTTCTGGCTCTAATGTGGTGTGGAGCGTATCCCCACGACTGATGAATTGGTGTAAGCGAAAAGCAAAGGGAGGGGAGTTGGTTTCAGGATTCGGCTGACAAAGATATGCCCCTAGCAGCCCCTGTCGAATGGCTCTGATGCAATCGTCCGGGGATACGCCTGTCAACTTATGTAGATCATGCGCCGCGCCATTCTCGCCAGAGATCGTGCGAGGTTTTGTGCGGATGAGTCTGTCGCTTCCTGCTTCGGTTGCAAACCCGAAGGTGCTCTCAAGCCAACTGGACAGAGGATCGTTTATATATCGTTCATAATCTACTGGCAGATCATCATTCGGGTTGCTCACTCGCGCAGTTAGGGCATTGATGTAAATGGGGTCATTCAAATTGTGCGCTGGTGTGGCACGGCGAAGCGTTTCGCCGATGATATTCTCCGGCTTGACTTCGGCGCCGAACAGTTGTGATGCTACCTGCGCTACTTCTGCCCGTTGCTCTTTAAATGAACCTTTACCTGCAATTGTCGCTGATGTGCCGATACACTGAAGATTTTCAGCCGAAAGCCTTTCTCTCACCCGGCGAACCAGAAGCGCGACATCAGCGCCCTGTCTGCCACGGTAGGTATGTAATTCATCAAGGACTAGAAAACGTAATCCTTGCGCTGCTTCAATCAGTTTCTTTTCATAAGGTCTGGTGAGAATCAGTTCCAGCATCACATAGTTGGTTAGAATAATGTCGGGCGGATTTTGAATGATCTGGCTTCTCTGTTCATCGCTTTCCTGCCCGGTATAGCGAGCGAAAGTCACAGGAGGTTTGCCTTGTTGATAGCCCAGGCAGAGGAACTTTTCAAGCTCACCGAATTGACTGTTTGCCAGCGCATTCATCGGGTAGACGATGATGGCTTTGATGGTGTTTTTAGATGGTTGAAGCAGAGCAAAATTGACTATAGGAACGATATAGGCAAGGCTCTTGCCTGAAGCCGTACCGGTGGTGAGGACATAATTATTTCCCGTCTTTGCAACATGAACCGCGTCCGATTGGTGCTTCCGGAGAATTAACGGATCGCCTTCATAGTCTGCGCTCTTATTGACACGGAATATCTTTGCGCACTCTGGATGTAAAACACCTGCGGTGACTAAATCATTAATTCGGTCTCCCTGCTCAAAAGAAGGATTTAATTGAATGAGCGGCTCAGGCCACAGCACCCCTGCGCTCATGGATTCATTCACATAGTCACGCATCCTCTGGTCACGAATCTGAATGAAGCTTTTTACATAAGCTGCATAATCTTCAACCAGCCGATCACGGAACTCAAATATTTTCATCTATTGAACTCCCTTGGCTTGATGGGGCGCAAGATGTATTACAAACCGCTCTTGACGTGTATGATCCGCAAGATCGTCAAGAAATTTGCGGACTACCTGGCCTCGGGCACCTCTCATCGTACGAGTTAAGGAGGACATCCTTGAGTCATTGCATATACTCTCCAACTGGCAAGACCTCAACGCGAAACCTAAAGATTTTGAGTAATTCCATCATTGTACGCAGTTGAATCTCACATCATAACAATTTGCATCACCAAGTGGCTGAACCGCAGCGCAAGGAAGCCGCGAACTTCGCAGCCCACGCTCACAGACAGAATCATCCGAGTTATTTCTTCACAGCCTTCTCGGCTGCAGCTAACAAGACTTGAAGCTGCTTTTGGTTCATTCGGTCAATCAGGATCAGCAGCTTTGAAGCCTCTGAGTTGGAAAGCTTGTCAAATATCCTCGATAGCAACTCCAGGTTTACTTCCGTCAACTCTGCGCCGGTTGCGACTTTGAACAATTCAACCGGATCAACTCCAAGACCTGTGGCCAGTGCTTTCAATCGTTCTATGGACACATTCTGGGTCGTGCCACTGGCAATGTTGGTGACGTGGGAATCGCCAATGCCGCCACCGCTTTTTCGTGCTACGTCTACGGGCCGCAGGTTTCTTTCTTCCATCACCCGGCTGACGTACTCGCTCAAAGACTCCATAAACCTCCCTGCTTGGGAGGCGCATTTTGTGGTTGACTTTCCACAAGACAGTAAGCTACTATCGCACCGTCCCAATTTATTTGGGAAAACAGGAATTCGTTGGAACTTCGTGATGGCTTACCGAGCCCCAACGAATCGCTTTGTATCATACAAAACAACTCGGCTCAAGCGGAGCGGTGTAAAGGTGTGCTCACATTGTAAAAATACTGGCGTGATGCGCTTGAGTGGGGGCTACTGATTGATTTTTCGGTTTGGTGTCGATGTCCCATAGGAGAAGGGAAGTACGGGGCGGTTTTCGAGATTATAGCCCTCTCACAAAAGAAGGGCAGATGGTTTTCTCCTTTAGCGGCCTTGGCCGGAGGGTCTGTGGAATAACACCCAAGGGAAACAGGCCCTCCCATTTTTTATGAGAGCAAACAAATTGAGGAGATGCCCTATGATTGCTACAAAATCACGTTCGCGACGAGCCAGAACTCGAAGTTCTCGCAAAGCGAGGCTCCCATTCATCCTGAGCGTGAGCCTGATCTTCTTCTACGCTTTGCCTTGCTTCTTGAATACCAGCAGGGGGGCCTTCTCCTCAGGCGACAGCGGTTCGGCTGACATTATCCCCTCACCACCGGGGCCGGATGTCACGATCCTGGGTCCGGCAACTTTAGCTCGGCTGGGCGGCTCCGGCTGGCCAGACAAACTTTCCGACTTCAACCACTCTCAACCGATCGCCGTCGGCGACTTCAACGGCGACGGGATTGATGATCTTGCTGTCGCGGCTCCCGACGCCCAGCTTGTCGTCGGCTCAACGCTTCGCAGTGGTGCCGGGGTGGTTTATCTGATCTTCGGACGAAGCGATATGCCCGCGACCCTGGATACCGCTTCAGGTCCTTCCGGAGGAGTCAGTCTGACGATTCTCGGCACTGACGACGGCGACCGCTTCGGATTTGCTTTGGCCGCCGGAGACATGAATGGCGACGGCATCACCGACCTGCTCGTCGGCGCTCCCAGCGCCAGTTCGCCTTCCCGTTCTGCGGCGGGTGCCGTCTATCTC
>JADMIO012731153.1_pt1 | contig 27111 bp, 28 predicted proteins | sample 8958161 | NCBI WGS metagenome assembly JADMIO01 (sample SAMN16585339, study PRJNA669376) | soil metagenome | isolation source: Crop rotation soil | place: USA: Cullars Rotation, Alabama | collected 2011
CCGCGACAACTTGTCCACGTGGAATTCTAAGCTTAGGATCCCAATGTGCTGGAAAGTGCACCAGATCGCCACGCTCCTGCATACCACGCAGGAGCTCCAGGATAAAGAGCGGGTGTCCTGCTGTCCGTCGATGGAGCGTGTCACGAAACGATTGGCCAAGCCTATTGGGTTCGCTATCAATCAACCCCTCGACCAGCTCCTGTCCTTCAGTATGCGTCAGATCGAGAATGATGTCGCCGAAATCGCGCTGGAACTCGTTGACCACAGGCTCAAGGGGATGGCGATCCCCATCCCGCCCTAGCGCGACCTCGGTCGGACGGTACGCCCCGACGATGAGCACACGTGAGCCTGCGAGACGCCGTCCAAGATGAAATAGCAGGTCAGCGGAGCCGCGATCGACCCACTGTAAATCGTCCAGCAGCAACAGCAACGGCACACGTCGAGCCACGTCCTGCACGACTCGCGCATACTGCTCAAACAGATCCTGCTGCTGGATGCCGCCATCGGTGCGTAGCACCTTGCTGGCCGCCAGCTCCTGCAGCAGTGTGAGCCAGGCCGCTCCTTCAGGCGCGGCAGCGGCAACACGATCGAGCAGAGGCCGTGCTGGGAGGAATGTATCAAGCAAATCGCGTCCCACTTCGAGGACGGCCTGTGTCGTCGCAGTCAAGGTGTGCCAAAGACGGTCGGCCTGGTGGTAGGGCAAGGCACCTGCGGCGGTCCGGGCTTCGACATCGCCTGTGAGCAGTTCCAGGATTGCTCGAAACGGCAGGTACGGGTCGCCCATGCCGGTGTAGGCATTACTGGCACCCCCAGCGACGATCAGCCGGGGATTGGCCTGTTGAGCCCGGCGCGCAAACGCCTGCATGAGGGCGGTCTTGCCCTGTCCTGCATCGCCCATCACAAAGACGACACGGTGCTGTCCGCTCAAGGCCGCACCAAGCCAGGTATCGAGTTGCGCCAGCTCGGGCTGCCGCGCCACAAAAACCGGCGGCTCATCCTCGCTCAGCACTGTTGCGTTGTTTCGAACGGCGTCGCGCGTTGCGCGGGGAGCAATGGCCTTGGGTATCGTCGCGTCCGATGGCGACTGCACCAGCGAATCACGAGCTACGCCTCGCGATGCGACGGTGAGCACCGGTAAGGCAGGGAAACGCTTGGCCTTAAGCTCTAGAAATAACGCCTGCGTCTCTGCGTCCGGCGTGGCGCCGAACTCAGCGTCGAGGAGGCGGACACACTCGTTGTATTGGCGGAGAACAGCTGCTTGTTGTCCCGCCCACGCATAGAGCTGCATCAACTGACGATGGATCACCTCATCGAGTGGATCGAGAACCAGCCTGCGCCGCGCATACCTGATCGCCTCTTCGAATCTGCCCTGCGTTTCGCTCAGACGCGCCAGACATGCGAGTACCTGCGCCACCATCTGGCGGAGCCGTTCCCGCTCGAAAAACTGCCACTCATCAAACGCGGGGCTGTCGGGTAGGGTCCAGCCGGCCAGGAAGTCATCCGCATACAGCGTGAGAGCGGCGTTCAGATGTTCCAGCTGCTCGGGTGTTACTGCTGAAGGTGCAGGCGGAACCGGTAATCCCGCCGCAACGTGCTGCTCGAAGACATGGCGATCCAGCCACACCTTCGCCTGGGGATGTACCCGTATCGTTGCGCCAGAGATGTCGAGGACATCCGCGCCAACGTGCTCTCGGAGCCGATACAGCGTACGTCGCAGCCGCCCACGCGCCGTCGGCTGGCTACTCTCGGGCCATAGCAAAGTCGCCAACGTATCCCGGCTCTGGGGCTGTGCGGTCATGGCGAGATAGACGAGCAGGGCGAGCGTCCGGCGCACTGGGAGATCAACGGGGCCGCCGTCGCGCTCCAGTCGGGGTGGACCGAAGGTGAACAGCTTGAGTTCTGCCATCGCAGCTCCCCACCGAGGTGCATTGTGCCTATCTTACAGGAAATCGGCGGCACTGTACAAGTGGGCCGGAGAAGATGCTGTAAGAGACGCATATACGGACTGCCACTGTGACAGTTTGAGGACGCGTGCGCTCTACAGTCGTAGCACGGCATTGAACTCAAAGGGGAGGTGACACATGCCAGAACTCCACCAGCGCGCCAAACGCGCTGGACGACGGACGAGTAGGTTGCAGCGTAACGGCGGCGTGAACCGCCATGATCGAATCAAAGGAGCGTGACACATGAAGCGTTGGCGAACATCCGGGATCCTCGTCGTAGCCACAGTGCTGCTGGTTGTCGGGCACATGCTGAGCGTGCCCTCGTCTATATCCGCGAGCACGAGGTCAGTATCGCCCAGCGTGCCCAACGACATCGCAGCGCCTCCCGGCTCCGTGCTGTTGTTGAGCAAGCAAGCGACGGGGGTACAGACTTACGAGTGTAAGGATGGCCAGTGGGCGTTTCGCGCGCCCAAAGCGGTGCTCTTCGACCCGCACCATCCACTGCCGCCGTTCGCAGTCCACTACGGTGGCATCGATCACAACCTGACGCCGGGGCCGTGGTGGGAGTCGCTGCGTGATGGCAGCCGCATCCGCGCCGGCAATCCGATTAGCGCACCCAGCCCGAACCCCAACAGCATCCCACAGTTGCGCCTGGATGTGTTGGAGCGGCATGGCACAGGCGTGTTGAGGCCGGTCACATACATTCAGCGCCTGAACACGGTTGGTGGCGTCGGCCCAACAGGGGCATGCTCCCCTGGCGCGCAGCGTTGGGTTCCCTACACGGCAGACTACGCTTTCTACACAACCCCCTAAATACCTTGCAAATGAGCCGACCACGGAAACACGGAGTATAGACCTCGCGCAATCCGCGACCGGCTTCCATTTGCACATTTGAGTTGAGGATCATAACAAAAGGACGTACACACGATCATGTCTAGACACATCGTACGCAGTGCGCTCATCGTCGCACTGCTGAGTATCATCGGTCTGTCCTTCCCCATCAGCAAGGCGACCGCCTCACCAGCCACGCTCCCAACTGCCCAGGCGGCACCGGGAAGCCTGGATTCGACCTTCGGCGGCTTTACCGACGATGGTACCGTCATCGCAACCGGGATGAACTACGCAACGAATGTGGTCCTTCAGCCCGATGGCAAAATCGTGATGATCGGCGGGACAGACACGGCCGATCAGCTCGCCGTGTTCCGCTACCTGCCCAACGGGCAACTGGATACCTCCTTCGCTGGTGACGGCACAGTCATCCTCCCAGACATGTTCACCGCGGATGCTGTTGCCCTCCAGAGCGATGGCCGGATCGTGGTCGGCGGATCGCGGGATGATCATTTCCACCTGGCGCGCCTGAAGCCCAATGGGGCGTTGGATACATCGTTTGACGGAGACGGCTGGGCCCAGGACGAGGATGCCGAGCTCACTACACTTAACGCTCTCCTCGTGCAACCCGACGGCAAGATCGTCGCCTGTGGCAGAGCCTTTGTTGGTGGCAATTCTGATTTCGGCGTCACGCGCTATACCGCCTATGGAGCACGCGACACCGCCTTCAGCGGCGATGGTAAGCTGACGATTCCCTTCGGGGAGATCGAAAACTGTCAGGATGTCGTACAACAGAACGACGGCAAACTGGTGGTAGTTGGGCCATCATTTACGTTTACCGACGCCGATTTTGCCGTCGCGCGCCTGAACTCTGATGGCACACTGGATCACAGTTTGGACGGCGACGGCAAGCTCACCACCGGCTTTGGCAGCCACGAGTACGCTAAGGCCGTCGCCCTGCAACCCGACGGCAAGATCGTGGTGATCGGCGCCGGCAGTTTTGGTCCCAGTTACGTGGCCCGCTATCTGCCGAACGGCGCGCTCGACACGAGTTTCGATGGCGATGGCAAGCTCACCATCCCGGTCGATGTGCTGTCCAGGCTGGTGATCCAGCCCGACGGCAAATTGGTGGCGCTGGGCTATCACACGTCCCCCAGCGGCGACTCCAAGGTCGCGCTCCACCGCCTGAATGCCAACGGGACGTCGGATACCACATTCGGCGACAGCGGCGTCGCCTGGTTCGACTTTGGCAGCAGCGATTATGGCACCGGCCTCGCCCTGCTGCCCGATAGCCGTTTCCTTGCCGTCGGCTCGAATGGCACCGCCGCCGTACTGGTGCGCGTATGGCCGGACGGCACGCCGGACACCGGCGGTCAGCAAGTCCATAGTCTGGCCTTTCCCCCAGCATTTCAGCCGGGCTATCGCGAATCGGCTAACGCCCTGGCGCTCCTTCCCGGCGGTGCCTTCGTGGTCGCTGGCCAGTTCTTCAACCCACAATTTACCGCGAGCTACCCCTTCGTCACCCGCTTTATGCCCGATGGCACCGCTGACCCCGCCTTTGGGACAAATGGCAGCGCAGTGACCTACGTTTCGGGCCTCTACAGCGCCGCCAGAGCTGTCGCCGTCCAGCCCGATAGCAAGATCGTCATCGCTGGCTACACCGCCTATAACAAGGACTACTCCGCTATGGATTTCCTGGTCGCGCGCTTCCTGCCTACTGGCGCTCCCGACCAATCCTTTGGCGTTGGCGGCGTTACCCTGATCGACTTTGCCGGAGGTGCCGACGGCGCCACCGCCCTGGCGTTAGCACCAGATGGCAAGATCGTGGTCGCCGGCAACTACTCGAATGGCGGCGTCAACTCATGGGGTATCACCCGCCTCACGACCACCGGACGGCCCGACCTCACTTTCGACACGGATGGCAAAGCCTCCGTCCAATTCATCAACAACAATGCTGCCAACGCCGTGGCCGTCCAGCCCGACGGCAAGATTATCGTCGGCGGCACCGCCAAAATACAGGGCAGCGTTGGCAACGGCGATTTCTTCCTGCAACGCCTCCTGGTGAACGGCAAGCGTGACCCAAGCTATGGTATCAACGGAGGTGGCTACAACTTCACCGACCTGGGCGGTACCGACGCGATCAACGCGCTCGCACTCGCCCCCAACGGGTGGCTCTACGCGGCCGGGTATCGCGTGTCTTCCAGTGCGAATAGCGATATCGCGCTGGCGCAGTACACACCAGACGGCAAGCTCGCCGCATGCATTGCGGGCCAAGCTTGCTACAACTGGCCCGGTGGCACGTTCTTCGTGAACGCGGGTATCAACGACTATGCTTACGCCCTCGACCTGCGGGGCGACAACCAGCTCGTGGCAGCCGGGTGTACCAACGGCAACTTCGCCGGGGTGCAAGTGCGCACGGATGGCGTTCCCACGCCACAGCCCTTCACCACCGACTTCGTAGGCACCTCCGAATGTGCCAGGGCGGTCAAGTTCGTGGGAGCAGACAAGGTGGTGATGGCGGGCGAGCAGGACCTGTATCCTTTCAGCCGCGACAGCAACATGGCGTTGGCGCGCTTCCAGACGACGACGGAGGTTCCCACGCCAGTTCCTGCAGCGGCGAACCTACTGGTGAATCCGGGCTTCGAGCTCGACGACAATCATGATACGCGCCCGGATGGGTGGCCGATCAACGCTCCCAACGCCAACGTCACTCGTGACGCAAGTGTGTCGCACAGTGGGTATGCGATGCGGCACGCGCCGACAATTGTGACGCGCATTGGTGGGTATTCGATGCGGCACGCGCCGACAAACGTGGCTTCGTATACAGTGGGACAAGTGGTTCCGAACATCAAGGCCGGTGCGACCTACACGTTCGGTGGCTATATCAATATCCCGAGCACAAGTGACACCTTCACCTTCCAACTGGAGGTGCGCTGGCGCTCGGCCTCCAACTCCGTCATCAGTACCAGCCCGCTCAAACGTTTCAGCGCTGCCACTAACGGCTGGGTGGGAGCCGCTGCTGATCTCCAGGCGCCGGTGGGGGCGACCAACGCCATTGTGGCAATGGTGGCAACGAGCCTGCAAGCGACAGTCTACGTGGACGATATGAGCTTCGCGCTCAGCAACCTGCTCCACAACGGGACGTTCGAGGCGGACACGAACGGTGACACGCGACCAGATGACTGGTCGAGCAATTCGAATGTCACGCGCAATGGCAGCGTCAAACACAGCGGCGCGTATGCCATGCGCCACAGGTCCACAACGAATGCCAGCTACATCGTGGCGCAGCAGGTGTCAGGGCTCACCGCAGGCAGGCCATATGTGTTCGAAGGCTGGGTCAACATTCCGCTCACCAGCGACACGTTCACGTTTGAACTGCGGGTGAGTTGGCGGAGTACGAGCGGTGCCGTCGTTCGGAGCGACATCGTCAAGACGTACAGCGACGACTCCGCAGGAGCATGGACCAGGGCTGCACAGGTGCTGATCGCGCCACCGGGTGCCACCCAGGCAAACCTCCAAATGCTCGTCACGGACTTGAGCGCAACCATCTATACGGATGACGTAGTGCTCCGGCCCTAGGCACTACAACCCCACTTGGGCAGTTTGAAGGGCAAGGCAGCGCTTGTAATGGCAACGCCTTGCCCGGGCTTGATATCTCCACCGGGCCAGCAATCACGCCTGCCAGCCCTAAATCTCGTCCGGCGCGAGGGCATACTCAACCATGCTTGGATATCTCCATCTTCACAGCATGGCAGCTATTCGACCAGGTGCAGCTGTGGCACCAGCCTGATAGCAGTGCGTGGCAAGTCAGGGAGTCGGCAGGTCAATCATAGCAGCGGGTTCAGCGGGAGTTACAGCCGCTTTGCGCCAATCCTCCAGAAACGCAAGCACTGCCCGATATTGCTCACGACGGATCAACTTGTAGCTGCTGACGCCGAACCGACGATAGAGCTCTGCGAAGATCGACTGATACTGATTCTTACCACTGTTCTTGCTGGTCAGCAGCTCGCCAAGTGCCTTGACCTGGTTGGAGACCTCCGTCGCTTCAGCCTCAACAATATACTCGGCTGGCCGCAGTTGATCCTCCAACACGCCCAGGCGCACTTGAACCCCGAACAGATGGTCCTGCACATCCCGCACGACTCGGGCGGCGACGTCGACTCGCCCGGCCAGAGCCTGCTGCTGCCGCTGCAACTCGATTTGCTGCTCGGCCATCCGCGTGATCGCCCGTCCAAGCTCGGCAATCTGCTGTAACTGCTGCAAGGCGTGCTGGTCTTCAGCCGATCCGATGGCCGTTTCGTGGACGAGGATCTGCGGCTTGAAGGCTTGCCACAGTACGTCGGCAGCCTCTTCCTGGTACAGTACCAGCCGCTGCTGCAGCTCTGGCTTGACGCGAGTGGTTTGCACACCGCTGAGCCAGAGAGGTAGGAGACTTAGCTTAAGGCATTGTGCTGTCTGCACACCTCCATCGGTCTCCACGCTGATTGATACCAAGCCTTTCTGTAAGACAGCATGGCGCTGGACGCGTCTGGCTTGTGCCTGCTGATTAAGCCCAAGATTCCCGCATAGTCGCGCGAATAAGACGAAGATTGTCCCGTCTGGCTGCTGGACCGCGACCAGATCGTCACCGTAAAACGGCACGCTGCGTTGTGGCAACGACTCGGCCATGGGTGATCGCTTTCACTCGAGGGGTAGCCATGATGGCTACCCCCGTCCAGATTCGTGCTGTCGACCGAAGGGGATGCCATGATAGCATCTCCTTCCAAATGCTGCATGCTGGATAGTATCATACTTTCCAGTTCCTATGCATCTGACGTATAATCCCTGCGACGAAGCAAGGGAGCAGGGATGGCCGAGATAGAGTTGCCGCTGCGCGAGGCGGCCCAGCAGTTTGGTGTATCACTGGGTCGGCTGCGCCGCGCGGCCTGGGATGGGCGTCTGGCCGCGCGTTTCCTCGGGCACCAATACCTGGTGTTACCCTCAGAAGTGGAGCGCTTTCTCCGTGAGCGCGGCCATCAGCCATCACAGGGAAGAGCGAGTACAGAGCGAGGAGCAGAATCGATGACACGCACGATCGCGGTCGCCGTGCCGAAAGGCGGGACAGGGAAAACCACGACGACCCTGAACCTCGGTGCAGCGCTGGCTGAACAAGGCAAGCGCGTGCTCCTCGTTGACTTCGATCCACAAGGGAGCCTCACTGTCGCGCTGGGGCTGCGCGCCAACGAACTGGAGCATACCATCTATAGCGCACTCAAGTATTTTCTGACGACCTTTGAGTCGCAGATCGAGCTAGCGATCCGACCAACATCTGTCGGCGTCGACATCGTGCCAGCCAACATCCGCCTCAATCTGGCGAACGAAGAGCTGACCATGGCTCCTCAGCGCGAGTTCGTGCTGCAGAAGCTTCTCGCCCCAATCCAGCAACGCTACGATGCGATCCTGATCGATACCTTACCCTATCTGGGGATCCTCGTCGTCAACGCCCTCGTGGCCGCACAAGAGGTGATTGTCCCACTCCAGGCCGACTACCTGGCTGCAGAATCGCTGACGCTGATGTTACAACAGGTACAATATATGCGCCGCTCGGGTCTTAATCCGAACTTGCAGGTCTGTGGCATCCTGCTGACCCAGGTCAAAAGCCGTACGATCCTGAATCGCCAGTTCGTCGATTTTACTCGCCAGGAGTTCGGTAGCCGCGTCCCGGTTTTCGAGACGCTGATCACTGAGTCGATCCAATTTAGCGAGGCTCACGCGCAACACAAGTCGATTCTGCAGTACGCTCCGAGTCGTGAAGGTGCGCGTGCCTATCGCGCGCTGGCTGAGGAGGTGTGGCATGCCCCGCGCTAAGAACTTCGCCGGGCGCGGGATCGACTCGCTCTCGGCAACTGACGAAGACTTTGACGCACTCTTCGCACGCCACGATGCGCCGCGCCGGACGGCGATCCAGGATATACTGATCGAGCGCATCCACCCAAATCCATTCCAGGCCCGCCGTACCTTCGACGGCATCACCGAATTAGCGGAAGCGATCAGGATCCAGGGCTTTGTCACCCGGCTGCGTGTCCGGCCCGACCCAACCCAGGAAGGCACCTATCAACTGGTCTTCGGTGAGCGTCGCCTGCGCGCAGCACAACAGGCTGGCCTACAGGTCGTGCCCTGTGAGATCGCGACTCATACCGACGCGGAGTTGATCGAGATTGGCCTGGCTGAAAACATCCAGCGCCGCGACCTCTCGCCTTTGGAAGAAGCACATGCCTTTCGTGCCCTCATCGATGCGCAAGGCTATAGCGAGCGCCGCCTCGCCGAGCGGATTGGCAAGGACAAAGGCTATGTCGAGAACAGGCTGGCACTCCTGCGGGCACCTGAGGACGTCCAGCAGCTCATCATTGAGCGACCAAATTCACTTCGCGCAGCGCGGGAGATCGCCAGGCTCCCTACACCGGAGGAGCGCCGTCCACTCATCGAGGGCATCGCGAGCGGGACGCTGACCCAGCAGGACATACAGACGTTGATCCGTGATCGGTCGACGGCTGCACAGCGCCCGTCTGGAGCAATAGGGCCTGTTTCTCCTCCATCACCTTCCACAACAGTTCAATCGCCGCTCATGCGTGCCCTGGACCGCGACATTCCAGCTCTGCACGCTGTCTTCGCGCGTTGGCGGCTGGCCGCCCCACACAGCGACCAGGATGAGCGAGCACGCATGCTCACATACCTCGATGAACACCTGCATGAGTTAGAGGCGCTAGCCGAAACACTGCGCAGCCGTCAATCATAGTGAAGTGCATTATGTCTGCCTGTTTAAGCAGGCAGACATAATGCACTTCACATAACATGACAATCATTCACATAGCCAGCTGAGCCGATCCAGTTCCATTCAGATCGACGACGACCTCAATCTGCAACGGTCGTCCAACCTCTGCGGCCAGCGCCGCTGTAAGCTGATTGCAATAGGTCGACGCGATTTCGTCTCGCACAAATACGTTGGGAGTACCGATCACCGCGACTTCGCCGGCGAGATCAAGCAGCATCGACGGCACGAACCAGGTCTTATACACGCTCGCTGGTAGCTCATGTTGCAGACGTGCACATACCATCTGCCACAAGTTTACATAATTATCAGAGGGCTTAACTGCTAGCTCTAACGGTGACACCATAGTCTGTGTTCGGTGGAATAACGAACTTGCACCACTGCGCAGATCGGCCATGACTAGCCACACTGCTTCTGCTGCCTGCATCGCAGCCAACCCGGTAATATCGGTATCCTGCAGTGCGTCAGGGGCATGCGGACAACATGTATCCACATGGTCGATGATCAGCTCGGCTACTGTCGGATTGAGTGCAGCGAGCAGATCTCCAACAGCAGCGTATCGGCTTGAGAGATCGGTCCTACGTGGTTGCCGTCGTGCAAAATCGTAGACTTGAGTGGCGATCCAGCCTGGGCCAAGGCGCGCAGCTCGGGCATATGTCCTCAACGACCAAATCTCAGCATGAGTCAGTGTTGGTGCAACAGCAGCGGCGACAGTACCGTTGAGGCCAGCACGATCGAGGAGCATCTGGCTCAGGGCAACGTCTTTTGCGCTCTGTTCGTTTCCCTGCCGAAGCGACTGATCGCCTGGCTGCTCAAACTGGGTATTGGTAGGGGCATCTTCCACAGTTCCTTGAACAACAACACCAACATCCTGAATCGTGCACGTGTGTTCGTGGAGTTCAGTATGGTGTTGTATTGGTGTTCTTTCGTGATTCTTAAAGCTTCTTAGTTCCTTATTAAGCCTGGACCGCTTGATCCAGGGCCGGGTGATCGTCCGATCCGGGGTGGGGCGGATCGGACGATCCTGGGGGGAGGATCGCTTGTTCTGGGGAGGTGGATCGGAGTTTTCGGCTGGAATTGACGCCTGTGAGGTGGGTTTGACTGTGGCAGATGTTAGCTCGTCGTGTGCTTCCCCACGCAGATAGCGGCGCCGTGTAGCCTGTCCAGGCAGGGCTTCTGGTGCAAACAGGGCCAGGCGCTGAAACAGTGGGGACAAGTCATAGCCGTTTTCGACCTGAGCGCCATTCGTATCGTACTGATCATAGAGGCGGATCAACTGCAAGCGTGCAACCTCTTCACTGTACTTGCGGATCGTGCGTGGATCGATATCCATACGTCGCGCGAGGTCGCCGACCGTCCGTGGTGGGTCGGCCAGATCCCACGCGCTTTCCATTACCTGCATCAAGAACATGGCTTGATTGGAGGAGAGGCCTAAGCGGCGATAGTGGCGCATAAAGAGATGCGGGATAGGCATGAAGCCTGCGCGCAGAACGGCATCCCCAAAGTATGCCGTTATTCGAGGATCGTACTCGCCGCTCATGCTCACTCCTTGACGGACTAGCTTTGACTTGTCATTCCTCCAGCATAGGAAATTAGCCCGCAAGCGGCAAGAGTTTGCCCGCAGATATTGAGCGCAAGATTCGACGTTTGCCTGCAGATTCCCGCAACTGCCCGCAAAATGACTTGCGGGCAACCACAATCAGCCATTAGCGATCCTATCGCTCCTGACTCCTTCCTTCCCCGCAACTGCCCGCAGCCATGCATTTGCGGGCAGTTGCCGGCTTGTTCACCCAGACCGACGAGGTCTACCAGGTTGGCGTTGCCCGCAATTGCCCGCAACTTGATGTTGCGGGCAACGTTAGCTTGTAGCTTCATGGAAGTATGTCGTGGCTGAGCAGTTGCAGTCGAATGCTATAATCCTCTACGAACGAAAGATGATGGATCAGTTAGTCCCCCAAATTACGGATGGTCGCATTGACGGGGTCCCTGTTGCGGACGCGACTCTAGACGACCTGGACAAGCGCAAGGTAGAGGCGCATGCCCTTGCGGCGATCGAGGCTGGACGTTGCGAAGGTCCCGCCAATGATATTCTCGCGTTTCTTGAGCGTTATCGCTGTGTCGTTGACCATAATGGCACAATGACGCCAACGCTCGCCGGGATCCTCATGTTCGCGAGCCGGCCGCAGTATTTCTTTCCTCATGCCGATATTGGCCTGGGGCACTTCCCCGGCTCTGTGCCTGACACTGAGGATGTGATCCATCTTAAGCGCCATGGTGGTACGCTGCCTGAGCAGATCGACTTCGTCGAGGGTTATCTCTGGGCCAATACGCGGCGTGGATTTACGATGGAAAATGGTCCCCGTCGCGTCGAGCGGCCAGAATACCCTCGCAAGGCGATCCGTGAACTCACGGTGAATGCTATTGCGCACCGCGACTACAATAGTGTCGGCAAGTATACGCGTATCTCAATGTATACCGACCGGATCGAGTGGGCATCGCCAGGTGGTCTCCCGGGCGGCATTACTGTCGCAAACATTCTGCAAGAGCAATTTTCACGCAACCCAACCATCGCTGAACTGTTATATCAGGCTGGCTATATCGAGCGCTTTGGTCTTGGTCTTGATACCGTAATGCGTGAGTTGCGTCGGGCAGGTCTCCCCGATCTGAGTATGCGCGACAGCGGTGTTTCCTTTACAGTTACCGTGTACGGGCATGACGCGCCGTCGATTCGCGCACAAACGCCGTTCCGTTTGAAACTGTTGGAGCATGCACGCGTCCATGGACAGATCAGCATGACCGACGCGCGTAGGCTCAACGATCAGCATGGCGCGTTCCGCTCGGAGCGCTCGCTGCTCAACGACCTGCGCAGTCTGGTCGATGCTGGATTCCTTCAACGCATTGGGCAGTCGCGCGATACAGCGTATGTTCCGGTCGTGATCGACACAACTGTGGACAGCTAAGTGGGTTCAGACACCACTGCTTGAACTCTAGCGCTAGATTTCGGCTGACGCAAAGATTGGTTCTCCAGCCAGCCACCGCTCGTCGGCGTCGGACAGATCAAGGGCGATGCCCAGCGCTCGCGTGAGATCGACATTCCGAGCCGGATGGCCTGTGCTTTCCAGCCCGCGCCGCACGCCGTCGCGTACACCAATCGCGATGCCAAGATGACGCGGCCCGTTCGGGATTGGACGCGTCCATCCTGCTCGGTAGGATGCTTCGCACGCCGCAGCATCGCTCGATATGAAGCCCCTACATGCGAGCGGCCGCACATCATAGATCGAGCAGCGCTCCTTAACCAGGAGCGCACACGCGAGCCGTGCTCGATCCTGTCGCTCTTCCGGGAGACTCGTGATCCGCTGCTCACGCTGCGCCAGCCGTTTGCGGAGGGTGGTCAATTCCTCCAGACCCAGATGTGCGCGCAGATATGCAGCGATGCGCAAAATCTCCAGAGGGGACGTGGCGACGACTGTTGTTCTGCAGCACCAGGCACAGCCAGCCCGGCAGGCGGCTTGCTCCCCTGCAGCCAGGGTGATGGTTAACTCGTTCGACAAGCTGACGGCGCGCTCGGTGAGGGCAATCAGATTGGCTGGACTGAAGCCTCCTACAAGTGTTTCAGCCGTAATCCGCTGCGCCTCGTCCAGGATAGCTGGATGTTGTTCGATTCGCACCTGGGCTGATCCAGGAGCTGGTGAAGTCTGAGTTGTTGAGGGCATCTGGTGTTTGCTCATGCAGCGTCTTTCAAGACAAGGATGCTCAGCTTCGTGAGGGCCGAGGGCCTACTCTGAAATAGAATACCATAATCAATCACTTGATCAGGCATCCTCACCTGGCTACGTTCGTCGCTTGTAGAGTTGGATCTGCGGCAGGACATATTCCCGCACCTGGGCATCGTTGCGCGGCACCGGTACACCACGATGCAGCGACCAATGCTCAATATGCTCAACCTGGGCGCCGGGCGCGAGCTGTACTAGTGGCCCAAGCGTCTCGGCTTCGAGCATCGTGCTGCTCGTGTACGTCTCGACCGTACAGCCAAAATCAGGATAGACGCCATCCGGATCATAGGCGAATGTCTTGACGAAGAGAACATCCTGATTGCAATGCGCGATCCAGGTATCTGTCGCGTGCACGCCGACCTTCTGCGGCTCGACCTGCCCTGAGTCCTGGCGCAACAGTATGTATTCGCTTCCCCAGTGCCAGCGTGGGTCGTCCATGCGGGTATAGGACCAGAGCGCAATAGCGGTCGTCGGGAGCAGTTGTGGTGGTGAAATCTGCGGGATCGGTACGATCGATGTCCCACCTTCAGCCATCACTGAGATCGCCCACGGTGCCATCTCGATTGACCAGCGATTCGTGTTTCGGATCCGGTGGGTAAGCTGGACGTGTGCACCACTCGACGCGATGGCAATGTCGATTTCTTTCTGCATCCCCGTCGCAGCTTCGATCGGTTGGACGAGCCGCACGAAATCGGTGTGTTCCTCGACGGCGACCGGGTCGTTGTCAGGTGTATCCATTCGCCCCGCAACTTCGGGAGAATGCCACAGGCGATGCCCGCCGTAGCTGCGCCACGCGTCGCCGCCGATCGCGCCCATCGTCTCGGGAAACTCCTTGAACTGGTTGCGCTCGCCCAGAAACCCAAATCGAATAATGCGCGGCCCGACATCTGTCGTTGCGATCAGATCTACCGTATCGTTCGCGAGGCGAATACAGTTTGGCCAACCCCCGTACGCTATCGACTCCATAGCACCCCCTTCGCTTTCTCCGCGCAATCGACTACAGGGCGATCCGCGTCAGGGCGAGCATACCATGTGCCAGTTAACAGTCGCAAGGCGACGAATGTGGGTGAATCTCATCTTGGCGATTGACAAGACGCATGTACGACACCGGTCGAGAATCTGCCTGCCTGGGCAGGCAGACATAATGTAAGTAGGAGGCTTGCTCGTCAACGGCGTAAACCTCCGGCTTAGGAGTCGAGACAGCATGCTGTACCGACCATACACCATTGACAGTGCATACTTCAAAGTCTACAATGTGAACTCATGAGTTCAATAGAGAACTGACGAGTTCGGTAGATGAACGTTTAGACATCGATGCTGGGATGCAAGGATTCAGATGGTTGCGCAGATGACACAACTTACATGGCACGAACGACAACGCCAGATGCGCGAAGAAGCGATCCTGGACACGACACAAGCCTTGATGGTGGAACTAGGCTATAACCAGATGAGCATGGACGACGTCGCCGCACGGGTTGGCATTTCCAAGGCGACTCTCTACCAGCACTTTCCATCCAAGGAAGAGTTGGTCATCAACGTCATCGTGCGCTCGATGCAGCGGAGCGAGCAGTTCATTCACCAGCAAGATCCATCATCGCCTGCGCTCGCGCGTCTGGAATGTGTGATACGCAACGCGCTAGAACACCGGGCAGAATTATGGACGGCACGCATCATGCTCCCGGCAGCAAGTGTTCCGATGCATCCGTTGTATCAAGCTCAGGCGCAGCGCTTGAACACAGCATTGGCGCACTTGGTCGATACAGCTAAAGCGGAAGGCGATATCTCGGCACGTCTGCCGACTGCAATCATCGTCTTGATGATGCGCGGCATTATGCGCGAAGGAAGCTATGGCAGCCTGGTTGTCAATAACGAATGCTCCGCGACTGAGTTACGCGATACACTGGTCGACATCCTATTCAATGGAATCCGGGCAACGCAGCCCATGGACGCCAAAGCCGGCACATAACACTCTTGCGTGCGTGGAAGTAAAACAGGAAAGGATCTATGACAATCTCTAACGCAGCCCCGATTACACCGGGGAGTACAGGCCGGCTCGCCACGAAATGGAAGGTGTTGATCTGCGTCGTTTTCGGCATCTTCATGATCATCCTGGATAGCACAGTGGTGAATGTCGCTCTGCGTACAATCCAAAGTGCCTATGGTACGTCGCTCACCACCACTCAGTGGATCGTGAGTATCTATGTGCTGGCGCTAGGTATCATGACTCCAATGTCAGGTTTTTTGGCCGATCGCTTTGGTATGAAGCGCATCTACCTTACCGGTCTCAGCCTCTTTGTGATTGGCTCGCTCTTATGTGGCGTGTCTCCATTCCTCTCTAATAGCATCTGGTGGTTGGTCGCTGCCCGCGCCCTCCAGGGAGTGGGTGGTGGCATGGCGCAGCCGCTGGCGGCGGCGTTCATCTATGGCACCTTTCCGCCACAGGAGCAGGGCTTAGCCTTAGGCTATTTCGGTATCGCACTCGTGGTCGCCCCCGCACTTGGCCCAATCCTGGGCGGGTTTCTGGTCGACCAGAGCCTATGGCAGTGGATATTCTTTATTAACATCCCAATCGGAGTGCTGGGTGTGACCCTTGGATCGCGCTGGTTACCCGTACGGGATCGAGGCGCACGTAAACCACGCGCTGATATTCCAGGCTTGATCACCTCGGCGCTCGGCTTTGGCGCGATTCTCTATGCCGCAAGTGAGGTCAGCGAGCGTGGCTGGGGTTCGTCTGTGGTGCTTACCTCCTTCCTCATCGGTGCAGTCTCGCTCGCGATTTTCTCCGTGATCGAGCTGTTTGTTGCAAAAGAGCCATTGCTCAATTTGCGGCTGTTCGGTAATCCGCGCTTTCTGGTCGCCAGTCTCATCGGGTATGTCAGTGTGATCGCGTTGTTCGGCGCTGAGTTCTTGATGCCATTGTATCTTCAGGTTTTGCGTGGACGGACTGCGCTGCAAGCAGGTCTTATTCTGCTCCCAATTGCCGTGGCATCTGCCTTCGCAACGCCGATGGCTGGACGGCTCTATGATAAAATCGGTCCACGTCCGCTCGTTGTGCTAGGGTTCCTGCTCCTGTCAGTCAATACATGGAACTTCAGTAGAATTACGGCGAGCACACCGATCTCGACGATCGTGCTGCTGTTGTTGATTCGCGGGCTCGGCCTGGGCCTCACAGTGCAGTCGACCTTTGCAACGGCGCTCAGCTCTGTGCCACGCTCAATCCTCGCGCGAGGCTCTTCGCTGATCAATGGCACACGCTTCGTGGTCCAATCCATTGGCGTGGCGGTCCTCGCGACAGTGCTCACAAGTGGCCTTTCGACCACCACTAAGAGTTTCCAAAGTCAGTCTGCGGTCACGACGGTCCAAGGCGCTCCAGCGCAAGTGAGTGCACCTACCGATATCAAGCATTTTGGACTCTGTGAATCGATCACGAACAATGGGCAGTCGGTGACGGGCGATCAAAACCTGCCACCCCAGGCTATTGCACAGATCAAGACGCTGCCGACAGCGTCCCAGGCAACGGCGCAGTCACAGATTGCAGGTGGCATTGAGGGTGGATGCAGCGAATATATTGGTGGTTTTGAGCGTGCCTATAACCTGAGCTTCGTCGCCGCGCTTGTAGCGGTCATCCTCGCCTTCTTCCTGCCAGGCTGGCCGCTTAAGTGGGCTGGACGAACTGCAGCTGCCGAAAGTCCACTGCCTGCTGGTCATTAGTTGTTTACGTGCAGCAGCGAACGAGTTAGGAGGCGCTCCGAACATTCGGAGCGCCTCCTTGCAGTACGATCTCTAGTCAGATAGCACTGGTCAGCCTTTCCCTAGCAGTAAGAAACGCTACCTGGGATGCCCACTCGTGGCCTCAGCCCCAAGGCGGCCCAGGAGCACTCCGCCGGGCACCGCCGCATGGTACTCAAACCGTGCACGCTCGAACCACTGCGTCAGGACAGTATCGCCATCGGCGTTGGTCTCCAGCCGCGCCTCGGAGAGAGGATACCCAAAGAGTGCCAACGACTCGACATAGCTGATGTCGGGTTGACTATCGAGCCCGAGCCCATGACTGGCCCAATAGCTCCAGAAGACAGGGTCGATCGCATGACCAGTCTCAGCGAAATAGTATGGTGTGTTGGCAGCTGCGTGTGGTTCGGTCTGCCAGGATCGACCCTGACGAGCGAGGGCTTCGGCGCCCAGCCGGCCGAGTAAGACATTGTAGGGTGCAGCATTCTCCGGATGGGCCTCGAACCGCGCGCGCTCCAACCATTGGCTAACCCGTCCATCGACCTGGCGGGCGGAGTCGATCGGGTATCCGAAGACTGGGAGACCACCGTTGGCGCGCCAATAGCTCAGAAAATCGCCTTCCAGACTGTAGCCCGTCGCCGGGAAGTTCACCGGTGCTCCCTCGACACCCGTATTCGGAAGCGTTGCTGCGCCGAAATTGAAGGCATTCCTCAGATCGTTCGCCGCAGCATCCCGGCTCGTGAGCGGTGCCAGTCCCCACCGTGTTTCGATGAACTTGAGGATCGAAGTCGTATCATATTGCGTGTGATCGACGTAGCCCTTCTTTGCATAGGGCGAGATGATGATCGTCGGCACGCGTGAGCCTGGGCCCCAGCGATCGGTCTTCGGCGGTGCAACATGATCCCAACGCCCTCCATTTTCATCATAGGTGATGATGATCGCGGTGTCTTTCCAATAGGGGCTGGCCTGCACGGCATTGACGAGATCAGCGACATGCTGTTGTCCACGTACCAGCGTTGCGTAGCCGGGATGTTCGTTGTCGACGCCGAGCGGCTTGATGAAGGACACGGCCGGCAGGCTATTGGTTGTCAGCGATTGGAGGAAATCCTGCTCATCCTTAAGATGTTGCGATTTGGCCGGTGTACCATCGGCGTACGTCGCGAAGTAGGCAAACGGTTGGTGATGAAATTGGAAGAGCGCATTGGGATGGCCTGCGAGCGCATCGTTCCACCCGCCGGAGTACCAGGCCCAGGACACTCCCTTTTCGCTCAGGCGATCGCCGATGGTCGGCTGGGTCTGTTGAGGTACTAACAGCGCCGTGTTGGTGATGGTCGCCGGGTGCGGCTGATTAACCGTGAACGACGTGTTGACGGCATAGCCATCAGGGGTAACCGAGCCATCTTTTGTAAACACGCCGTCACTGCCGATCTGGGCCACATTGGCGGCTGGCGCGTTGGGCCAGGTAGGCGAGCAGGCGCATACAAGCCAAATATGGTTGAGAAAGGAGCCGCCGAAAGCTGCGTGGAAGAAGTCATCGGCGATAGTGTACTGCTGAGCGAGCTTGCCCTCCGGCATGTTTGAGGCATCGTAATAGCTCATGGTCAGGCCAGCCGCGTCACTCCAGGCGACGAACTTATCCATTTTGCCGCCGTCAATCTGGTATTGCTCCTGATAGAAGCGATGGACGAGGTCGCCGGTCGTCTGATCAGCCGCCACATATTGTGTGGCATCAAAGGGAGCGACCGGCAACGTTGCCGGGAAACGCGGGTCGGGCGCAGGCGGCTTTTTGGTTGTATCGATCGGTTGGGGTAGCACCTGGTAAGGCTGTCCAGACTTGTCCACCTGCTTGGTGGCAACTCCTGCATTGGCGATGCCGTTAGCACCGGGGAACTTCCCATAGAGCCCATCGAAGCTCCAGTTCTCCTGGTAGATGACGATAACGTGGTTGATCTTGTCGAAGGGACTGTCAGCTTGCGCTGCTGGCACTGGGTTACCAACGATCGCGGTCCCACACAACGCGAGGATACCTGCCGCTCGGAGAATGTTCCGCATCTGGTCCTCCTAGTACATGGAGACAGGAGCCTCTCATCAAGGCCACTGCTTCGGCCTACACCTCTCATCGATCTGCTTGCGCCTAGCCTCGGTGGTGTAGCCAGAATTCTACGGCCGAGGATACTGTTCAATTCTACATATACTCAGGTTGCCCAACAAGTCAGGCATCGCGCCGGTCTACTCAGCGAGTATGCGCCGCAACTGTTATTTCCGTGCCAAGCATCGATTAAGCCCGTGTTATGTCTTCGGGTTGTTAGCGGCGATCGAAACGCTCCCCTACCACGTTCGCGCACCTCCATAACGCCTCATCACTGACTCCGTAGACACAACACATCTGTTCTGAACGCATGCGGATTTGCGAGCCGTGGCTACAGCATTGGCTACATGGCTGGCTACAAATGAAACACGACACGGAGGGGTGCTATGGGACCACTCATTATCTGGGGCGGCATCATTGCCGGGTTGTCGGTTGGGATCGCCGTGCTGCTCGCGATCCTCGAAATCCCTGGGTGGATCGATGACCGCCTGGCTACGCGCGACGAACGCACAGAAGCGCGCCGTAACGCCCAGCGCGCTTCTGTGCATCGGTTTGAGGTGCCAATGCGCGGCAGTATAGCAGCCCCCGGTCGGGCTCGCATCTAGGGAGGGGAAACATTGATCGACCGCTACGGCTCCCACCACATGCGGCCGATCAATGTCCCAGATAGGACATCTGTTATGGTCAACTCTACCACAACCAACGTTGCTTATGCTGCCGGCGCAGCTGCGTATCACGCGGACACGATCAGCCTGGAGGCCTGGCACCTCTACGACAAGCTCGTGTTTTGGGCAGGCAAGCGGGGCTATTGCTGGCATAAGGTCGCAACCCTCGCCGAGCTCTTTGGGCGGAGCGCGCGCCACGTCGGACGCTGGCTGAAGGAACTGGTGACCGCTGGCCTCATCCGTCGGGTCCGCCGGGGGCACACGAGCAGCGAGACGCACATCACAGCGCTCTCGCCCCAGACCTCTTTTTTTGATGCCGGCATGTCCGATCACGATCAGACACCCATGTCCGATCACACCATTAAAAGCAAAGGCTTAAATGGTGGTGGAGAGACCTCCCCTGCGGAAGCAATCATGACGGAGGAGCCGGAGACGCCCTCATCACCCTCCCCTACCCCTCCCGCTTCCCCCGTAGTGGCCGAACTGCGGGCGGCTGGGCTGGTTGACGAGCGCACCATTGCCGACGTCGCCACGAAGCCGCTCAGCCTCATTCGCCAGGCTGTGGCGTATTGCCAGCGGCACGGGAAAGGACCGGGCCTCATCGCCTGGCTGCTCCGCAACAACGTGCCCATCCCTGACGAGTCAAAGGAGTTGACGTATGACCGACGATCGCGGATTCCAGCCATTGGGGGAGGTAATGACCGCACTGCCGTTCCCCCAGCCGTCTCCATCCGTGCCCGTAGCGCCTTCACTATCATCGGCCTTGACGGCGACAAGTGAGCGCACGTGCGCCCACTGCGGCGCAACGGTCGGGACGTTTGGCCATCAGCGGCTCGATGTGACGCGCTACTTCTGGCGGTCCTGTCCATGTCGAGATGCGGCATGGGCGGCCGAGCACGAAGCGATCGCTGCGATGGACGCGGCGTATCGGCAGGGCCGGACTGAGTCGCAACTGGGGAACACCGGACTGCGGCAGGTAGCGAGTCTCACGCTGGACACCTTCGACCCGGCGCGGCTCCGCAGTCGGACGCCTGCGGATCATCCGCTGCGCATTGCGCGGGGGTGGCTGGCGGCAGCGCTGGACTATGGGCGTCAGGCGAGCTACCGCGACGCCGCCAGTCCGCCAGCGGCACTGTACTTCTACAGCCCGGGCAAGGGGCGCGGCAAGACGCATCTGGCGGCTGGCATCGCCCATCAGGCGACGGCCGCACATGAGCTTGTGGCCTTCATCCAGGAGCATAGCTACCTGGAGCGCCGCTGGAGTTGCGGCTTCGAGCAGTTGGAGCAGGTCTCCGCCCTGCCGGGGGATCGTGCCTGGCTCACCGTGATCGACGACATTGGCCAGCGGGCGCGAGCGGGTGCGTCGGTGGCCGATGCCTGGTATGCCGTGCTGAATCGCCGCTGGCTCAAGGCCGGCTGGACCATCGTGACCAGCAACCTGACGCCCGATGAACTGCTGGCGCAGGGCACGATCAACGATGCGACCTATTCGCGCCTCGGGCAAATGACGCGCAGCCAGCTGATCTTCTTTGACGCGCCGGATGCCCGCCTGGAGCTCGCCGCCGAATGACGCAGTCATGCAAGGACACAACGATGCCGAGCGATTTTGCCCATGGGCGGGTCGGGCGAATCCCGCAATATCCCGCACTTTCACGCAACGAACGGAGTGCTGGCATGAAAACACTCTACGCCGTCCTCGCGTTTCTCGCCGATCCGCGCAAGGAATTGGCTTTCATTCGTCTGGATCGGCGCATCCGGAGGCAGCGATGACCAGTCTCCACCGGCTTGACTACGTGCCCGAGGACGCACCGCTGGTCCAGGGCAGGTTCATCCGTCCCTTCCAGCCTGAGCCCAATCGGTTCATGTTGGATGTCCTCGTCGATCCCCATGCCCGTGTGGCGTTGGCCGCCTACGCCGACAGCTGCGAGGAAGCGGATCCGACATACGCCGCGTACTTGCGCGATCAGTTGCAAGACCCCGACCCCTCCACACCCGGCCACGTCGCCGGCGACATGCCCAACTAGCTGTTTGACATTGAGGTGCCCTTATGCCAACCGCAACGAAACCGAAGACGGCAGTTCCGCCGCTGACCAATTCGAAATACGCTGACATGCCCTTTATGACCGACATCGACGTGGCCCTGACGGATCAGCTCCTCGAGCGCGGCTGGGTCTGGCAATTTGCGTGGAATGAGCCCGATGGCTGGCACCACACCGTCGCTCGAACGGGCTCCGACGAGCGGAGGACGGCGACCCTGGCCGAGCTGCGTGCGCTCGCCGACGCACCCTTGCTACCCAGTAGCAATCCGATCATCGGCGTTGACATGGTCATCTCAATCGACGCCATGGTCCATGGCCGCTGGCAGCCACGGACGACAATCGACGATGCGAAGATCGACGAGCTCGCCGTGTCGATCCAGGAACAGGGTCTCCTCAATCCGCCACTCGTGTTTGTGAATGGAGCCGGCGACTATGAGGTCGTTGGTGGTCACCGGCGCGTAATGGCCTGCAGGAAGATCGGCCTCACGACGATCCCCGTGCGTGTCCTGCAAGGCACTGCTGAGCAACTCCACGTCGCCACGGTGATCGACAACATCCAGCGCGAGGACCTCAGCCCGGCTGAGGAAGGGGCAGCCTTCGAGCGTCTGATCACCGAATTGGCCATCAGCGAAAACGAACTGAGCAAGCGCCTCGGGAAGAATCGCGGCTACATCCAGCAGCGGCGCGCGATCGCTGGCGCTGCGCCAGAGGTCAAAGCCGCGCTTGCCAGCGGCACAATCACGACGACCCATGCCCGCGCGATCGCTCTTGCTGCTCCAAAGTCACATGCCATCCAGAGGAAGGCACTGGGGACGGTCACCAAACGGCTAACGGGTGGCCTCCGGGTCGACGAGGAAACGACCCGCACCTTGACCGAAGGCTTTGTGCAAAAGGCCACAACCAAAGATCTTGAGGCGCTTGGATGGTCGATGAGAGTCTACCCCAGCTCGACCGTTGTGTGGTCGGCTGGGGATCGCCCGCGTCACTGGACTGGGGCCGAGATGCTGGAGGCCGTCCAGACGAAGCGACAACCGCGCGAGGCAGCCACAGACGCTGGAGCACCCTTCACGCCTGCCGAAATGACTCGCCTCGACCGGTGGGGCTATTGGGCCGACAAGTTCGAGCCTTGGGTTGCCCTTGCAAAACGAGGAGAGAAAAGCAAGTACCTCACGTACACCGAAGCCCGCGCGTTCCTGGCCGATCTCTACACCGCCTGGGAGCCGATGGTCGAGCGCTACGCGGCATTGGGCTGGACACTCACCGAAGGATCACACCATGGCTTTGAGGCGAAGGCCACAGCCGGAGCGTATCGGTCGCTTGGTTGGTGGACGGACGTCGAGGAGTTCCTTGCCAAGATCGAAAGTGGCGCAGTGGCAACCAAGAACGTGCCGGTACCAGAATATCGCCAGCAGTGCGCGTCGTGTAGCAAGAAGGTCTCCAAGTACGAGTACTGGGAGGATGGCTACTATTGCCTGCCCTGCCTTGCGCAGCACAAGGCTGAAGTCGCCGCGCGGAAGGCGGCGATCCGAACAGCAATCACCGAGCAACTCTGCTGCTGGATCCAGGATGCACCCGCGAACGCGCTGCGGATGCTCCTCGTCAATCGGGGAAATAGCGAGCGCTTGACCGGGGGGCGGAATGTCCACGGCGAGGAATGGGCGCGCATCTTGCGCACAGCTGACCCCGATCTGCTGCGAGAAGCGCTCTATGACGATCTGGCCTACGTCGTCTACCGGAAGCGTGACGAAGACTACGGCTTCGCGCCGCCCCAGATGGAGCAAGTGCGTGAGGTGGGAGCATGACGCCCGCACCACCCCCAGCCCCTTCGCGCCTGGCCACGATCTGGAGCGAGCTCGTCGCGGCCGCCATGGCCCAGCCGAATGTCATCCAGCGACGGAGGCTCGTCGGCGGGGCACGTCTCGCGGTCGAGGTGCACGATGGTCGACTCGCCGTAACCATTGCCCGGACAGGTGTCATGGTCGGCACGGTCGAAGAGAGGACGTTCCGGAAGCACTGCCAGATCCCAGAAGACGCGAGACGGATCCCGGAAGAGGGCCAGCACACAACGCCGGACGGGCTGAGCTGGTACGTGGGCTTTGTGTGGGCGGTCGAAGCTGGGGAGAAGTGAACGGTGCTCGGCAGGCAGTACACCAAGGAGCAGTACCGAGCCTGGAATGCGGTCTGGCGGGCGCTCCAGCGTGGCGACCTGAAGCGTCCGGACACGTGCGAGCACTGTGGCAAGGCACCGGGCCTAAACAAGCGGGGGCGCTCCAAGATCGAGGCGCACCACTATAAGGGCTACGACGCTGCCCATATCCTCGATGTGATCTTCCTCTGTTCAGAGTGTCACAAGCGCTACAACGCCCTGATCGACCAGGCCACCTGCGGCTACTAAGGAGCCAGCCCTATGAAACTCTCGATCACCATCACGGCCGAGGAGCAGCCGGAGACGGTCAACCGCCTGCTCAAGGAACCAGCCGATCGGACGTGCATCCTGGAGTACCTCGCGCAGCTGATATCGGCTGGGGCACCTGGCGCGAAGCTCAAGCTGACGTCCAAGCACACCATCGAGCTCGAACCCAACGTGCGCACGCTATTCGATGAGCCTCTCGTACTGGAGCTGGGACGATGACACACTTTTTACCACCCGACGGCGGCCGCGTGGCCTTGTGCGAGGACGATGACGATATCCGGTTTTATGTGAAGGAACCTGCCGGGGTTGTGGCCACCACCCCGGAGCCATTCGATCGCGAGCAGTACGAGGCAGAGCTTCGGAAGACGAAGCTGATTCCGCCGGCACAAACGATCGGACGCATGCAACGGTTCGAGCTCGTCGCCGCTGAGATCGTCAGCGGCCTCGACGGCAAGCCCTTCTCCTGGCGAGCCGTCGATTTCCAGCACGCCAGGCCCATCCTCCAGGCGATGGGGATCCATCTTGTGAGTAAGAGCCGCGCCAAGCGCCTGGGCTTCGTGTTGAAGCGCGGAGCACAACCCGTCGGCCAAAACTACTACACCGCGCCAATCTCCAAAATGGTCAACGTCTACGTGCTGGAGTGTCAGTTCAACCGAGCATCTGAGGCGACCGACGAGCGACAGGCGGAGATTCAATTATGAGCACCGCCCAGTGGTTTGCAACGACGATCGCCGCTGGCGTGATAGGCATTGTTATTGGCGTTGTGACAGCTCTCCTGGGGATCGCCGGGGCGCAACGCAAGGATCAGTCGCGCGAGCCGTGGGAGTCGATCAACATTGATCAGGACATGCTATGACCGCAACGATATTCGCCGGCAGAGTCATTGACATCCGCACCGCGCTCGCAGCCGGCGACGTGCAGCGCGCGGTCAACCTGGTGCGGTCGACACTGATCGTCGATCAGTGGTCGTACTACCTCAGCGCGGCCGAGCTGGAGCAGCTGCGCACGGGTGGATGGGAAGGAGGGTAAGAACGTGGCATCAGGGAGAACGATGTGCCCGCGCTGTAGCGGGACGAACGTGAGGCCGGTCGTGGGTCCCAACGGTCCAAGCGGCGATTGGGGGTGCTTCGACTGTGGGCACTGGTTTTTGCCAGCGGCACAGGCAGCAATTCCCTTGCCTCCACCCTGCCCGAAGTGCAACTCGGCCGCTAACGTGGTGCCCCATAGTACGGGCTTTGGGTCGTGGGCGTGTGCGGGGTGCCTCCATATCTTCGGCGGATCGCCTCCGCCGCCAGCGTCGCCCGGCATCCTGGCACCGGCGCTGATATGCCCGGGCTGTGGGAGCAACGGGTGTATCGTGGCCCGGACAGACATGCAGGGGAACTTCCTCCGGTGGGACTGCAAGCTCTGCGGGCGAAGCGGGAGTAGTCTCCAACAGGTGGTCCCAAACCCGCCTGGGGTCAGCGCGTATGCGGCGGCAGTTCAGGGCCTTGGGGCCGGTGTCTCGGTTGTGACCTACGGTGTCAGAGTCGCCCCAGCCGCTCCAGCGCACACGTGTGCGAACTGTGTCTTCTGGGGAGGCACCAACTCATCCTTCATGGCCGCATGTTCTCATCCAGAGAACGAAGGTACGCGGCCAGCCTTCGACGCGACCTGCGGCCACTGGGCCGTAGGAAAAAGGGATCAATAGGGAACGAAAGGGAAGATCATGGGAAATTGGCGAACGGTGACGATCATTGGAACGTGTGACGCCGGTGACGTGCCAGCACTCCGGAAGGCACTGGATCCGGGCCGCGACCATGAGAACTTCCACTGTCTGGTCTGCGGGGGCATCGCGGGGTTGCCGAACTGGGCCGGGACTGACATTGTTGTCACTGGCAATTTAGCTGAGCGAAACTATGACGTGGGGGATGTGGTCCAGCAACTCCAGGAGCTCGTGGCGATTGCACCCAGTCTGGCGCTGAAGGTGCATTGCGGCGGAGACTACGAGGACCGGACCTGCATTGCAACCATCACGGTGGCTGGTGGTCAGGTGGTGGAAGGGCGGGCGGAAGTTGAGACGATTGAGGAGATCTCTCAAGCGCAGATGGAGAGGAACGTACTCGCCCAGATCCGGCGGTTCTAGGACCCTGCTCACCATAGACAAAAGGGGGAACAAGATGGCCACAAGACAAGTACCGTCGGTCGGTCGGGTTGTCCACTACGTTGCGCATGGCTCGAAGGATGGGACGCATCCCAGTGGCGTGTGCCGCAAGGCCGATATCGTCGAAGTTTATGAGCGACCTGGTGGAGGTGTCAGCCTGGAGCTCGCGGGGCTCCACGTCGTCACGCCGAATGGACAGTTCTGGAATCCCAACTGCCGCTATGACGCGCACAAGGGCGTGGGCACCTGGCACTGGCCCGAGTCCGTGCCACCGGTCGAGGTCGACGCGTGAAAGCACTGAACTGGTACGAACGCTGGTGCGAGCGGGCTGCGCTCATCAGCGCCTGCAACCGGGTCCTTGAAGCGGCCATACGCGGAGACTTCGTGACATCAGACGAGGCGCGGGCGATCACCGCTGCGCGCCATGAGTGGGTCACTGACCGCTGGACACAACTGGAGGAACAGCATGGGCATAGCCGTGACACCGACCACGATCATCACCTACCTGGCTGTCCGCGATATCGACTTCCCGGTCGACTGGCAGGATGGCGAGCTCGACTGGGACGGACATGGGCGGCCGGTCGCAGTCATTCAAGCCGTGCTGAGCGAGGGGAACAAGCCGAAGTCTTTCCAGCACAGTGGGATCCGAAGCTTGGAATTCACGTGACTTGAAGTCGCGGC